>Ga0214474_1000501_pt1 | contig 19442 bp, 25 predicted proteins | sample RVTome_2_FD_187335 | JGI IMG/M metagenome (GOLD analysis project Ga0214474, IMG submission 187335) | Soil microbial communities from uranium-contaminated site in the Upper Colorado River Basin, Wyoming, United States - RVT95D214 HiSeq ...
CCACGATAAGCTCACGATAAAGATGTAACCACTTGAGCCCCGTGGAGTAAACAGAACCCCTAACCGCAATCCAGAACAAGATGCAACGGAATCCATCAAATACCCAATAAAAAGTCAATCTGAAAAAGAATACAATTAAAAGTTAAGGCCAATAGATAAACCTGATTAAGTCGTGACTAAGCAAAGGCTTACGCCAACCAAAGGGAATCTATTTTGGACATGTTAACCACTATTTTTGGACTTCGACAGTTATCCTATAGTCTTCAACCTCGCCAAACTCTAACAGAACGTACCAATTCTCCTCAGATGACAGAGCGGAAACTGATATGGAAAGGCGTTTAATGTTCAACATATCGGAAGTGCCGCCAGATGTAGAGTAGACGGTTTTCTGGTACACAGGCACTATGTCCTCTGTGTAGCTCTTGGACGGAGATTCCACTGTAACATTTAAGCTTCTGATTCCTTGCCACAAAACCGCAACTAAATACCCGAGTTATGCCCTTTGACACTTTAGCTATGGAAGCTTCAACAAAAGAACCAGCCTTTTTAAAAAAAGCGTTCCTTACATCATGATGTTCTCTTAACGATGAGGAGCCAACGAAAATTGTTTATGCGACCACTAAAAGACAAGAGCATCGACGTACATGGATTAAAGAGTTTACCACCAAACTTAAATAATGCCACTATCTACTTTATGGACATAGAGGAGCAAACATGACATCAGTATATAAGGTAAGGGTTGGAAAGCAAGGAAGAATCGTATTACCCAAAGAACTACGAGAAGCCTACAAAGTAAGCACAGGAGACGAAGCCATCATAATCGCAAAAGACACGGAATTAAACATACACATCCACAAAGTCTCCGAAGACCCGCTACAAGACCTAACTGAACTGTCAAAAACGATATCAATAGGACTATCCGCAGAAGAGTTAAAAAAGAAAGCAGACGAGGAACGATTAAAACAGTTTCTCGCAACATAGGCAGGGTCACGCTACCTTGAACCTGAATGAGCCCATTTATTTCCTAGACTCCACCACGCTCATCCACGCCATAGACAAGAAAGCAGAACACCACAAAGAATGCCTAAACATCATAACCAAAGCAGCAAAAGGAGAAATAAACGCAGCCACCAGCTTAGAAACCTTAGAAGAAACCCTCTTCATCTTGTCCAAACTCACTTCCACATCAACAGCCCTCCGTGTCACCCACGACTATCTGAAAATGACCAGAATTAAGAAATACGAGATGAACTTAACTATTTTTGAGCATTCCCTCGAAATCATGGAAATAACACCACTCAAACGACCAAAAGACGCAATAAACGTAGCAACAATGCTTGAACATCACATACCAAAAATAATCACCGAAGACAAAGAATATGACAAAGTGAACCTAATCCAAAAAGTGCATCCAAAAGACCTCTAAAACATTAATGCAGTCTTCAAGCAAAGAGTACACACGCCACTACCACGCAGACACACAAACGCACGCAAACTACTAAACTGCACGTCATCCATCAGCCTAAAAAACAGATTAACCGAACTCGCAGAATGAACCAAAACCCATAACTCAAAAGCCACAGACCCTTTGAGAAGGCACTGAAAGAACTTAAAGAAAAGCGTTCTTGCATCTCAGCAGCAGCTAAAGCTGGAACCCAATGCACATGGTATGACATCGAGCTTCTAGAAGACTCACACGGGCTTTCAAAAAACCTCTTAAACCTCTATTCTTCTCCAGGTTCAAGCACCACTTCCATGACGCAGCCTGTGAGGCTTTGTTCCCTGCCTCGCAGCAGTTCCCGCGTCAACTTCGGAAGCGTTATGCGCCCGTCTCTGCCCATTCTCGCGTAAAAAGTCTCCCAACCGCTCCAGACATTAACAGCATGCACACCAACCTTCAAAACCTGCTCCGAATCCATCTTAAACTGCCACCGAACCACTTTGGGAACCTGAACGCGGTTCCCCTTCTGCAGCACCGTTTTGAAAGACACTTTCTGCGTGAGAGGCATGTTGTTCCAACTCCTTTTCAGGACGCACCACGACTCTTCGGGACGATACTAGACGCAGCCTGAAGCATTTTTAAGCTTTGCTTCAAAAAAACAACCCGAAACAAGCTTGTCCCACATCCCAAAAGCACCCTCCAACTACAACAAAGAAGAAACTTAAACCAGAAGACTTCACAACAAACATGCGGCAACCCAACCTCATAGACGGAAGAAGAATCTACAACCCACAAGAATTCAGCCAAAAACTAAAATTCAAAGCCATAGGACGCGGACACTAAAATCACACGAATACATTTTGAATTGCCACCTAACCGCTTGGGAACTTAAAAGCGGTTACCCTTCTGCAACAACGCCACACATCACTAGTAACCAACAACAACACTTTATGCAGCCCATTTGCTTCGCCACCTGCAGCCATGCGCCCAGCAAATTAAGACTTAAAGAAGCAGTAGAACAGACGCAACCACACAAATCTTCAGGCTCCACTCCAAAAACAGAAACCAAAACAAGCTCATCACCCACACGCAAAAAACCTGATGTTCTTCTTCTAACCTGATCAACCCTTGAAGCACAAAAACAAATCGTAATATTGGAAAACGCAGCCCGCGATCATGCACTTCTGTAACTGAGTAGTTAAAAAAATGTTAAAGTCGAAAATTACCGCTTAGATGTAAGCTTCATCATGATGCTTATACTTCAAAACTCTGACTCTTTTAGGATTTTCGAGTACTTCGTATATAAGAACAAACGAACCCACATGAACCCTTCTAAGCCCCTCTAAGGGATGTCTTAAAGGTTTGAACTGTAATGGGTCTTCCAATATTTGCTGAATCTTTTTGTTTACTGCCTCTAACTGCTTTCTATCCTTCTTGCCTAGCTTTCTAAAAGCCTTGATGACTTCTTGCTCAATTTCTAAGCAATACAAAAAATCACTCTATTCCAAACTCTTTGGCGAAGTCTTTTACTTTTACAAACTTTCCCTTCTTTCTGGCTTCCTCTATTTCACTGATAAACTCTGGTCTGAGTTGAGGCTCAAGCTCGCATTCCTCATAGCGATTGAGTATTACGCTCAAAGCCTGGCTTTTATCCTTAAGGCCATACTTTGCCTTCACTATGTTAATTATCCTACTTTCCCTTTCGGAAAGATTTATTACGCTTTTCACCATGTTATCACACGTTATGCCAAATTATTCTACATAACGCTATATGACTTAGAATATTTAACTTCTTCGGCGGAAGCCCTAAGCTTTTAGCTTGTTAACAAGCGCTTTCGCATACTTACAGGAACACTGACCTTTCTTCCCGCCGAGCTTAAGCCCCCTCTTGCTGTTTCGTGAATATCGTTTCTTTTTATCATTTACATAGCAACGCCTTCCTCTTCTTCAAAGGATACGCTGGAAGAAACCTGCTGTAAATGCGACAAAAATGCTTATAACCCCACCTCCACAAAACGGAACCATATTCAACCCGCAAACCAAAGCACAGTCATGTGATAGCATGAACAACCAAAAAGTAAAGGAAAAACTCCGAGCAAAACTGCCAAGCCGCGAAGAGTTAATCTTAATGGAACAGGAAACCATCCGCGAACTGCAGAGAATGCTGAATGATCCTGATCTCACCTTTACTGAACGCCTTCGTGCGGCTAATGTTCTTGCTTTCCACATGAACACTTTGAACAGGATGTTAACGCAAAACGGAGCGAAAGAACAGTTCGAAGAACAAAACCTAGGCGACTACGTAAGAGGCTTAGAGCCCAGAATTTACTCGCGGTTCAGGCGTGATTTCAAAGTATGGAAGAGAAGGCTTTCGTACAAAAGGTACTAAACGACCTGGAATTCGCAGCCTCAGCATACAAGGGACTAAGGCAGAGACCAAAAGCGTTCAAACAACTTATCGCTCACGACGAGGTAGCACGCAAACTAGTCCAAGACCCCGTTTTCTTCGCGGTTCTAATGTGCGGCGATGAATGGCTAATCAACGCACCCGACCATCAGAAACTGCTCCGCGACCAAAACCCACGCCAAGTTGCTGTCTGCGGAAGAGGCTGGGGCAAAAGCCTTGTCTTCAGCCGCAAGAACCTGTGGCTTCTCTTCACAAAACCCAGCGTGGAAAGCCTAATCATAAGCAGCACCCAACGCCAAAGCATGATCATGTTTGACTACTGCATCTCCACCATCAAAGCAAACCCTCTCCTGCGGGAAATGCTCCAACATCCCGGAACCGCACGCACAATCATAAAGCTCAAAACGCCATTAGACGGCAAACTCGTGGCATTACCCTGCTCCCCCGACAAACTCAGAGGATACCACCCAGACTACATATTCCTAGACGAAGCAAGCATAATCCCAACCGAAATGATCACCAGCGAAATCATGATGATGCTCACAAAACCCAACGCAGCCCTAATAATGAGCGGAACCCCAATGGCTTTCAACCACGTTTTCCACAAGGCATTCTTGGACACAAAACGCTACTCAATTCACTACTATCCAAGCGACTCCAGTCCACTCGTGAGCAAAACGCAACTCGCAGAATGGCGCGAAATGATGACCCGAGAAGAATGGCAAAGAGAGGTCCAAGCACTGTGGATTGAGTCAACCCACACGTTCTTCCCAATGGACCTAATTGCAGCATCCATAGATCCTGAGCTTGACAACCCCACTTCACCAAGTCAGTACATCGAGGACGTAGAACGTGTAGACTCAGCCCAACTTCACGGCAGATACTTCGCAGGCTTAGACTTGGGCAAACAAGTAGACTACAGCGTACTCGCGGTCGTCCAGTTAACCGAGAAAGGCCAAGTTAGACTCATCCACAAACGTCAGTTTCCGCTGGGCACCCCCTACCCAGAAGTCATCGCTTACGTCGCCAGAACCCACCAAACCTTCAACCTTGATGGCGTATACGTGGACAAGACCGGCATAGGTGACGCAGTAGTGGATGAATTAGAGAACATAGACATACCCCACGTCAAAGGCGTATTCTTCACAGACGCCGAAAAAGAAAACATGCTTAACTACCTAAAGCTGCTCATGGAGAAGAAGCAGCTCAGCATCCGAGGCGAAGACAAACAATTAATCGCCCAAATTAACGAGCAACAATACGAATACCTAAAGCCAAACACTGCTCAAGAACGCATACACCTCAAATTCTACCACCCAAAAAGCAGACATGATGATCAACTCTTCGCCTTAGCATTGGCGTGTTACGCAAGCAAAGAAGCAGAACCCGAACCATTCCTCGTCGTCGTCCCAAGATAATCAGAAAGCGGCTAGTTTCAGTTGCTTTTTGGAGATTAATATATAAATGGCGAGGACTGTTTGCATTAAACGGGGTCTCATTAAAAATGAAGGCTCTTGTGCTTAGCGGCGGCAAAGGTACCCGCCTCCGACCTTTAACCTTCACATGTGCAAAGCAGCTCATTCCTGTAGCCAACAAACCTATCATAGGTTACGTTCTTGATCAAATCGCAGAAACAAAAATAGGCCAAATCGGCATAATTACCGCGCCAGAAACTGGAAGCTACGTCAAAGAATACGTAGGAGATGGCGCAAAATGGGGCTTCAACGTTGCGTACATTCCTCAAGAACCACTAGGCTTAGCCCACGCGGTCAAAACAGCCAAACCCTTCTTGGGTCACGACTCCTTTATTATGTGCCTTGGAGACAACGTCACAGGAACGGGAATAAAGGGTTTCGTTCAGAAGTTCAAGAAGGAACATCTCGACGCGTTAATAATCCTGAAGGAAGTTGATGATCCCTCGCGTTTCGGCATCGCCCAGGTCGACCAGAAAGGCAACATAATTAACCTAGTGGAGAAACCAAAAACGCCCATGGGCAACTTGGCCATAATTGGGACGTACATCTTCTCCAGCAAAGTACACCTTGCAATAGAACGTATAAAACCCTCTTGGCGCGGAGAGCTCGAAATAACCGACGCTCTCCAAGAAATGGTAAACATGGGCTTCAAAGTCAAAGCCGAAATTCTCAACTCATGGTGGCTGGACACAGGCAAAAAAGATGATATTCTTTCAGCTAACGCAAAAATACTAGACGAATACATAGAACGCGACATTAAAGGAACTGTAACCAACAGCACGATAGACGGGCGCGTCAAAATAGACGCTGACGCAAAAATCGCAGCCAGCACCATAAGAGGCCCATGCGTAATAGGGAAAGACACAGTAATCGAAAACTCTTTCATAGGACCCTACACTAGCGTCGGAAATGGCTCCAAAATCCTCAACTCCAACCTCGCGTACTGTGTCATCTTGGAAAACGTCACAATCAAAGACATCGACCGTCTCGAAGACAGTCTCATCGGTAAAAACGCAAAAGTGACCAAAAACCAAAGAAACAGAACAATTAGACTCCACATGGGCGACTACTCAGAAGTAGAAGTCTAATACCCGCAAACCAATCCGAAGACAGCAACCATTATAAAACAAACGCGAGCATACTACTTTAGTACAAGGTAAAGCTTGGAATTAACATGTTAACTGGAATAAGAATTAAACTATTAAAGCGGCTCTCGGACGAGCGCGGTTTCTTCACAGAAGTCATGCGTAAAGACTGGAAAGACCTCTTCGGAGGCGATGTCGTTGCTCAATCAAACCTCTCCTTTACCTATCCAACCAATATCAGAGCATGGCACAGACACTTGCGAGGGCAAACAGACTACTTCATAGCCTTAAAAGGTGCCATAAAAATCTGCGCTTACGACGAAAAAACTGGAGAATTAACCGAAATAATCTCTACAGGGCAAGACCTGCAAACAGTCCGAGTGCCCGGTAATTACTGGCATGGTTTCAAGGCATTTGGCAACGAACCTGCCCTGCTGCTTTACTTCACCACAAAACTCTATGACCCCGCAAATCCCGACGAAGAACGGCGCCAATGGGATGACCCAACTCTAATTCCCAAATCCATAAACGGCAAAAAAGAAGACCCGCGCGTCGGCAAACCGTGGGACTGGAACTACCCTCCCCACAAGTGATACAGCGATGAAACTGCTTGCAACAGGTGGTCTAGGCTTCATTGGAAGCAACTTCTGTAGACACATACTCACCGCGCACCCTGACTGGGAACTGATCAACATAGACAAAGAAGGCTTAGGCTCTAACCCAGCAAGTCTCCGCGACCTCGAAAGCAACCCTCGCTACCGCTTCATAAAGGGTGACATCTGCAACCCCCAACTCCTAGCCAAAACAATTACCCATGTTGATGCTGTCGTAAACATAGCTGCAGAAACGCACGTCGACCGAAGCATAGCAGACCCATACATTTTTCTGCAGAACAATACCGTCGGAACCTACACAGTTTTGGAAGCTCTAAGAAAACACAACCCCCGCGCTAGACTAATTCAAGTATCCACGGATGAAGTCTATGGGCAAGCCGCAGAAGGCTCCTTCAAAGAAACAGACACACTTACTCCATCAAATCCCTATTCTGCGTCAAAAGCAGCAGCTGACATGTTCGTGCTCTCCTACCACAGAACCTACGGACTTAAAGCCTCCATAACTCGGTGTACAAACAACTTCGGGCCCAACCAAATGCCTGAAAAACTAATCCCAAAAACTATCATACGTGCCCTAAGAAACCTGCCAATCCCCATCTACGGCAAAGGAACAAACATCCGCGACTGGATACACGTTCATGATCACTGCGCCGCTATAGGCACAGTTCTAGAAAAAGGAAAAGCAGGTGAAATCTACAACGTCTCAGCTGGAAACGAAATTTCCAATATAGAAATCGTCAAGCAAATCCTTGGCATTTTACATAGACCAGAAAGCCTCATAACTTTCGTGGAAGACCGCCCAGGGCACGACATAAGATACAGCTTGGACTCTGCGAAAATCCAGAAGTCACTTGGCTGGCAGCCAGAACACCCCTTCCAGCAAGCCTTAGATTCCACGGTTCAGTGGTATGTGGAAAACGAGAGGTGGTGGAGCCCCTTCGCAACCGAAACCATCCTGCACCCAACGCCTTGGAAAATGAGTGATGCAAGATGAAACTGCTGATCACAGGCGCAGGCGGCCTGTACGGCTCAAAACTTGCCCAAATGGCAGTGTGTAAGCATTATGAAGTTTACTCGGCTCACAGTCAACACCAAGCACTTTACGGCACGCCTATCAAACTGGACATAACAGACAAAGAAAACGTTGAATCAGCATTCAGGAAAACAAAGCCTGAAGTTGTGGTGCACGCTGCGTCAGTAACCGATGTAGACAAATGTGAACTAAACAAGGATCTCGCTTGGAAAGTAAACGTGGAAGGCACCAACAACATAGCCAGCGCAACAAAGACGAGCAACGCTTTTCTCCTGTACATTTCCACAGACTACGTGTTCAACGGCGAAAAAGGCTACTACTTAGAAACGGATACACCCTCTCCAATCAACTACTACGGACTTACAAAACTCAAAGCTGAAGAAAACGTGAAAAACATTGCCAACGAATACTGCATAGCGAGACCCAGCGTCATCTACGGCGCCAACCCCGCATCAGGCAAAACAAATTTTGCACTATGGCTGCTAAACAAGCTGAAAAACGGCGAGCCCGTGAGAATCGTGACTGACCAGTGGAACTCACCAACGCTGAACACCAGCTTAGCCGAAATAACACTTGAAATCATAGAGCGGAAACTAACTGGCATTTACCATCTCTCAGGCGCAACACGCATAAGCAGATTCGACTTTGCCAAACAACTCGCCAAAACCTACAGTCTCGACCAAAGCCTAGTAACCCCAATAACATCTGCAGAATTCCCCCAACCCGCCAAGAGACCGCGAGACTCCTCGCTTGACACAGCAAAAGCACAGCAAAAACTTAGAAACAAACCCCTTCAAATAAACCAAGCTCTGGAGAGAATGAAAACAGAACTCAACCAGCTTTGAACTGAAACAGAGCTTTTTGCCGTGACAGCGAAAACCTCCTGTTCATAAACACCGTGCCGTAACCACGTAAAGACTCGGCGTAAAATTTAAGAGCGGCATCCCTGTTTTTTTGGTTGTGAGTTGGGTTGGATATGGCGACGTTCATGGGTTTTGATTTTTCCGTGTTGACCGGTTGGGTTCCGTTGATTCTGGTTTTAGGCGGGTTTGTAGCTGTTTCAAAACTGCTCGGGAAACTCGCTAAGGGTTCTGCAGAAAAAATTCTAAAAGCAATTGGAATATTAGGGTTCTTTGTCGGCATAATCTTGCTGATAACTGGAATAGTTGCTTTGCTGTCGCAGTCGTTTGACATTGCCTCTTGGGGTTTGCTGATTCTTACAGGTTTAGGGTTGGCGCTGAAACCTTTAAGCCGCGTTCCTTTCGCCGCCTTGTTTGGTTTAGTGGCAGGCGCTGTGTGCGCGGGGCTTTTGTACTGGTTTTTCCCCTTGCCAGCAACGGTTCTGGGCCTTTCGTCATTTTGGATTTATTTGATAGTGTTTCTTGTTCCAGCTTTGCTTGTTTTCTTGCTTTTCAAGTTTGCAGAGGACGTTATGAAGCTGTTCGCGTTGATTCTGGGCTCTTGGCCCGTGGTGACTGTATTAGGCGTTTTGTGTATTCTTCAGGGAATCCTGCTGTTTCTCAATCGCAGCCTTCTCGCACTGTTTGGTTGACGCTCTGCCGACGCGGGAACACCATGTGGTTGCGAAAGATCTCCTAGGATAGTCTCCGACAAAGCCTACACCTGTAACACCCACGAGCGTTAAGGCTGAGTAAAACTATTTTCGATTTAAAAGTGGTATATGTGTGACAAAGCAGATTAGGGTTTATTCTGTTGATTTGATGATGTCGTCTATCTTTGAAGAGTTGACGCAGTGCGCGATCTTTTTTTGTAACTGTACATCCTCAGTTATGAGTGATAGCCCCTTCGCTTTGGCATGGTGGACATATGCGGCGTCGTAAAATGTGATTTTCAGTTTTGTCGCGGTTTCCAATATTTCTTCTTCAGTGCAGTTAATTTGTGTGATTTCCATGAGGTTTAAGGTTTGCTTGATTATTCTCGCAAGTGTTTTAATCTCTTGGTCGGTAGCTTTTGCCTGTAGAGAAAAGTTTTTCCAAAGGATGTTTCCAAGTTCATATCTCGCTAGTTCCAATGTGTAGTTTCCAACTAGGAAGTCGATTTTGTTTTCCTTCACGGCTTTGAAAATGGCGGATGAGTCGAATAAGAATTTCATCCGCGTGTTCTATCCTCTCTTATGCTCTTCACTATATCGTCTATGCTTACTCTATCAAGAGTCGGCTTCAGTTTTTCTATGTCGACTTTCAGTTTTTGAGCTTCTCTGCGCCTCACTTCGTCTTCTAAGGCTTTTCGCAGCAATTTAGACGGCTTAATTTTCAACTGCTTAAGCTTTTCCTTAAGCTCAATGGGAATTTTTGTGGAAACAGTTACAACCTTACTCAACCTTCTCACCAACAGGTAATACCACTTGTAAGAATAAAAAGTTTACCTTCTTCTCCCAAACACTACATATGCTATTTTACATGAGCACAAAGAAAACACCATCCAAATAACGCAAGCAAACTACATCATACACTACAATTCTGCCTACCCTGCTGAAGCAAAAAACACAAAACCACCATCACCCAGCTAAACAGGCTCAAGCCTCACTTCCACAACCACCCCCGCCAAACCCTGCCCCTCACGCACCCTGCTTTGTAGCAGCCGCCGCGTCAACTTCGGAACAGTAATCCGCCCACTCCTATCCATCCGCGCATAAAAAACCTCCCAAACACCAAAACTATCCACCACCGTCAACGTAACCTTCAAAACCTGATCCGACTCCAACTTAAACCCCCACCGAACCACCCTAGGCAACTGAAAACGATTCCCCCTCTGCAACACCGCCTTGAACTTAACCAACTCAGCCAAAGGCACACAACCACCCCCCAACACCCAAACACAACAAGCCTCCCAGCGACTAACCACGTCAAACAAAGACTCACAATACACCCAAATTAAGCTTTACCCCAAAAAAACAACCCAAAAAACAACCTGTCCCACGAACACAGAAAACACAATCTTACTACAACAAAAGACAAAAACCATCACACACCTAAAAAATATGAGGGTAGGGGTTGCAGAAAAACGGGGGCGGGCAAAACCCTATCCGCGATTCAGGAGTGGTTTTGTAGCAGCGGTTTTCTAAGCGCTGAATTATATAAATAGCTGTTGTCAACTCTTTCTTTTGGAGAAAGGAGATGCGCCGTCTTTCCAAGAATCAGCGAAAAATTCTGGAAGTCTTAGAGATAAAGCCCGAAATGACGACGAAAGAGATTGCAGAAGTTGTTTTCGGCAAACTTGTAGATTACAAAACTAAAGAGTATAACTCGATTCACCGCAGCATCGCAGCTTTGGAGCAAAAAGGCTTAGTGCAAAGAGTCCACGTTCAACTCAGGTGGCGGCGCAAGGTTCCAAGCGGTGAAAAACCAAGCGAAGCTATTTCACAAACCTGAAAAGAAACAACAAAAACGCCAAAAAACAACCAAATTTTACGCTTAGAATCAAGAAAACCCTGATGAACAACAAAAGCATTATGAGCAGAGACTCCCTCTTTTCTTATTGAATACCTACTTCGCAATCTGGGAGCGAAACGTTAAACATGGATTCAACCACAAAGCAAATAGCTAAACATCGCATACAAATCCTCTTCCAGCAAGCTGAAGAGGCACGCAGAGAAAATCCTCAGCTCGCCAGCCGCTACGTAGAGGTTGCTAGGAAAATCGCCATGGCTGCAAAAATACGTTTGCCAACGTACTATAAGCGCCGTATCTGCAGAAACTGCAATACGCTGCTCGTGCCTGGAGAGAATTGTCGCGTGCGGGTAAAACAACGAAGAGAGCCGCACTTGGTGGTTACGTGCCTTGCGTGTGGTCATCAAGCGCGTATGTTGTTGAGAAAGAAAAAAGGAGGAAACAAAGTTGAGTAAGATAACTACTCGGATGAAGCGCCATGTCCGGTTTAAGTTGAAGGATGAGAAGCCTACCGTGTGGGTTGGCAAAGACGGGTTAACGCCTTCGCTGTCACGTGAGATTGAGAATCAGTTGGGGAAGCAGAAAATGGTAAAAATCAGAATCCTGCCCAGCGCATTGCAGCAGGAAAATACCGCTCAAACCATAGCTGCGAAGGCGGCTGAGCAGACTGGCGCGGCTTTGGTCGAGGTGCGAGGGCACGTTTTCATACTTTACAGGCGCCACAAAAAACCGTAGCCATGACATTGGTGGTTGACGCTTCAAAACCCTGCAGGATGCACCTCTTTTCCTGAAGCCTTCATGCCTGTTGAATAGCCAGAATCCCAAAAGGTATTAATATACGCGTGTGCCATTCGAGAGGCATTGGTTGGAGGTAAACGAAACTCAAACCCAAACAGAATCAGCGGACTATAGAAGAGATTAATGAGAAAATAAGAAAGGGCGATGCCCAAGTTTTAACCGCTGAAGAAATGAAGAAGCTCGTTGAAAGCAGCAGCGTCGAAGTTGCTTTTAAAGAAGTTGATGTTGTTACAACAGGCACTTTTGGAGCTATGTGTTCTTCAGGAGCAATCATAAACATTGGGCATTCTGACCCACCTATAAAAATTGAAAAAGCCTGGATCAACGACGTTCCAATTTGCCATCCGGGCGCTGCCGTGGACTTGTACATTGGCGCTACTGCGGCATCGGAGACGCAGTCTTTTGAGTATGGTGGAGGACACGTGATTGAGGACCTTGTCAGCGGGAAAGAGGTTGAGTTTAAAGCTACGGCGTATGGCACTGACTGTTACCCGCGCACTCGGCTTAGGACGAATTTGACGAAGGATGATTTGAACCAGTTTTACCTGCTTAACTTCCGCAATTGCTATCAGCGTTATTCTTGTGCGGTGAACAGTCGTGATGAGACGATTTACACGTACATGGGGAAGCTGTTGCCGCGGTTGCGGAACGCCACGTTTTCGGGCGCTGGCGAATTGAATCCGTTGATGAATGATCCCGACTATGAGACGATAGGCATTGGCACACGCATTTTCCTCGGTGGTGCGCAGGGCTACGTTATTGGCGAGGGAACCCAGCATGACCCGCAAAACCAGTTTGGAACGCTGATGGTTCGTGGCAACGCTAAGAAGATGAAGCCAGAGTTTCTTCACGGTGCCTCGTTCACGCGTTATGGCACTACAATGTACGTGGGAATAGGCATACCGATTCCCATTTTGAACGAGGGGTTAGCGAAGAAAACAGCCATACGTGATTCTGCTATTTTCACTAACGTTGTTGACTACGGTGTGCCTCGCAGAGACCGTCCGAAACTAGGCAAAGTGAGCTATAAGGAGTTAAAGTCAGGTGCAATAACCGTTGGTGACAAACGAATCAGAGTTAGCTCGCTTTCAAGTTTGAAAACAGCGAGGAAAATCGCTGCGACATTAAAGTCGTGGATTGAAGAGGGCACGTTTTACTTGACAGCTCCTGTTGAGCGGCTTCCACTTGATAGCGTCGCCAAGCCTATGAGGCAGACTGAGGAAACGTCTTTTGTGGCTAACGTGATGCACGCGGCGGTTACTTGCAAAGAGAGCGAGCCTATACAGGCAATTGCGGAGCGTATAGTGACGTGGTCGGTTAACCACATTGTCGTGGTTGATGATGCTGGCAGACTTAGTGGCATTGTTACTTCGTGGGACGTTACTCGGGCTATGGCTGAGGGCAGAAAAGCGCTTGCTGATGTTGTTTCTCGTCGCGTGGTTACGGCTAAAAGTGATGAGCCTTTGGAAACGGCTTCTAAGCGGATGGCGCAGCATAACATTTCTGCTTTGCCAGTGATTAACAGCGAGCGCAAAGTGCTGGGAATCGTGACTTCCGAGGATGTTTCAAAACTTTTGGGACGGTGAAAAGGACATGGTGAGGATTCTTCTTAGGTTTTCAGAGGAAATTGTTGAGCAGCCGATAACGTCGGAGATAATTCTCGCGTTGAAAGTGCCCATCAACATTATCACGGCGCATGTGAATTCGAAAGGCGGCGAAATTTTAGCGGAAGTTCCTGATGCGGCGCTGGAGAAGATAGTTGAAGCTTACCGCAAAAAGGGCGTTACCGTTAGTTTACCAAAGCTTATTGAGGTTGACAGTGAAAAATGTTTCAGTTGCGGTGCTTGCGTGGCGCTTTGTCCTGTGGAAGCTATCACGTTGGCTGAAGACTGCTCTATAGTGTTCAATAAGGAAAAATGCGTTGGAAGCACTTGCGGCGCCTGTGTTGAAGCGTGTCCAGCAAGAGCGATAAAGTCGGTTAAACAGGGCAACTCGGAACTTGCAAATGATTTGCATCCAAAAAAGGGAAAACGGCCATAAGCGATGACGCGGAAACTGTTCAAAGAAGCTTTCCAAATTAAGGAAACGCAAGGAACTATAATCGCTGACAGGGAACAGGGCGTTAAAACAGCTATAGCTTCCATAAAGCGTAACAGAAAAGCACTGGAAGACTATGCAAAGCGCAATCCCCATTTTCTTATTGTGCTTGAGCCTGTTGCTGCGTCTGCAGAGCCGGTGGTGGCGCGGTTAATGGCGGAAGCAGCGGAAAAAGCAAATGTTGGTCCAATGGCAGCGGTGGCTGGCGTTTTGGCGGACTTAGCCGTGGAAGACATGATTGCCAGTGGCTGCAAAGTAGCGGTTGTGGAAGACGGTGGCGAAGTTTCAGCCGTGTCCGATAAGCCTGTTGATGTGGCGCTTGCGGCTGGAGATGCGCCGCTTTCAAAACGTTTCGGATTTAGGTTAACGGATTTCCCAATAGGCGTAGCCACGAGTTCAGGGCGCTTTGGTCACGCTTTGAGTTTTGGCGATGCTGAGGCAGCAACGGTTTTCTGCAGGAACGCTGGCTTGGCGGATGCTGCGGCTACGGCTGTGGGCAACGTGGTGAAAGGCGAAGATCATAATGTGGCGATTGAAAAGGGTATAGCTGTGGCGAAGTCTATTCCGGGAGTGGAAGGCGTCCTAATACTCTATAAGAGCTGTGTTGGGACATGGGGCAAGATTCCGCAAATAATCAGAGTTGACCCCCTTCTATAGCGTTTTTTGCATGTTTTTGGCGTGAAAAACCGCCAGTGCGGACCTACCCCCTATACGTTTCTGCATAGAACTGCTATTATGCTCCAAATAGGCTGGGTTGCCACTGTTGTGCGTCGTTGGTTCTCCGAAATGCTTTTATTTCCGATTTAACAACTTTTGGTCGGTTCGAGGCTACATGACAAATCTCAATGCACAGAAAAAGAGTTCAGCAGCACAGTTCGGTAGCTTCGGCTATTGGTTCTATTATTATTTTTAATTAGCCCAGAGCTTGAACAAATTTTTTGGGTTAAAGTTCTGGGCGCAGGATGGTTGTGTTAATGGTAAAAGCAAATTGTTGCAAAAAAATTGTGGTTAAATTCGGTGGTTCTAGCCTAGCTGATCACGAAAGATTACTGAAAGCTGTTGTCGCCGTAGTTAACGAGGCAAAAAAAGGCACGCGAATTGCAGTTGTTGTTTCAGCAATGGGAAAAACCACAGACGTCCTCATGAGCACGGCGAAGAACACTTCTAATGGCAAGCTGGAGAAACGCGACTTAGACGACATACTCTCAATGGGCGAAAGAACCAGCGTACGCATATTCGCCGCTGCACTGCGAACTAACGGCGTGGAGTCCCGCTACTTCGACCCGCTGGATGATGATTGGCCAATAATAACCGACGCTGCCTTCTCCAACGCGAACCCGCTCTTAAACGAGTGCAAACAGCGCATCAAAGAATGTGTGTTGCCTGTTGTTGAAAAAGGTACAGTGCCAGTTATCGCGGGTTTCGTAGGCAGAACCATAGACGGCAAAATAACTACCCTCGGGCGCGGAGGAAGCGACACCACAGCGTTCATCCTCGCCGAAGCTTTAAGCGCAGATGAGGTTGTGCTGGTCACTGACGCTGACGGCATAATGAGTGGCGACCCGAAGGTTGTCACAGCACCGCGGAGGCTTTCGGAGATTGATGTTAACAGGCTTGTGGGTTTAGCTGATTCAGGCGCCAAGTTCATCCACGCCAAAGCCCTCAAGTACAAGCCGCGAAACATCAACGTTCGCGTGATTAACCACGCGCACGGCGACTTAACCAAGGAAGGTACCCTAATCACTGGCGCTTTGGCAACGGAACTCGGCGTCAACATCGCTTATCCTTCGTCGATAGCTGAGATAACTGTGCTGGGAAATCACCTATCTGAAAACCCGCTGATTGTAAGTGAAATGGTGGAAAAGGCGAAGGCACATGCGACACTGGTGGGCATGAGCATGAACACGAACTCGGCTATACTGTACGTTTCTGAAGAGAAAAACATTGACGCGTTATTTAACGAGACGCATAAAACCGTGCTTAATCATGAGGAAGCCTTAGCCATGGCAGTCAAGAAAAGCTTGGCGTTCTTGAAAATCAGCGGCGTAGGCTTGGAAGAGACGCATGGAATAATCGGCAAAATCTCTGAAACCCTCCGCGTCAACAACATAAACATTTCAGGCATACTAACAATCGCGTCCAGCATCCTTGTCTTTGTCGACTGGACTGAACGCGAAAAAGCTTTACAGTTAATCAGAAATGCACTAGGAAGCCACCAAACATGAACAACACAGTAATCTCTAACACAAAATGTAAAGAGGAATGAAAAAACATGAACCAAGGCAAAAAAAGACGCTTAGCAAGAATCTTCCAAGAAGACAACCGAACCGTCATAGCCCCAATGGACCACGGCGTCAGCATAGGCCCAGTCAAAGGCATAGTCAACATTCAGGAAACCATGAATCAGCTACTGAAAGGCGGAGTAGACGCCATCGTATTGCACAAAGGCATAGCCAAACGCGTCGACACAGGCAGTGCAGGGCTAATAGTGCATCTCTCAGCCATTTCAAACCTCACCCCAAACTCAGGCACTAAGGTTCAAGTGTGCAGCGTGGCTGAGGCTATCCGCGTTGGCGCAGACGCCGTTTCAGTACACGTCAACGTTGGCGCCCAAGAAGAAGACAAAATGCTTGCAACGCTGGGCAAAGTTGCAGACGAATGCGATGTCTACGGCATGCCGCTGCTGGCGATGATGTACCCGCGAGGCCCAAAAATACCGAACGAGCACGCTGCTGATGCAGTGGCACATGCAGCACGGCTAGGTGCAGAGCTTGGCGCAGACATCATCAAAACAAACTACACGGGCGACGTAGAAACTTTCAAAGCTGTTGTGGAAGGCTGTCCTGTCCCTGTGGTAATCGCTGGCGGTCCCAAATGCAAAACTACGCGAGAACTCTTGCAGATGGTGGATACTTCAGTAAGGGCTGGAAGCGCTGGGCTTTCCATTGGGCGGAACGTGTTCCAGCATGAACATCCCGCGTTGATGGTTAAGGCTCTTGTAGCAATCGTTCACAAGGGCGCCTCTGCTGCGCAAGCACAGAAGATTCTAGGCGAATCGTAATGAAGGAACTCTGGATTGAAATAGCTCAAACCGCTTCACCCGCTGAAAAAGACAGCTTGCTGAGACTTGCCGCTGAAGTCTGCGACGCAGTGCTTGAGGGCGAACAGGCACAGAGCCGCTCAGGCAAATTCGACATAACCGTGCTCACCAGCCTTGACAAAGACAAAATCACTAAACTAAAGCGTGAAGGCAAAAAAGTTGCCTTAAGAGTAAGCATAAGAGGCAAAGAAGACGAGAACACCGCTGTCCAAGCTGCGGAACTTGCTGTTGACTACGTAATTCTCAACTGCCTCGACTGGCGCGTCATCCCCATAGAAAACCTCATCGCTAGAACCAGCGGCAAAAGCAAACTCATCGCCGAAGTCGCAAACGCGGCGGACGCCCAACTGGTTTTGGAAGCACTGGAATTAGGCACTGACGGCGTCCTACTGAAAACTTCAGATGTTAATGAGCTTACGAAAACCGCATCGCTCGTCAAAAATCAAACGCCAAAAATCGAGCTGGTTCCCGCAAAAATCACTTCCGTGAAGCAAATTGACACTGGAGCGCGAGTTTGCGTGGACACCTGCGACCTCATGATCGCAGGCGAAGGCTTACTGATTGGCTGCCAATCTGCAGGGCTATTTCTCGTCGAAGCCGAAGTTTACGAGAATCCCTACGTGCAGCCTCGCCCTTTCCGAGTCAACGCGGGTGCACCATCCAACTACACTTTGGCTTCACTGCAGAACACGCGGTATCTGTCGGAGTTGAAGGCAGGCGACGAAGTTCTCATAGTCAACCGGGAAGGCAAAGTGCGCCGCACAAACGTGGGCAGAGCAAAAATCGAGTTCAGACCGCTATTCCTGATAGAAGCCGAGACTAAAGGCGCCAAAATTAAGGTGATTCTTCAAAACGCTGAAACCATCCGCCTCGTAACCGTTGACGGCTCAAAGCCAGTTACGGAGCTGAAAGCCGGCGACGAAGTTTTAGTGCACATGGCTGCAAGAGGCGGCAGACACTTCGGCGTATCCGTGACTGACGAAAGGGTGATAGAACGTTGACGCCGCGAATCTGCGTATCCATTCTCCCAAAAACTGCAACCGAAGCGTTGCGTTTAATTGAGAAAGCGGAAAATGCACACGCAGACTTAATCGAGGTTAGACTGGACTGCTTCAAGGATTACAATAGACTGGCTGATGTGGCAGTTCAGGGGAAAACGCTGAAAATCGCTACATGTAAACTGCAGCGTTGCCACGGCAAGTTTTCGGGAACCGAAACAGAACAGCAACAGCTATTGCTTAACGCAGCAAAGAGCGGCTTTGAGTACGTTGATGTGGATTTGACCCAGCCGAAGCTGAACGAAACCATTAAAGAACTGAAACGGTTAGGCGCCAAGCCGATTGTTTCGCTGCATGATTTTGCTGAAACGCCAAGTGCTGCTGAGCTGGGCAGCGTTTTAGAAAGGGAAATTGCCAGCGGAGCCAACGTGTGCAAAATTGTCACAACTGCCAAGCGGGTTGAAGATAATCTGACTCTCTTAAACTTCACAGCAACAGCCTGCAGCAAAGCGAAGATTGTATGTTTTGCCACGGGCGACTTGGGTAGGGTCTCAAGGCTTTTGTCGCCGCTATTCGGCGGCTACTTCACCTTCGCTTCTCTTGAACGCGGAAGCGAAACAGCCGCTGGACAGATGACCATCCAAGAAATGCGAACTGCTTACGAACTTCTGGGGCTAAAATGAAAATGGCAATCTCGGGAAAAACACAAGTGTGCGGCGTAATCGGCGACCCTATAACGCATACTTTAAGCCCTGCCATGCACAACGCGGCGTTTAAGCACTTGAAACTTGACTTCGTCTTCTTAGCTTTCAGAGTCAAAACCGCTGACTTGGAGAATGCGGTGCGTGGCATGCGAGGCTTTGGCATCCGTGGATTGAACGTTACCATGCCCCACAAAACCGCCATAATCCGCTATTTAGCGAATTTAGACGCAAACGTGAAGTTCCTCGGTTCAGCCAACACCATCCTCAACGATGGCGGCAG
>Ga0214474_1000502_pt1 | contig 19437 bp, 33 predicted proteins | sample RVTome_2_FD_187335 | JGI IMG/M metagenome (GOLD analysis project Ga0214474, IMG submission 187335) | Soil microbial communities from uranium-contaminated site in the Upper Colorado River Basin, Wyoming, United States - RVT95D214 HiSeq ...
AATTGGGACGCCCTCGAACGGTTACGCCGGGGGGAGAAAAGTCAAATTCAATGAACGGTCATGAGTTGAGACAGGCGCGGGGTCGGCTCGGGATTTCCCGGACCGACCTTGCCCTCATTTTGAACGTAGCGCAGACGACGATTTTTCGTTGGGAGCAAAGTGACGATGCACGGATCGATCCCCTACAACGCGAGCTGGTGTTGTTGCTCGTCGGTATCAGTGCGTCGCCCTATTCGCCACTGTACGGTGACGCCCTCAAAGAGGGGCTTCGCGAGGGCCCGACGTACGCCTTGCACGTTCTGTTGAAAATTGCCTACAACGATTGGAAACCCAACCATGCCGCCTAAGCCCTACGAACCCCCCGATCCGTGCGGACCAGAGGAAGCCCTTTTCGCGATTCTAGTGACGTTGCACGTAAAGTTCATCGCTGAACGGCACGACTGCTTTGTGGCAGCCATGAAACAGGGCGTCACGCGTGAGCGAGTCAAGGAACTCGCTGCCCTGGCGATGCGTCATGTGACGCCAGCAGAATGGCACGAGGCTTTCGACACGACGATCCATATGCTTAGTCATCTCCCGGATTTTTCGAAACCTCGGTCAGTCCCGACGGAAGGAAAGATCGATCCGACACTGATCGCGCTTTTGGATGAAATGTTGAAAGGCGTATACGAGCTTGAGACCGCAGCCGTTCTCGTTCTCAGGAAAGACGGCGATCGAATACTGCTATCGAATGTCCCGCGGCCGCTCGCGGTAGCGATCCTTGACTCGGAAATACGGCGCCAAGGTGAGGATGAACTAGACTGCGAACCATGGTCTTAGAAAGGCAGAAATCGTCATGAGTGAAGAGAAGGAAAGAACAAATGCGACGCGCGGTCCTCTTGTCGACGCCTACAAGAGTTTATTTTCGCAAACGCGGGAAACAGTCATTGAGCAGCGCGGAAATTGGATGCTCATGCGGTGGCCCCAATGCAATGGCGTCATCATGCTCTCGATTCGTTGGTCGAGCATAGACGTGCAATCAGTCGTCGTCGGAGGCGAGGAAGTTCTGTTCGCGAAAGCCGACGGGGCGCGTCCCGTGCCGCGATGGTGCTGGGAAGCCCTTGCCGCGGCGGTCGCCCTCGTACCCCTCGACTCGGGGGGCCAAAAGGTGAACCCATCAGACTGGCTGCCCCCACCTGCTTAGGCGTTCAGGGGTGCGCGCCAAGGGGTGACGGTTCGCGCGCACCCAAATTTCGCGCGGTAGCGGACAAAGATCAGTTGACGGCCAGCCGATCTGGGTGCGAAAGTCCCACAAAACGCCGATTGCCCCGTCGCTAACGGAGCTGCCGGCTAATCAGGAGCGTTCGAGTGTGTTGAAAACGCCACCAACTAGGCGACAGGCTACTATGGGGGGTCCCACGTTGTCAACCCAGCCCGCGAAAGGTCGAATTTGAAGACCTCCGCGCTGCTGTTCGAGGGGCCCAACGGCATGTTGGGAGCGGCAGCAGTGAAGGCCGCGTTGGCGGCGGGCGTGAACGGCAACACAGCACTGCTATTTGGGCGAATGTGTAGCTTCAACGGCCGCCCCTTTTGGGAGTTGCGCAAGAATCTGAGCGAACTGTTTCGCGTTTCGACGCGCCAAGTGACTCGATACTTCCGAGAGCTGGTTGACGCTGGGTTGATCGTCAACAAACCGGCGCCTTTAGGGGTAATTCATCCTGGTTGTAAGAAACCGTTGCCCTTTCGTCCGTGGTACAAATGGGCAATTGGGTTGCCCGAGCTTCGGCAAGCAGTGAAGGCAGGTTCGAAAGAAGCCTACGAACGTTGGAAAGACGGCTTTGAGGCGTCCAGAAAAGAACGCGTTACACGTAGCAAGCTGGGCGCGATCATCGGATCGATCATGCATCCCAAGAGTGGACCAGCGAAGCGACCTGAGCCGGCAGCAGAGCCACGACCACGTCGTTGGACGCTTGAAGAGATAGACGCCGAACTGGCGAAGTCAGCCAAGGACGCGCCGTCGCCCGAGCCGACCGACACGAGCTAGCGCGAGGCATGGACGACGTCCCCCTCGCGGCCGCCGCAGGGGACGGATCTACCTAGCATTGGGTGCGCGCATGTAGGCAGAACACCGCACGAACGCGCATTCCAGCTCGGCAGTAATTCGCAGTATACGGCTAGTTGGCCTAATACGCGGCCGCGTGGCCTAGATGTCCAGTACCTACTGGACGGATCTGGCCAGGTAGAGTCCGATCAAGATCATCTGACAAAAACCGAGTCCGTAAGATCCCGCGCGAGGGTAGCGTCCGGGAGAGTGAGGCGCGGCGCCAGCGCCGCACGCGGCTGCACGCCGCTACGGAAGCGCTCTGCGAGCCCCGGCGCCGCTGGCGCGGCCACTCCCAAACGGCTAAAAATGAGGCGTGACGACGGCTGCAGCCTACTTGAGAGTCAGTAGCCGAGGGCAGACCCTCGACACCCAGCGGGATGCAATCGCGCGAGCAGCCGAAGCGCGCGGCGATGTCATCGGGATCGGGTGGTGGTTCGAGGAAAAGGTCTCGAGTGCTAAACTCGCGCGCCCAGTGTTGAGCGAGCTCCGTCAATCCGTGCGCGAGGGGCTGATCCGCAAGGTTTACGTCTTCAAAATCGACCGTTTGGGGCGCTCGGGGATCCGGGACACTCTGACGATCGTCGACGAATTGCGCGCCCACGGGTGCGAAATCGCGAGCGTCGTCGATCCGTTTCCCCTATCAGGACCGTTGAGCGACGTCGTTATCGCCGTCATTGCCTGGGGCGCGCAGATGGAGCGTCAAGCCGTCGGTGATCGCATTGCGGCCGCGCGCATTCGCATCGAGGCCTCCGGAGGGGCTTGGGGGCGGCCGCGCGCCATTGATCCAGGGACGTTGGCGAAAGCGCGCGCCATGCGTCGCGACGACAAAACGGTGCGTCAGATTTCGGCCGCGTTGAAAATTCCGCGCGCAACGCTATCGGATGCGTTGTCCGAAAAAGGTCACTACAGACCCAAACACCCCGGCCTCGCGAAATCGTCGCGTGCGCGCTAGTCCGAATAGTTTACTATTCGGACATGAACCAATCTAGCAAGAAGCTACGCGCCAAAGTCGAAGCTCGTACTGGGTGTGCAGTGTGCGGTGTGCTCGAACGCGTTCATCCTGCGTTCGAGTCAGTGGGGCATTCATTCGTCGCTCGGCCCGACGGGCCTTACAGCGAAGCAGAGAACTCGGTTCTCAGAAGTCCGTTCAGAAACGATCGAACGCGCTACGGAGATTGAAAGGATCCTATTCGGACATGGCAACACCTGAGCAATGGTCACATGGTTGGAGATTCGGCGTAGTGTGCGCGCTCCTATTGCTTGCCGCCGCGCTCTTCATCGTTGCCGCCTGTGAGAGTCCGAACCTGGCAGACCCTGACGGAAGCCGGCAGGCCCAATGGGCTGAGCCCTGTCGCGACAAGGCGATGCTACTCGCCACGACGAGCGGATCGCCCGATCGGTTCGAATGCTCGAACCGTCTCCACCGGATGCACGTGCAAGTCGCGACTCACCCATCAAATGAGGAAGCGGCCGCGCTCGTATTCTGCGAATGCGACCGCGATGCCGGAACAAAGTGAAGGATACTAATCGCATCATGACCAACTGGAAAACTACGCTCGCAGGCTGCCTCGCCGGGTCGGTTCCGTTCATTCAGGGAGTGGCCGAATCATTGCAAACCGGTGCGACGATCCAGTGGCACTCTCTACTGTTGGGCCTTTGCCTGATGGCTTTGGGCATAGTAGCAAGGGATGCGTTGCCGAGTCCTAAGCCATGACCTGGAGCGAAGCCCTTCTCGTGTTCGTCGGCAACGCCGCGTTCTTCTACTTGGGACGTCGCGCGGAACGTTGCGTGACGAAACGACGTCAAATGCGAGATTGGTACGGCCTGAAGTAGCCGAAAGGGCTACTATTCGCGCATGGCAAGTCTTGCCGACGATCGACCGAAAGTGCCAAAGCCGCCGCGGCTGTCCCACTTGATCGCTTGCGCCATCGAATGGGCAATTGTTGTTGCGTTCATCGCCAATCGTTCGAGCGTCGGCTTGTTGCTGTGCTGCTGCTACACTTATTTTTCAGCGACTCGGGCACTCTTCCTACCAGATGAGGAATGAAATGACGCGCGAACAGTGGCTTCTCACTCTCTGGATCATTCTGTTCGGCTTGTTCGAAATCGGGATTTTCTGGTTTGGATGGCTCATGGGACGTCACGGAATGATCCTAGAGCGTCCCGTCGAGCGTCGCGACGTACGTGAACCGACGCCGGCCGAATTGGAGATGATGGCAGCCAAAACCCGCTACAGTGAAGCAAACAATACGTTTCTCAAGCTCTTGGAAAACTGGTCGAACGATGCGCGTCGCGCCTGTGACCGGGGAAATCTCGAACGGCTCGCAGATGAAATGGCGCGCGCGGACCCGCCATTCTCTGCAGAGCAGCGAGCGACCGCGTGGAAGTCGATTGCAATGAACCCAGGCGATCCAGAAAAGCTGGAGGAACTACGAGCCATCATCAGAACCACGACGACCACCAAATTGAGTTCAATATGACTCCCAAGTGTCAGTGCAACGCGACGTGCGAATGGGCCTTCCCGACATCCGATCCGAAGCTACCGAAGATCGGCGACGTTTGGATTTGTCCTACATGCCTCCGGATCAACTTGTTCGTTGGTTCGGAGGACAACCCGCGACTCCAGGAAATGACGGATCTCGAACTAGCGACGCAGCCACAGTACTTGCAAGCGTGGTTCCGTGGGATCCAATTCGCGTTCTTGATGAAACGCAAGGATGAGTTCTATCGCATCATGCAGACTTTAGGAGGATGACCATGGGACAGATTGATTTCGGTTGGGTCTATTGCATTGCAGGGTGGGCCTTCCTCGCTGGTGTTCTCTTCGGCGTTTGGGGCACGCGTCCCGCAGCGCGCCAATTGAGAGAGAGGGGCAATGGGACAGATTGAAGCAGGCTGGTTGTTCACGGTCGCCGGGATCGCGTTTGGTGCCGGCGTCATGATCGGCGGGTACGTCTTTCGTTGGGGCATGCGTTCGGCGGCGCGCCAAATAAGAGAAAATGACCGAACCCGAGAGCATCACTAAGGCGCGGGAGGCTGTGCGACGGTTCGTCGAGTACGGCGTCTGTCCTAGCATCGAGGAAACGAAGTTGTCCTCTGTTTGGACCTGCTTGGAATGCCGCGCAACCATGCCAAAGACGTATTGGTACGACGTCACGGAACGCGTTTGGGTGCGCAAGTACCCGCGTTGCGCACTCTTGACGGGGAAAGCACAAAAATAGGTTGAAACCTCGGGCCTAGCCGGGCAGGATGCCCTTCAAATCCCGATATTTCATCGGACGGAGGTCATTTTGACGAAACTAAAGCGCAACGCAAGGCCTCATCAGGCCGCGCCCTCGAACCTCGCAATTGCGTCATCGGAGCCGCGCGCCAACGACGGCGGATTTTCCTATCCACTGGGGCAAAACGCCCAGATAACCGACGCGAAGTACTTCTGTGCGTCGCTACCTTGCCCGGGTTACTCGTTTCGCGCCAGCGAGCGTCCACACCCGCCAGAGACGTGTGGCAACATCGTCAATACTGCCGATTCCGCGCGGAAAGTGGAAGAACCGAAAGCGGAGGAACCTGAAATGATAGAACGAGAACCAACCGAACCGCACAACGACGTACCCGATTTGGTCGCCCTCGCAACGACGGGTTTTTCCGCGGATCTCGTTGCCTCGACACTTGGCGAAAGCAGCGTCAGTACTGAAGATATGCCCCCAATCGATCCGACGGTCGCGTACGAGGACGCGCCCCTCGCGGACGACGCGCCTGCAGCCCATGGCGAGTCATTACCGGATGCAGGTCTAGACTTGGTTGACGCCGACGCTGCCCCAAAGCGTCCAGAAATCGGCTCATTTTGGCGCGGTAACGTGGTGTTCTACGAAGTGACCGCGGTAACTGAATTGATGGTCGGTCTGGCGATGTACGAGGACCGCGGAAGGTGGACGGACATTCTCTACTCATTGGAGAATTTCGACGGCAAATTCAACTCCGTCGCGGAGCCTCCGGACTGGGTCCTAAATCTCAAAACGGCGCGTTTCGCCGCCCAACGTGGCACCACAATCGAGAACCCCGCGGCAGGCGGGGACAATGGCAATGCAGCAACGGACGCCCACGACGAGCTGCCACGGCGCCCTTTAGAGGGGATGGTTTCGCGATTGGTGACAGACACCACAGATCGCGAGCACTACTTGGTTGCGTCGTCGACCGCGCCTGGCTCACGAATTCCGGCCGTTGGCACGTGTTGGGCGGAGCCCAGAGACGGCGCGCCCCTTCATGCGTACGACGTGCGTGGAGTCAATACCTCCGAAGGTTTCGCGCTTTGTGACTTTCACCGCGATGGCGAAATGAACGAAAGTCTTGTTCATCTGGCGCATTTCGTCAATGGAGATCTCGCGCCCTACCTCACAAGACCGAAGTTCGTCGACAATTCGCGACGATCTGACACCCCCTTTTCGTTCGTGGCGCCAATGCTGCAGAGTCCTCAGTTGCGCGGTTTGAGGGCATTTCCAGCGCTGTATATGCACGTCCCTGAGCTTGAAACATGGTGGTTGGAAGATCTCGGCTCGCCCAATTTTATCGCTGCCTACCGCGTCGTGAAAGTCAACGAGACGGTAGAAATGCGCAACGGCAGGACCAATGACGTCACCGTTGTCGCTTACTACCACGATGGCACGCGACTCAACGCAGTGCTGAACTTTTCGCGATTCCTCGACGGGAGTCTAACGTATCTGGCAAGCCCCGAACAGTTGCCGCCGTGGGTGCATCCCAACAAGCCGTCGAAACGCGACGATCCGGAGGCCGATCCCCTCGAGGCGTTCGTCGAGGTATGCGACGGCATCGCCAACGAGCTCGGGGCGCCACCCGCCCAGGTGTTGCGGCTCGTCGACGGCGCGTTGGCGAGCTTCTTGTCCTTGCTAGTCTTCAAGGAACTCGCCGCGACGAGCCCCGTCGTCGCGGGGTTCCTCGCGCGGATGAGAGAACCCAAAGCCGCGACATACCTGTCCGGCGTTCTCGACTTCTTTACCGAAGATCTGCGCACGAAATTGAGTGCGGACGTTGACAAAATCGTCGAATACGTCAACACCAAAGTAGAACCGCGTCTAGAGAAAATAGAGACGCGCTTCGGTACCGGTGACTCAACCGAAGCGCTGCCGCTCGAGCAGCTCGAGCAGATGCGCGTCGCGCTCGCCGAACTAACCGAACGCGTCCTCAGCGCTGAGACGGAATTGAACAATTCCGAAATCCAATTGAAGCAACGCATGGACGACCTCGAGAGTGGTGAACTCGAGGATTCGCGCTTGCGCGAAACGCACACAGCGCCACCGAAACCGAAATCGGCTTTACCCGCGCGCGATAACGAGAAACGTCGTCGGCGTGACCGTGCGCGTCGCGAACGCGAAGCCAAAGCACGTCGGGGGGTCCTCGGGGCTGCCGCTGAAGGCTCACCCTACGCCGACGACCAGCCAAAGCCCGGTCGAGGCCGCCCGAAGGGAACGACGTTGACCACTGGCGCGCGACGGCCGCGCCGCAAGGGCAAACGGGGCCCCTACGCTCCGAGGGCCGCGAAAGCCGCACCAAAGGGCGCGGTTCGGGGTGCGATAGATCTGCCGAAAGGTAAGCCACCCAAGAAGAAAGCGCGACCAATTGCCGCGAAAGCAACCAAAACAACGAAATCGCGATTTGGTTCCTTGATGAACGGCGAGAATAACCCCAAGATCGTCGCTCTACTCGACCGAATCCCCCCGAGCCAGCTCGAAAAGTTCGTCTCGCAGGCCAAAAAGGGGATCCCCGCAATGAACTTGACGCCATGGAGCTCGAAGGAGCAAGGCGATTTCGCGAAGTGGTACTTTAGTCGCGGTTAGTTGGCTGAAAGGCGGCAGTGGGAGGACGACCCCCGAACAACTTACAGTCCCGAGACGGCGCGTATGTGGAAATTGAATTCGATCGGGAACTGTCCGAGGTCGTCCTTTCAGCGCGTTCGCCCGACGTGAATTTCGTCCTCACGTTGCCGCTCGACGGTGCGGCGACGTTCGCCGCGGCCGCGCAACAAGTCTGCGATGACAACAAGTTTCGAAGTCATCGAAACCGTTTTATCATCGCCCGAGCTCGACTCGAGGTCTCCAAATGATCGATCATCCACTTTTCAATTTCGAAGACGAAACCAACACGGATCGGCGCAAGCGAAATATCTGTTACATCAACATCGCGCAATTGGCCCAGGGCAAAAAGCCCGTGACCTTGACCAATCAGTGGGAACCCGAACAGCTACTCACGCCGATGGATCTGTTCGAGGCCGTCGGTTGCGTAGAGGGGACGTACGAACTGATCGGGCGCGGTCAGAAGCACCAGATCCTTGACCGACAGACGATCAACGTCAAGGCGCCGATCGGGTGGGTTCCCCCTCCCAATCGTCAACCACCGGCTCCGCCAGCGAATCCGCAACCCAACGCGACACCGGCGGCGCCGCCGGTGGCGATGATGCAGGCGGGCGGAATCATGATCCCCGCGAACATGGATCCCATGGTGGCAATGGTGATCTCGCTGATTGCCTCCCAAGGTCAGCAGGCGAACGCGCAACTGGCGCGACAAGACGCCCAAGCACAGTTCGCGCAGAGCCAACAAATGCAGCTCATGTTGGGAATGAGCCAAAACACGACCGCGATGATGACCGGGTTGTTCACTGGTTTGGCCCCGATCTTGTCGGGGCATGGCAACGGTGCCGCGCCGGGTGGTACGCAAGACGGATTTCTGAAGGGCGTCGAAATCATGGCCGCGTTGAAAGAAGGTATCGATCAGGCCAAGAGTGGCGGCAACACTGATTGGAGCGTCGTGTCGACCAACATCGCGCAATCGATCAAGGGACTCGTTGAAGTCGCGAGAACCACCGCCGGCACGACACCGCCGGCACCGCCCCACGTGCCCCCAGGAGCCCCCCCGGCATGACGCATCGCCGTGAGGCCGAGTTTCGCGAGGGTATCGAGCGTTCGGTCTCGCATACCCTTGCTGCGGCGCGATTAGTACGCGAGTTCCGCGAGACATTGCCGGCGGACGTCGGTTGCCTAGTGCTGACGTTCGACTATGGCGAGACGGACGGTCACATGGGCTACTGCAGCACAGGGCGACGCGAAGATTGCATTCGACTCGTGCGCGAATTCCTTCACAACTTCGAGGGGTCTTAAGATGCAAACGTCGAGAACCAAAGCGTCGGCGTGCGAATGTGGCCACGTCGTCGACCACGCGACGTCCGCCTTTGGGGACCACGTCCCGAGACCGGGCGATCCAACCGTCTGCATTCGGTGCGGCCGCGTGAACGTTTTCGACGCTGAACTGGGCGTCAAACCATTGCCGCGCCGCGACGTTCGGCGATTGGACTACGACGTACGTCAGGAAATCACCAGAGCCCAAAACGCCGTCAAGCGCGTCAACGATCTGAACTGAAAGGCGAGCCATGCCAGATCTCGAACCCCAGGAACAGCGAAAATGGGAGTTCCTTCGCGACGTGCCGCTACGCGACGCGACGTCGAACGAGACACCCGGCAACGAGCAGCTCCGGCAAGTGGCCGCGGCATTCGCCACCGTCGCGAATCTCTCGCCATGGCCCCAATGGTGTTTCGCGAACCTCGCCCTTTGCGCCGCACGAGATTGCATCGTCTACCAGACCGACAATGATCGCATCGGACGCGAACAAATCGACGGCCTCACCGATCCCTATGTCAGTCCGCTGGCTCCGTTCCAACGGGGCTACGACGATTGTGACGCTAAGGCGCGATTCTTTGTTGGCTTGTGCGTGTGTCGACGCATGAATGCAGAAATGGTACCGCGTCGACGTGGATTCAAATTGGCCCACGTCTACGGTCGTGTTGTCGTGCAGGGGCCGCGCGACAAAACACCGCGTTGGTATCTCGCCGAGACGATCCTAGGTCGGGCCCGGCTCGGCGAAATCGCGGAAGCCGTCCCGAAAGAGATTGAGACGGGCAAATGGTTGTTTTGATTCATCTTTTTCGCCGTCGAATTTGCCTGTTGCTGTGCGTCGTGTCGTGCGGTACTTTCCGGTTGCTCAAGCAGTTGAGCCGAACGGACGCGAAACCCCCCCCTCGCGTCCGTTTCCCTTTTGTGCTAGCCGAGGGGTGGCGACGTGCATGACCTCCAACCGAGCCATGGTTACCACCTAACTCTGACAATGCTTGTGCGCGTCGCCGTTTTCCCGTAGGATCCCCATGAACCGCCCGCGCTCAGACGCGAGCCAACAACCGCGAAGTTCGGGCGGTTCGTTCCCGATGGTCAAGGAGATCCAGAAGGCAAGTGGCTACCAGCTGCAACGCGTCGTCCAAGACTGCCCTTGGATCGCGCCTTGCCCATTTTGCGGGGCGGTCTGTCAGGTTACCGTTGAATCGGGCACCAGCGAGAACGACAAATCAATGGCAATCAAGGTAGACTATGCTTGCGCGCGGAAACACCCGCCGAAGGCCTCAGGATGACTGACGAAGCTCCCGAGCGTTGGTGCACGGTGTGCACGCTGCTTACCGAACGGCGCGTACCCGCGAAGTTCGTCGCCAGTGGCCCGGAGGACATTCCCGGCCACCCGATGCAATGGTACGAATGCGGCGAGCATGACAACGACACGCACCCCTTGTCTGCCGGAGATCCGAGTTTCCGCCGGGTGAGTCTCGAACCAATTGAGCAATGGTTCAAGCGAAAGGGCATATGCTAGATTGACCTCCGAGGCCGCGGCGGCCCCATTGAAGCTCTTAGATCTGGAATCGTCACAATCCAACTAAACGAATCTCTGCCGCGGCCTCGACGACTTATGGCAAAGCCACTTGACTCACGCCCTGCCCGACGCGATTTGACCAATCGCGAATGCACAATCTTGCTGGGCTCGTTCCTCGGAGGACTGAGCGAAATGGCAAAGCCAGAGACTGTGCGCGAGGCCTGTCGTTGGTGGGCTGACACCGACGTCGCATGGCAAGCATTGTGCGACAAACAAGCGCTAGTCGATGTCTCCGGTAGCATCCTTCGAGGGCATCAGTAGCCCGCGACGATCGGGAGGTCGAGAGCCAACAGGGGGCAGACTCGCGACTTTGCCACCGATGCGTGGGCGCACCCATTTCGGCACCGCGTTGGCGCGTCCTCGAGGCCGTGGATTCTCTTGCAGGGCCCTCGGTCTGTTCGCCCGGGCGAGATATCGACCGTCATGTCGGCGTCGAAATCGTCGTCTTCCCCGTAGCGGCTTTTCCCGTCCGCGCTAAGTTGAGACACGAGAATGACGTTGCGGGAATTCTGCCTTGCCCAGGTCATCAGATCGTCGACGATCTTGCGACGCGCGTACTTCAGTTTTTGGATCGAATCGATAACGACGGCATCCGGATCAACGAGCTCGAGTTCCTCGAGACCCTCGAGGTCTTCATACCATAAGACGTCGTCCACATTCGCGCCCGCTTTCAGCGCGCTATCGAGCGAGAGAGTCTTGCCCATTTCGATTCCAAAGATCATCGCCCTACCGATTTGCGTCGCCAATCGGTAGGAAACGCGGGACTTACCCGCACCGGGACGCCCTCGCAGAAGCATCGTTCGCCCGAGCGGCAAACCTACCGGCAACACGCTCGACCACTCCGCGACGACGACACCGGGTTCGAGCTCGTCGACGTCGTCGGAGCGCGATCCAACGAGCTCGACCTCAACAGGCGCGTATCCTCCAACAACGCCGCATTGCCTACAGTAACGAGGGATCCTCTTGCCGCGCCACTCATGGCCGCAGCCGATGCACAGCCACCGAACGGGGCGCGCGCGCGTATCCTCTTTCTGCGGAATTGTCAAATCGGGCTTCAGTACCAGGGGCACACTTGGCAGTATAGCCTCGACGGATGCTCGTCCGATGCCGCAATCGCGCCGAAGTAGGCTTTTATCAGCCAGAAACGCGACTCTGGGATCCTGAGACAGGCTGGTACGACGTCGAAACTGGCTATTATACCGACGAAACCGGCTGGTTTGGCTCGAAACTACTCAAAAAAGTGGGTAAAGCGGTCTCGAGCGTCGCTAAAACCGTCGCGAAGGTTCCGGGGATTTCGACGGCGTTGGCGCCGGTCCGCCTGGCGCGCGATATCGCCCGCGGCAAGAACGTAGTTGCGTCAATCAAGAAGCAAGGCGCAGCCGTCGTGGCCGACACCCGCAAGGCCTTACCGGTGGCAGCGAGTATCGTTTCGGTCATCCCCGGTGCAGGGACCGCGGTTGGTGCTGGATTGTCGGCGGTTTCTGCTGTCAGTCAGGGAAAGAGCCTCGCGCAAATTGGCCAAGCAGCGGCGCTAGGTGCCATCCCAGGGGGCCAGCTCGCTAGGAGCGCCCTTCGGGCGGGGATCGGCGTGGCACGCGGACAGAACGTCCTCAAGACGGTTGGGCGCGAGGGGTTGGCCTACGCCCGACAGAACCTCCCCGGTGGCGAGCTCGCACAGCGCGCCCTGAACGTCGGGATCGCCGCGGCACAGGGGCAGAACGTCGCGCGAGCAGCCGGGCGCGAGGCGTTGTCCTACGCACGCCAAAACATCCCCGTGCCGTCGTTGCCCGCCAACGTCCAAAACGTCGTCTCCTCCGTAACCTCCAACGTCCGAAAGGCCGTCCCCATGAACCTTAGTCGACCCAATTTCGGCATGCCAGCGTCTATTTCGCCGGAGAATGTCGCGCGCATTCGGCAAGTCTCGGTCGGCCTCCGTCGCCCGAACATGCGCGCCCAGATCCAGCCGACCATGCAGCGAAAGGCTGGGTTCAGGCCCCTTGCGATGAACACTCGTTCTTGGCTGGTCAAGGGTCTGCCTCACATGCGCGGCGAGGTTTCGGGGCTCAGTGAGACGGGCGCGCAATGGATCGTCGAATCGGGCGATACCGGCTCGAAAATCGCGCTGAAACTGACCGGTAGCGCGGGCCGTTGGACGGAACTCCGAGCGGTGAACCCGACCGTTATGGGGCGAGGGGCGAAGCTCGTCGCGAAGTACGGATTTCCGATCTACGTCGGCGACAAGGTCAATCTTCCGGCTAGCTGGATCAAAGTTACCGCGCAAACGCCCGCACAAGCGGCGCCCGCAACGGCAACGGCAGCAACACCGCCGCCCGTTGTCATGCCTGCTGGAGATATCGCGGCACAGGGTCAGGCGCGGACGATCCTGACCGCATGGGGCAAGACGGACGGCAAGAACGCTGCCGGCGTTTCCGACTATGGCGCAACGTCGGAGATCTTGGCGACGTCGTGGACAGCGCGCGACGTTCTGATGGGATCCAGTTTCGCGACCTGGTGGCGCACCAATGGTGGTCCGCCAGCGGTTGCTGACGGCAATTGGTCCGATGATCTCGCGAAAGCGCTGAACGCCTGGGCGGAGCAGAAAGCCGCCCAGGTCAGCAACACCGCGATTGCGGCCGGTGGTGTCGTCGTACCGTCAACGGCCGCGCCTGCGTCGCCGGCAGCCGCGCCAACGGCAGTCGGCACGCCAGCGCCATCGCCATGGGCCATTACGGTCACGCCGGCACAGTTCCCGAGCACTGTCGCAGCCCCTACAGCCGCGACGCCAGCGGCGCAAGCCAGCACCGCACCACAAGCGGCGCCTGGCATGACGGACAGCCAGAAATGGGGTTTCGGGAGCATCGCCGCGGGCGGTGTCCTCACGCTGTTTATTCGACTTCTTACCGCCTAAATGCCCTCGACCCTCTCAATCCAGGATCGTCAACTGTCGCTTTCCGCGACGGAGGGGATCCGTCATTTGGAGGCTGGCGACTGGTCAACGAGCGCGCGCCCTGCGGAGGAATTTCTAGCGGTTCTCGCGCTCCGATTGGTGCTTGCCGGCTATCTGATCGGTAAGGTTTCGAAGGACGTCGCATCCGATGGTGTGACAACCCTAAGCGTCGAGCTCAATGGCGGCAGCGCAACACCGGATCGGCTCGAAGCCGCAAAGCTACTTGTCGCGCCGCTCGGAGTCTACGCGGACATCGCTGGTCTTTCATTTCGGAGCCAGACTACCGACACAGGTGCGATCCCGATCCCGATCTTGATCGTCGCCGGTGCCGTCGCTGTGACCGTCGTAATCGCCCAAGCTTACGTCGTCATGTATGTCGCGGAAAAGGCCGCGTTTATCGTCGAGGGCGCGTTGAAACGCAACGCGGCGTCGAGCGAAATCCAACGCGCCGATGCTGAAGTGCTCAAGTTAGTGAACACGCATGTTCAGCGGGAGCAAGCGGCTGGAAAGACGTTGCAGCTCGATGAAGCGACGCGTTTCGCGTTGTCCGGCCTCCAGACGCGCGTTGGCGCGCTCGTCAAAAACGCGTTCGAGAACGAACAGAAACAAGGCTTCCCGTCGTGGGCGTTGCCTACGATTGGACTGACGGCAGTCGCCGTCGTGACCGCAATAATCGTGTACCGAGTGTCGAACAAAAGGAAACATCAACATGCCTGACGAAAGCACTTCGCGCGCTCGCTCGGCCGGTCGCCGTTTTGCGAGCACGGCAGCACAAACCGGCTTAGCAATGGGCGGTGGCCTAGTTTACTACGGCCTCCACGCGCTCATAACGCCAAGCCTCTACGGGACCGACGCGATGAACATCCCAAAGCGTTGCTGGATCACGCCAGTGGGCGGCATCGTCGCCGGCAGTCTGCTCACCATGGCGCCGAAAGTCGCGTCGGGCGGTCTCGGTCTCGTTGGTGGCGCGACGGCAATCGGTGCTGAGCAAATCCAAATGGCGATCAGCATCAAGAAGAACGCCGCGAATGTACCCGCCGCCGGTACCACTGGCGTTGGCGCGTTGCTCGAGCCCGGCGATCTCCGCGCTGGTCGACAGCTCGCATCACAGACCGGCGAGGTCGACGACGCTGCCGCGCTCTACGCGCCGCCGGAACACCGCACGCGCGTCCGCGAAGCGGCGGGACTCTCCCTCTGATCGGGCGCCCAAAAGCCCTATTTTTCTCCAACTCTAACTCGAAACTGGAACAAAAATCATGCCTGAAGGCGCACCCACCCTGTTCAACTCCAAACGGACCGATCTGCTCGACCTCTACGCGAAAAATGGCGTCCCATTTTTGGCGACCACGCGCGGTCTGCATTCCGTACGTTCGATCCGATTCGACGTCCTTGACCTCGACGTTGCTACCAACGCGATCGGATATCTCGTCGCGCGGCGAGGTCAGGTAATCAACTTCTTCAACTACGGTCTGAACGACTCGATCGAATTGGCGGCGGACGCAAACCATCGCGCAAACGAGGCCGATACGAGCCTGACGAAAGGCGGGCGGACGACGGCAAGCGCAGATCTAGCGATAGAATGGATCTGCATGCATCCACGCGCTATCAAGACGCAGTACACGTCGGCAGTGGCGGCACCGTTCTTTCCCGGGTTCACGATTGCGACGACGACACCGGCAACCGATCCGGTCATCGCCGCGCTTGGTGGTACCGCCGCGATGCTCGACCCGTTCGGGCTCGTCATACCCGCGGACGTCGGATCGTCGGCGACATTGCAACACGTCTTGTACCAAGCAATCGCGTCGCATTTGACCTGTCGCTTCGAGTGGGATAACGCGGATCGCACGGAGAAAATGGGCACTGTTGACCAGTTCGTCGAGGGCGGTGGCGCGAGCTACCTGAACTCGAATGGCGAGCCGTCGGTCAACAACCGCTTCCGAATTCCGGAGGGGTTCATCTGGGCGCGTGAGTCTCAGCCTGCTAGCGAGCTCCAGGTGGTCTGCAAACTCGAGGACGACGTCGTGATCCCCTACACGCCCGTCGTGCCTCCGGTGACTGCAGGCGCGCCGTCGACAGTTCCACTGGTCGCGGTCTACGTCGAGATCTTGATGCGCGTCGGAGGCATCTTGCTCCGCGTCCCAGGCTCGAACTAACGCGTTCGCCCGGCTAAAACTATCAAAAGAGGCCGGGGCGGCGCGGCTCGCTACCGTCCGTCCCGGCGCAGTTTTCCTCGAGGAATTCGCGAATGGAAGCTCAAAATTTTGCATTGGTGCAACGTCCCGCGGTCTTCTCGTGGGAAGCAATGACCATCTTGCGCGCCAACGTCCAGGCCACTGGCACGATCAAGGTGACGTTCCCGCGACCAGTGACGATCGTATCGGTGTACCCATCGATTTCAGTCGCGGGCGGTCTTGTCAATCTCGACACCCCGACTCTCGACGACCTACTCGTCAAGATCGAAGTCGACACCGGTTTCGAGCGACGACTGACGTCGCGATTTGACATCGTTCAACCCAACGGCGTCGGCTCGTTGCCGGACGTCACTCTCGGATCCTACCGGGACACGACGGGCGGTGCGCGCGTCATGGACTACGAGATCGGCGGCCCGGATACACGTCCAGAAATACAAGTGGTATTCACGTGGAAACGCGACATTACTGGCGGTCCGTGGTTCCGCGACGTCTTTGCCGCGTTGACGCTGGAATGTAACTTCAGCGACGGGAGGCAGTGATGTTCAAAATCCCAATTCATCTGCCTAAGAGCGCCCTGGTGCGATTGCCAACGCGCGCGACCGAGACCGGCGGGCTACCACCTAACAGGCTGCATTCTAGCAAACAAGAAACGTGGCTGGTGATGTTCTCCGACGCGCAATTGCAGACCTTTTTGACGGGTCCACCGATTGAGACGTTCGCGAGTCTGACATTTCAAGACGCCGACCAAATCCTACCCTACACGACGCTCGAATTCCAAATCGGGCATACTGCCGCGCCGGGCGCAGACACGCCGTGGCAATGCGGACTATTCACGACGACGGGCCAGACCGCCGTGCAAGCAGGCGCGCAATTGGCGGCCCAGATCAACCTCTACGCGTCGACGATGGGCGCGCAGTACCCGGACATGAGAAGTTTGCACGCGATTGCCGGTGTCGTTGCGACCGTGCCGACCCTCATCATTCAGATGCCGTGGGGCATGCGCGGCGGAGCAAACTACACGTACGCGGGTCCGGGTGGCTATGGTGCGCTCTCACGGGGCCCGGACGGCGTCGACAATCCCCTATTCCTCGCGCTTTGGGACAAAAAGCGCGCGATTTTCCCGGTCAGATACCCATACCGCGATGACTACTACGGCGACGTCCCGATCGGCTAGCTATGTCGGAATGCACCCTCAAAAACGGCGTACGGCGGATCATCGCCTCGGCCTCCGAAGCGGGTCACCCGGACGAGAACACGGTCGCGGTGGTCGTCGACGGAGGCACCATTCCGTGGGTACTGCGGTTCTGGGCAAGGCTCGGAGTGAACCGAGCCTATGCCGGCGCCGTGCGGATCTTCCCTTCGGCTGACCATCGCGTCGTTGCGGTCTGCTCGATGCCAGGGGCGCACGCATGGGAGGTCGAGGGTCGTGGCGCGACCAGCGCCGACGACGAAATCGAGATCCACTTCGAGGGCATGGAGGCTTGTTGCGGCCCGTTCGGAGTGCACGCGATCCCGGGCAATTCCGTGTCAGGTTGCCGTTCCTATCGCGTCATCGATGGCACGTTCGGCGCCGTCGTGGTGACTGGTGAGGTCTTCGGTTGGACTGCGTGGGCTACGGCTGCCGGCGCGACGGTGCAAGCTGCAGCTGGTCCGGCTTTGGCTGCTGTGTTCGCGCCGGCTGCATTGATCGTACCCACGAACGGGTTCGTCGAGGGCAACGCCATGGGGTTGCTCGCGCCAGTCTCGACGTGGACGTTCACGGGCACTAGCGCGTTCAAGATCGAATACGTGCCGCCGGGCATTCTCTACGACGGATAACGCGAGGCTCCAAATGAAACGACCAAGACAGAACTCCAACGAACCAGATCTAGTCAGTGGCCAAGTCAAATTCGTCCAAAACGCGGCCTTCGTGACGACACAACTCACCGTCACGCCGCCAATTCCGTTGAGTCGAAAAGACGTGGTCGCCGTCTCAATCGACGAGTGGGATAGCGGCGGTTTGTTCACCACAGACGTCGTTCCGCTAGGCGGGATCGACCCAGTGGGGCGCATCATCATTTGGTTGATGAACCTCACCGGCGCGCCCATTTTCCTGCAAGACACGTACGTCAATTACATAGTTTTACCGCAAGGAAGCACCCCTTAGAAGTGAGGAACAATGCCAAAACGACGTAAGAAGGCCTCGAAGGCCACGCGATACACGGTCAGTCGCAAAGCCCTAGTCAAGGTCATCCACCTGGGCGCGTCTCATCATGCAGCGCTGGCAGCACTCAAAAAGACGGTGCGCCTCGGCATGGTGGCCAAGAAGCGACGCAAGAAGACTGGCAAGAAGGGCCGCAAGAAGACTGGCAAGAAGCGCGGACGTCGTCGAGTAACGCGCTAGGCCATGATTCAGTTGCCCCGCTTCTACGGTCTGGAAAAGAACCGCACCGAAGCGGATCGGGCAATCTTCGTTGAGACGCTCGCCGGCGCGGGTTATGATCCCGTCGGCGTCGCGTCGGTCATCGAGCTCGAATCAGCGCGCTCATGGAGCCCGGCAATTCATGGCCCAAAAGTCTTCACTAAGCCGCCAGGCTACCCGATCGGGCTAATTCAGTTTTCGCCAGATACCGCGCAGTCGATGGGTACGTCGACAGCCGAGCTCGAGCAGATGAGCTTCGGTCAACAGGTTCAATTCGTCAAAGCTTACTACGACAAATACGGTGGTCCTGGCCAATTTCGCGATCCTGGTGACTACTACCTCGCAGGTTGGGGAACGTCGCCAAATAGTCCTGATGACAAGGTGCTCGCGAAAGAAGGCGAAGTCGCGTACGACAAGAACAAGGGCTTAGACGTCGACGGAAACGGGCTCATTACCGCTGGCGACCTACGCGGTCTCATGCATCGGAGTATCACCAACGCCACCAAACGAGGTGTGTGGAGCTACAACGTGGATCAGACACCGTCCATTACTATTCGCGTTCGGAACCCACAGGGCGATAACATTGGCACGACGTCGATTTCGGACGCCGACGCGCCCGGCATGTCACCACTTGCGAGTATTTACGGCGCGCCAGTGATGATCGCGTACCCCAATGGTTGGCGGTTCTTGCAGTTCAGTCCGGAGATCCAAATTCCCGCGAAAACTGGGCATCCTTACACACCCGTCGACCAGCAGGAACCAGTCTCGTTTGGGTGGCAAAGTGGCGTCGCGATCGGCATTCTGGGGATCGTCGTGACCATCTTTGTCGGCACGTTGCAAATCCAACCTGGAAGAACAGCGAAGGCAGCATGACGTACCAAGAACGATGGCTTTTGGCAGTCGCGACGAGCCAGCCCTACCCGCAATTCTACGCAACGGGGCTTATTCTAGTGCCTGGCGAAGCGCCGCCGCCAAATCAGCCAACGTATTCGCTCGCGGAAGTCATGGCCCGTCGCGATACCGGCGCGTTGGATTTCTCTGGTTGGACAACTTGGC
>Ga0214474_1000503_pt1 | contig 19406 bp, 25 predicted proteins | sample RVTome_2_FD_187335 | JGI IMG/M metagenome (GOLD analysis project Ga0214474, IMG submission 187335) | Soil microbial communities from uranium-contaminated site in the Upper Colorado River Basin, Wyoming, United States - RVT95D214 HiSeq ...
GAGACTGGGAAGCAGAATAAGCTCTTATGCAAGAAGTACACATGCGTGGTCGACAGCCTCTACTATGACTACCTAAAGATCCGATATCCAGACGCACGGATTTACTGTTTAGGACGTAATAAGCCCGTGGTCTTTCTCCAGGGCGACATCGTGCGAGCTGTCCTTATGCCGATCAAGACATAGGGGAAAATAATGGGGACACACAGGCTCAGGCTGTCCCAAAAACCAAAATATTGATTCCTGACACCACGAATGACACCATAATTTATCCTTGCAATTTGAAAGACAATCTTTTAAATTACAAGTATGGTTAATCGTACATTAAAACACATCATCGATGTTTCTCTCAAACAATACCCTGTTGTTGGCATATTAGGATCCCGCCAAGTTGGGAAAACAACGCTCGCCAAAATGATTGAAAGGTCGTTATCAAAGAAACCCCTCTATCTTGACCTGGAATTGCCTTCGGATTTTAGCAAACTGCAGGAACCGGAACTGTACCTGAGTCCATTTTCAGATTCCCTCGTGATCATCGATGAAATACAGCGGATGCCCACTCTTTTTCCCCTAATGAGAGCGCTCGTTGATAAAAAGAAGTCTCCGGGAAGATTTCTCATACTGGGGTCAGCCTCCCCCGACCTCATCCGCCAATCTTCCGAAAGCTTGGCGGGGCGCATCATATACCACGAGTTAACACCGTTCAACCTAAACGAGGTGGGTACCACCAAGTTTCGGCAATTATGGTTACGAGGGGGCTTTCCTGAAAGTTATCTTGCGAGAGATGACGGCAAAAGTTTTTTATGGAGAGAATCATTCATAAAAACTTATCTTGAGATGGATATCCCTCAGCTTGGAGTTCGTGTTCCTGCAGCCCAACTCAGGAGATTCTGGACAATGCTCGCCCATTCCCATGGACAACTTTGGAACGCAAGCCAAATCGCAAACAGCCTCGGAATAACCGCCCCAACCGTGCGACATTATCTCGACATTCTCGAAGATACCTTCATTGTAAGACAGCTACAGCCATTTCATGGAAATATCAAGAAACGGATTACAAAATCACCGAAAGTTTACATTCGCGATTCAGGCCTCCTTCATACTCTCTTGAGAAATCCGACGCTTGAACAGTTGCATGCACATCTTTCTGCCGGCGCATCCTGGGAAGGATTTGTTATTGAGCAAATCATTAGATTGATCCCATCCTCCTGGCAATACTACTTTTTCAGAACCAATGCAGGGGCTGAAATAGATTTATTGCTACTCGATAAAACAAATCGCCTGATGGCAGTGGAGGTCAAGTATTCACTCAGTCCGAAAATAGCAAGAGGGTTCTGGAATGCTTATGAAGATCTTGCCTGCAAAAAAGGTTTTGTAGTATACCCGGGTGACGAATCGTATCCATTAGGCAAGAATGTATTTGCCCTTTCTATAAAAGAATTAGGGCGAATGACCGATGAAACTTGATCGATCCCCCATCCGGTATCGCTTAAACTGAAGTAAACGGAAGGTTCGTGCAGATATTAGGGAGGGTAAAGAGGATCACTCGATCTACATTCGCAATAAGTCAAACTCATGAGGAGTGATTTAAATATAAAGGCTGCCTCTAATAATGTCATTCCTGCCCCGTATCAAGTACGGGGCAGGCTTAGTCAAGCCCGGAATGACAAACCGTATAAGACTTATGTCGTTATGTACAAATATTAATCAATGAGAGGTCTTGAGGTTGAGTCATGATAAGGAATAATGAATTTCAACAGTTTGAGATGGAATTTTTGAGAAGAGGAAAATTAGACGTTGTTAGAAACTTCCAGATTGAAGAGGCGCTTTATCAAGAGGCCGTGTCTCTCGGCATCATCCCTCTAAAAAACCCGCTTGATGGATTGGAAGTGGATATAAAAATCGCCAGGACGATCAACCGTGTTTCAAAGACTGCTTAAAAAGATATCCCGAGAGTTGAGAAAGGGTTCCATTCCCCATATGGTCATAGGGGGCCAAGCTGTGCTTCTCTATGGAGAGCCAAGACTGACGAGGGATATTGATATCGCCCTTGGGATTAAGGTAAACGAGCTAAATAAGATCAAAAAAATCGTTTCAATCATTGGTCTTAAAATTCTTGTTAAGAAAGAGTTTGTAGAGAGAAATATGGTTCTTCCCACCATCGAGGAGAAGAGCGGCATACGGGTTGATTTTATTTTTTCATTCTCACCCTATGAAAGGCAAGCTATCGAAAGGGGGAAAGACATTAAGTTGGGAAGAACCCTTGTTCGATTTGCCTCTCTTGAAGATGTGGTGATTCATAAAGTGATTGCTGGCAGGGCAAGGGATATGGAAGACATTAAATCCATTCTCTTAAAAAACCCAAAATACGACTCCGGTGAGATCATCAAATGGTTAAAAGAGTTTGATGACTCCTCGGGCGAAAACTTCTTAGAAGTGTTTAGAAAGATAGAGAAAGAAATCAGTTGATCCCTTCATTGCACTGGATACATTTTTATTCTTGAATTATCGGTGATATGAATTTCCAACAATTCATCCTTAAGATGCGAGCCCATATGTTCGTCTTCGACAGGTTTTGACCGGCAAGTGCGCCACAAACCCATCTTTGAAAACGGGATGATGTTTATCTTCCATTTAGCTTTTGGTAAGCTTGGAGAATTCTTGTTGATAAGTTCAAATAAGTAAGGTATCCTTATTGTAAGGAGGTAAGGAAGTATGCTTGCCAAAATAACATCTAAGAATCAAATTACGTTACCTAAGGCGGTTATCAACGCCTTTCCTGATGTTCAATATTTTGATGTCTGCATCAAAGATAATAAAATCTTTTTGATACCGGTCAAGATATCACCTATTGGATCGGATATTGAAAGTATAAGAGATAAAATGAGAAAGCTGGGGATAACTGAGAAAGACGTCGGTGAGGCCATTCAGTGGGCAAGAAGGAAAAGCAAGTAAAAAGGGTTGTGCTGGATACGAATGTGTTGATATCCGCTTTGCTCTTTAGAGGGAGATTGCCAAAGATCGTCGGGCTGTGGCAAAAGGGAAAGATTATTCCTGTCATTTCGAAGGAAACATTTAGTGAGTTAATGACCGTTCTCGAATACCCTAAGTTCTCTCTCACTCAAGAAGAAACAGATTCCATTATCAAATATGAGATTCTCCCATATTTCGAGATTGTAGAGGTGGTTAAAGATGTTAAGGGAATATGCAGAGATCCTGAAGATGACAAGTTTATTTCGTGTGCCATATCAGCATCTGCAGACTATATTGTGAGTGGTGATAAGGATTTGATCGATTTGAAACAATATAAATCTATAAAAATCATCAAGGCATCCGAATTTCTTGAAATGTATAAATAATTTAAATACGTTTCTTTGAATTCCCGTGGTAGGATTTCGGCCATATCAGTGGGATGATTTCCCAGAATTGGGACTATAGGAAATATATCTGCCACAACGAGGAATGTGGAAACAAGGAGGTACACGAAATGACAGAATCTAAATATGGGAAACACATCGTGACAGAGCTAAAGACCACGAGGTTCGACCCCGGATTTGCTGCCAGGTATGCCCAATGGGCGACTCGGATACTATGGATGGATGATAAAGTGGTAGATGGAGCCTTTCAAATGAACTGCTCCTGGTATTTGAGACCTCCGGCCACGCCAATGCCTGAGGGACACGCACATACACATGATTCTGACGAGATCATCGGTTTTTTTGGAAGCAATCCGCAAGACCCCTATGATTTAGGGGGAGAAATAGAGTTCTGGCTGGAAGACGAAAAACATGTTCTCAACAGAAGCTCCCTTATCTTTGTTCCCAAAGGCATGAAACACTGCCCGCTGATATTAAGGCGTGTTGATAGGCCCATCTTCCACTTTAGCACCGTAATCAGCGGCCAATACAAGTATATTAAGGAGAAGGAGAAAGAATAGAGGTGGCCTTAAAAGAGTAATTAGTGCCCCACCTTAATCCTCCCCGCCTACTCCGCCGAAGTAGCCTCAGGCTACGTAGGCCGGGCATCAAAGGGAGGAAAGTATTTTAGAGAATTAGATGCTCCGCAGCTCTGCTGCGGAGCACTTCACTAAGGCACCCCTTCAGAGGGCTTGATACAAGGCTTCATACTTACCTACCACTTCAATGTCGTTTAGTACATTTGTATTAATACAAACGCATTTAGTTCTGTTTCGATCTTGTAGGGCGTGATCCCCGATCACGCCGATCAGACAGTGCGTTTGGGGAATGTACCCTACCGTACCCGTAAAATTATTTAGTGCATTTGTATTAGCAATCTTTTTTTCTTTCAAGGCTGAAGTGTCCATCCTGGAGGCCTTGTCATATATCTGGCACAGAACTTCCTTGTTGCATCAACCTGATAACGTGTTTTTTCAACACCGACGACAACAGTGAAACAACGATCAGCTTGCTGGAAAGAATATCCAGTGTAAGGGAATTGGTATTCCCTATGGCCAGGGGGAATGGAAACATCTTCGAGCTTAGAGACGATCTCATCACGATCTTGAATGTAGATATTAGCCCGAACAATCCTTCCATCATTCCTTAGCTTTACCTTGAAACGGATCTCTTGCCTTGGACCTACAGGATCAGGATACATTTCTAGGTCTTCAATAAAGAAAGGCCCTATAGAAGGACCCAATAGGGTCCATCCCATGGCAGTCCTTTGGACACAAAATCTCTTTGTCACATCGATGGGCCTTCTGGTTCGCTCAATGTCTACTTCCACTCCGAAACAGTGCTCATTAAGACTGAATCGGTATCCAGTTGCTGCTAATTCGGTCCGATTATTTCCGGGTTTAAGAAGGATGTCATAAGCCTCAGCAACAAGTTCATCCCTGTCCCTTATAAAAAGGTTGACCCTTCCAGAATGAGAGGAGAGGTTAGTGATGGTTAGATTGAATCTGATACGCTGCCCCTCTCTGACGGGATCAGGATACATTCCAAGATCAACAACCCTCAAGTCCTCCGGAAGGATCTGCGGGTGGGAGGGCGGCGGTCCCTCCGGTCTTGGGGAAATGGTAATATCAGCCGCACACCCGTAGAAACTTAAGGTACACAAAAGAATGAATCCAAGCTTAGTCAAGAGATGAACTCGTTTCACGTCTATTCTCCTTTCTCAAAATATTTGTGGATAGGGAAGTGAATGACTAAATACCCTATCCACAAATTCTATAAAACAGGACCCCAATAGTCAACCTCAAAATAGGAGCCATAGTAACCCCTTAGTATCAATTGCAGTTGGATCTCCAATTTTAACTTAGGCATTTCCTCCAGAACATCTTCACTATTCATTTTCTATTCCCAATGTGATAATATAATAAGCAACAGATATAAAATTGTTTGAAAATCGAGGTATTCATCCAATTTGCAAGGGAGACTGATTCAGATTTGGGCCTTTGTTTTCAAGAATTGGATTATTGCGAAGCGGAATATCTTTACCCTCTTCGAAATTCTATTCTGGCCTATAGTTGGCTTCTTTTCTGTGGGGCTTTTAACGAGCTTTCTGGAACTTGATTCTAACAAGACCGGATTTATCCTCGTTGGTATTATCTCCATGAGTGTGATCCAGGTCTGTCAGATGGATGTTGCCTATGTCCTCCTTTATGACCTCTGGTCGAAATCTCTCAAACATACCTTTATTGCCCCAGTCAGGCCTTTTCGATTAATTTTGGGGGCGTGGCTGATCGGAGTGCTCCGATCCTTCTTTGTTTTTTTAGTGCTTGCCTTATTCAGCGCACTTGCCTTTGGTCTCGATTTGTTAAGGCCAGGGGTGATCCCCCTTATTCTCTTCCTTTTAGGCCTTTTCCTTACAGCTGCTTCAGTGGGTATGAGTGTCTGTATTCTGGTTCTCCTTTTTGGATATATGGCTGATATAGCAGCCTGGTCCTTGAGTGGCTTGATGGCCCTGGTCTGCGGGATTTACTATCCTGTCTTCATCCTTCCCTTCCCCCTGCCAGAAATAGCCCAGGCCATTCCGTTAACCTATTTTTTGGCTTACTTTCGTTCGTTTTATGGTTTCAACGAAGGATTTAAAAATGTTTTAGGTTGGGGATTTGGCTTGGCAGGCCTTTACGTCGTTGTTGAGGTATTCCTTTTCAAAGTGGTGCTTCATCGAGCGAGAAGGACCGGCATGCTCCTCAAACTCTCAGAATAGCTTCGCAAAGCATATAGAGGATAGCGTCTACAACATTCCGAAATAATAGCAAGTAGGATATGGAGTTACACATGACGGCACAAGTCTTACATGGTTTGTCATTCCGGGCTTGGCTGAGCCTGCCCCGTGCTCGATACGGGGGAATCCAGTTTTAAAATAATGGTTCCCTGCCTTCGCAGGGACAGTGTCTGGATTCCTGCTGGAGTTTACCCCGTATTTGATACGGGGCAGGAATGACGCCCTTTGCTGTGATTAATGCTGTTGTATATAAAAACCCTATGCTCTTTGCGCTTTGCGTTTTCAGAGGTTTTCCCACATCTGTTTTATCTTATCCTTGCTGAGCTTGAGATAGTCCCTGTCTTTGGAGAAGACCTCGAGGGTGATGGTTTCGTCATATTGGGCCTGCTTCAGTTCTCTTAATATTTTTTCGAAATCGATAATGCCAGCACCGATCGGGAGGTGGTTGTCTTCCTTGCCAAAGTTATCATTCGCATGGACATGACCAATGCGGTGACCATAACGACGAATGAACTCTGGAGATTTGTTCTTTCCACCTCCGAGGTTGGCATGGCCGATATCAAGAACAAGGCTAAGATCCGGAAAGATTTCGAAGAGATCCTGAAACTCATGAGGGTGAGTCAGAAAATGTGCCTGAGGGAACATATTTTCGATACAAAGAGTAATACCAAGGCTCCCCGCCTTTTTTAGGATTGCTTCAATCGATTTCATCCCATATCCTCTTGCTTTATCCAAAAGGAATTTTCCTAGACCCGTGATATAACCAGGGTGGAGCACCATCTTTTTAATACCCAATTCTGATGCTGCTTCCAAAGCATCGAAGTTTTCCTGGAGCGAGGCCTGTCTCAAGCTTTCGTAAAGGTCAGAAGTCCACACAAACGTGGGAAGGTGTCCTACAATTCCCATCTCATAGCGTTTGAGGATTTCCTGAATTTTCTTTTTCTGAGTCATGACTTTTTGTGGGATCGCCTCGGGAGGGTCCATCGTCAGTTCTACATAATCGAAACCCATTTCTCCGATCTCTTCTATCTCTCTCAGGAGAGGTTTTATTGGAAAGTTCATCGCACCGTATTTCATTTCTCACTCCGTAAATCGTTAGTCGCAAGTCGTATGTTGTGAATAGGAAAAGTAAATTGTAAAGCGTAAGTTGTAATACATAGGTTTATTTTTTCTTAATATCAATCCCAGATTTCTCTCTTTGAACTTTGACTTAACAGTTAACACTCCTAACCTTTTACACCTCACCCCTAACGGTTTTTTGAGCTTCATGAATCCAGATTCGTATCTTTGCCTTATTGGGATGGGGTCTTCCTATTAAGTGATTTTCCATCGTTTCGTAGAGCGTATCTGGGTCTTGGGCGGCAAGAGCCGAAATCGAATGGATCCCCACCGCTTCTATTAAGCGGAGATTTTCAACCCCCAGGCCTTTTAGCTGAACCAATTGAGCTTTTTCAATCCAATGGATAAGTTCCTCTTTTGGAATGAGGAGACGGAGGGCTAGTTCGTCGCGTTCCCGTTTATCTCTCGTTTTCGAGAGAAGCTCATCGAGTGCGGCAATTCCCACTTTGGGAAGTTCCTCTCGATACTGGGATTCGATCCAGAAAGCATCTTTGAGTCTAACATAATAAGAGTCAACGGTTTTGAAATCAATAGCTCTGAAGATGAGAATATAGAAACTTGCAATTAGGATTGCTGTTAAGGCTATAGTCAGAGATCTTGTCTTTCTCTCCAGGCTCAGGCGATAAGCAGACTCTTCCCATCCCCTTCCAAAACGAAATTGAGAGATGAAGTTATACATCACATAAGCCTGAACAGCAAACGGAGGAAAGCCCAAAAAGCCAAGAAAAGGCATCTCAAATCCCTTCAACTTTTCGAAGAATGGGACGGTATAGATCCATTTTGAAAGTGCCCCAAAATTCCAGAACTCCCAGAGAAAGCCGCAGATGACCCCGGCAATTAGGAGAAGATATATTTTCCGTGGATTTCCCTCTTCAATGTCTTTCAAGAGCGATCTTCCTCCGGACCTGTAGTTGAAAGGTTCTAAGAGAAAGATAAATCCCACCCAGATTAAGGGAAAGAAATACAGAGGGATGAGGATTGAGGACACAAGGCAGATAGCCCCCAATAGAATGAAAACGATATTGATTTCTCTTGAAATTAGAATTTTTTTGATAAACGATTTTCTAAACAAGCCTATAGACTCTAACAATTCTGTGGTTTCAAATAGTCCAGGAAGAACGGTTCCATAGGCGATAGCATAACCCAGCCATCTCTCAACAGTGTTATGAGGAAGGTTAATGTAGTACCAATTTTCTAAGGAGAGATTGGCTGCCTCAAAGATTAACCAGATAAAGACCGACCAAGGAATCATCAGGAAAAATTCTTTTGTCCGGTTAACGATCAGGGAGTTTCCTTTTATTCGATGAATGATCGCGTCGATGGTGAAAATATAGGACCACCAAGCGAAGCAGTAAAACCAGCTATAGAAAGGATCGACTTTTTTTAAGGTGAGAATTTCAGAGAGAATCAAGAGAATGATTCCAAAAACCCCATGGGGAGGAAAGGTCTTTTTCATCAAAACCTAATTTAGCACATCCGGCCTTACTAAACAATTAAGGAAACGTATTTGTGGTCCCACAACTATCTTGGGAATAACGCGCAGGGCACCGGCTTGATCGGAACTTATTTGAAAGACGACTAAAGTCGCCTCTACCCTTTCAAGGGAAGGACTCCGGGGAATCACTATCCACCTCCACCCTTGCAGCTTTTTATCAATATATTTTGACCAAAAGAAGGATTCTCATGTATGATTGAATGGAGGAGAAGATGAGGTGAAATACAAAAGTCTGCTCTTATTTTTGATTATGTTACTATTTGCTATCTCCGGATGCGACAGACCAAAGCTGACAGGAATTGAATTTGATAAAATTGATGTATCTCAAGATCCTCAACAGACTCCTTATAGGTCCGAAGAAGCTATTTCGAGAAGAATCGAGGATGGATTCGTCTCCATTACTCCATTGGCAGAGTACAAAGTGTCAGGAGTGGTGGTAAGTAAGAAATCTTACTCCGACGATTGGGAGAGTGAGATTTCACCGATTGATTTAGCCATTGTCTGGGGGAAGATAGCAGAACCTGAGTTTAGAAAGTATATCACCTTTAACCATGGTCATCGGTGGTACCATTATAAATGGAAAGAAGGAAGCCCATTTGATGCTTCGTATCTGATCACTCATTCTTCAAACAACCATATGATTCCGGTTACTAAGAATGTCGAACGGGCACTCAAGATAAGTAGGAAAAGGGATCGGATTGTCTTGGAAGGCTATTTAGTCAATTTGAAAGGGACCTATAAAGGCCGGGAAGTTTCTTGGAATACCAGTCTGTCACGTACAGATACAGGGAATGGTTCCTGCGAGCTTTTTTACGTCTCAAAGGTCAGGATAGGTACTAAGACCTATGAATGAGAACCTCCCTTACCCTTCTCCTCTCCGCGCTGGGGAGAGGGGCTTTCGTTCATTAAATATTTTCCAAGAAGTTCCCTGCTGTGTTCATCATCATGACAATAAATGCATAGATTCTCCCAGTTAGAGCCATCAGGAGGGTTGTTCATATGATTTCCGTCTTTATGGTGCACAGTCAACAACTGCCTATTTGTATGATCGAATTCTCTCCCACATTTGGCACAGATAAGACCGTGGATCCTTAGTGAACGTTCTCGGTAATCGCTGTATGGGGAAGCGGTTTTTTTCAGTTCCTTGATAATTTCATCGGGAGATTTGTTACTATTCCTCTTTTTCGTGCGCGGATATCTTCCATAATCGCTATTTTTCATTCTATCCCCTGTTGAATAACAAAAACTCTTAAAGGGTCCAAAAGGTCCAGTCCTCCCATTGACGGGATCGAATCCTTGAATCCTCACATACCTTATAGATTGACCGGCAGCCCCTTCTTTCGCAGATATTCTTTGACTTCCTTAATTTTAAAAAGACGATAATGAAAAACAGAGGCAGCTAACAAAATCTGTGCGCCGCCCTGAACAACTCCTTCATAAAAGTGTTCCAGTTTTCCAGCTCCTCCTGAGGCGATCACCGGCAGGTTAACAGCGTCGGAGATGGCCTTTGTAAATTCCAAATCGTAGCCGGCTTGGGTACCGTCACCATCCATACTGGTTGGTAGGATCGCGCCCGCTCCCAGCTCCTGGCACTGTTTTGCCCAAGCAACCGCATCTTTCCCAACGGGTTGGGTTCCACCTGAGACAACGATCTCAAATCCGGATGCCATTTTCTTGTTTCTTCGCGCATCGATAGCCACCGTTACCTTCTCTTGGCCGAATTTCTCCGCTGCCTGCCTTATCAGATCTGGGTTCTTAACTGCAGCACTATTCATCGAAACCTTATCGGCACCGGCCTTCAGAACCGACTCAATGTCTTCTAAAGTAGAGATACCGCCACCCACCGTTAACGGGATATGGATTGTCGATGAGACATTCTTCACCCATTCCAGCCTCGTCTTTCGGTTTTCAACGGTTGCTGCGATATCGAGCATAGCCAATTCATCTGCCCCTTCCTTTTCGTAAAAGGCTGCATTTTCTACTGGATCTCCGGCATCTTTCAAATCTACAAAATGGATACCCTTAACAACTCGACCCTCTTTCATATCAAGGCATGGCATGATCTTTATTGGATTCATCCTCTCTCCTTTCTAAGTGGACTGAATAAATTATTGCCAATGATGTTTAACAATTTTGTTTTCAATTTAGAAATCCGATTACAACTTACACCTCACGCTCTTATATATTTTCAAATTTCGTGCTTCGAATTTGGAGTTTACGCATTGGCCATTGCTGGAGCTTGATTCTTTTATCTCGAAGTTTCATCCTTAAAAAACGCCTTGCAATCGATCCCATCTCCAAAGGTTTGAGTGGACGAGTAACGACTTCGACTTTATTGCGCCGGATGGCCGAGAATATAGATTCAAGATTCTTCTCCGCATAGATCAAAGAATATGTCGTTCCCAGTTGAGACAGGAAATGAGCATCCGAATTGCCCACCATGGGGAATCCATACAATTCCGATACCTCTAAAGCCTTCTGGTTAAAATTGATCATGGGAGAATAGAAATGGCAATATTCCAGGGCATCAAAGAGGTTCAGATGTTTTAAAAGGTATCCATTCAAGGAATACGTGCCAGGGAAGTAGGGATGTGGAGCGATGATCAAGGTTTCGGGACGGCGCAGTTTTGAAAGGGATAAAAAATCTGAACACATCCTACCCGGAAGAGGATTCAAAAGGAGGACATGACGCCTCCGAATGGTCATCTCCATACCAGGGATCAGGAGGATACCTCTTTCCCGGGCATAGCGAAGGAGCTCCTGACTGAATGTTATATGTTGGTGATTGGTGATGGAAAGAACATCAAAACCCTCTTTAGCAGCTTTTGAGATGAGTTCTTTTGCCGTGTATCGTACACGGTCGAGGGGATCTTCAGCTGTGTGAAGATGTAAATCAGCCTTAAGAGGTTTCGGTCTATTAATTCTGATAACAGATTCTTTCATTATCTTCTATCAGGTTCGCAAGGAGTATTTCTCCAACCCCCACGCTCATATAACATTTTTTATAAGACTTCAAAAATCTTATGTCAACCTTAGGTCTTTCCCCCATTAGAAAGCCTCCCAATCATGGCAGGGATGATATAAATCAAATTTCAGTTCCTCCCGTGGTCGGGTCTTTTCGACATAGAAAGGGCAGGGTCAAAGCCCCGTCTTTTCTAACGGGATTTACTTTTTCGGATATCCAACCGATTGTACAAGGGTGATTTTCTGGTCCGCTCGAAGTTTCATCACTTTGGCTAAGGCTGGCCTATCCATTAATGCGCGCACAACAGTTGCTAAGCCTTCGGATGCACAGTACAGGTATACATTCTGACTGATGAAGCCAGTGTGAGCAGCGGAATAAAACTCTTTGTCTTCATTGGTCGCCCTACTCATCTTCGAAAAATCTGCCACATAGATCAAGTTTATGGGAACCTGCGAAACGAATGGCTGGCGACCCGTCATTGAACGGATGTCTTGTCCAAGAACTGCTTTTAAAAAATGAGCCTTCGCATCAAAAAGATATAGGCTATCGGCAGTCGCGACATAGATATCAGTTTCCTGCATATTCATCGCAGAAGGTGCAGTGCGGTTCCCTGAATCCGGACGATTTACTCCGAACGCAGCCCAAAGGAGATTTGAGAGCACCTGCATGGGTAATTTCTCAGTACTGAATTCGCGGGAAGATTTCCTTTCCTTCAACACCTGCATCAGGGGTTTACCGCCATCGAGTTGAGGCTTCGGAAGTTGGATTGATTGAAGTTCTTCCGAAAAAGCTAAAAGGGGAAATATGAATAAAAATGCCAAAACCAAAAAAGCAGTGGGAAACGTTTTTCTTTTCACGGTAGTCCTCCTTTATATATTTGTTAGTAATGAGGTGGCTATACCTTTCCTTCCACGCCTAGAATTTCATCCGAGTTCGCAAAATATACCTTAATGTTGCATTGAAAAGGCAGTTGGGCATGCTTCACAACCTTTACCAAGCGGGTCTTTTACATGTTTTAAAGGTAATACACGACATTACCTAAGGTGACATCTGGGATACCCTTGGAAAGACTGTAGCAATACGCTTAAAGGTACCGCTGTAAAGGTTTCCCAGCATACCCAACCACCTTTTGGGAACGTTTTTATCCAACTGTAAGGTATAATAACACTTTTTTAAGAGGAGAGTAAATCTCTTGTAGGAAGGAAATCATTGAAATTGGTGAGCTTCTGAGGCTGGATGTAGTCAGACAATCTGATACTTGCTGTTGTTTGATATTTTTTAGGTTTTTATTTAGAATTGCTTTAGACTATAGACAGCCTTTAGACCTCATGGAGGTTTTATCATGAAGCCTCGAAAATCACCACTTACCTTCAAATCCTTCCAAGATTTAAAAGTTATACTCGAAAATACCCCTTCTTCTTTTCCAGTACGTCATTGTTCCGATCTCATAGACTCAAGGGAGGAAATAAGCCCAGAATTAGAAAAAGAGCTTTATGAAAAGGCAATGGAAGGTGTGACCCCAATCTTAAGAGAGAACTATGTTGAGAGAATATTTCAAATCGAGTTGCCTGAAAGCTCCCGGGACAGGGAGGATGCGGAGACATTAGAAAAACTCACAGATCTGGTTAAATATGGAAAAGGTTTTAATGTTGCTGATACACCCGAATTTATCGAAGGCACAGGGTATAATATTCATCCAGAAATCGCAAGGCGTCTACATCGGGGAGATTATTCAATTCAGGCATATGTTGATCTTCATGGACTCGTTGTAAAAGATGCTAAGGAGGTTTTTGAAAAATTCTTAAGGTGGGCTGTGATCACTGAAAAGACCGGTGTTTTGATCGTCCATGGCCGAGGGCTTTCTTCACCTTCCGAGCCTGTTCTCAAGAAAAAGGTTGTGGAATGGCTTACCCATGGTCCCTGGCGGAAATGGGTTGCAGCCTATTCAAGCGCAAGAATCTGCGATGGTGGGGCAGGGGCAACCTATGTGTTGCTTAGGTCTCGTCCGGTTTCAAAGCGATTCAAGAAAAGAAGGGTTGAAGCCAAGAAGAGATGAAGTGTAGAATTCATCCAAATAGAGATGCTATTTCAGTTTGTCAGAAATATGAAACCGGATTCTGTCAGGAGTGTTGTGAGTGTCTTAATATCGATTATTGCTGTGAATGTCTGGATCCAAAGGCCTACTGCAAGTTTAGAACCCAGTGCATCATCTGGGAGATGTCAAAAGACCGTAGGAAAAGAGAAGTCGAAAAGGAGACACGGGGATAGGGAGATCAGGAGACGATGAAATTTATCTCAAACCATCCAATGGACTCCTTATTTCAGACGGTTTCTTCCATGTCACATGAGTTTAAATCATTCGGGAAATAGAAGAAAAGCCATTACCTTTAGGCGAAGACTTTAGTTCGATCTTTGTCCCAAAAGGGTTCAAGGGGCCAAGGAGTCTATGGTTCTGCAAACATGTTTGAATGATTTTCACTCGAACCCTTGAATCCTTGCATCCTTGACCCCTCAAGCTATCGCCTTTAGGCGATAGTAGTTTACTCAAGGGAGGTGCAAAATGCCACAACGAGAGGGTGAAACGAATTACAAGTATGAGGACTACGCGTCGGAAATGGCAACCAATCGTCTTCCCCAGACATCGGCGCTGGTGAATCAGACGATGAAGATCACGCTCGACTCGGGGACATCCCTCGACCTCGAATTCGTCGATCGCAATAAGGTCATCTGGCAAAGCGGCAATGAGCGAGGTACGGACTGGTGCGAGGTGGTGGAAGTGGCACCGCAAACCTATTTTATCGACATGACTTTTACCCATCAGCCTCGTCAGTCGCAAACCTTTATTGTTAACACTGAAACACGGCAAGTGCTCGCAATCCGCACTCTCATGCGCGAAGGCGATGTCGGCAAAGAGCCCCGGGCCGTCCATCATTTCTCGCCCGGCGTGCTCGGTAATCCGGCAATTCCGCCGACGGGGCGCAAGCCGGCGCCAACGCGTGACCTAATAGGCTTGCGCGGACTTTATACCTACAGCCCTGGGCAATGCTTCGAACATATCTACCTGAATTCGCAGCGCTATGCCTGGCAATGCATCATAGGACCGCTGCGTGGTGAAGGTGATGTCGACTTCGCTACCGTCTACAAGTTCGACGATAATCAATACATCTTTGCCTTTCGCGAATTCGGCCTGCCTGTCTCCACCGTGTTTTTCTATAACTGGGATCAGATGAGAACGACCGGCAAATTCTTTGCAATTGGTGAAGACGGCGCCATCGCCAATACGCCTGCCGGCGCTTTCATCAAGAAGTTGTCGATGGCCTTTTATCCCCTCGACACGCAGCCGATATAAATCTTTGTGAACGATTTATTTGGTTATCGGTTCACACTTTATAGGAATATCAATAGCTGGCATAGGCTTTCGAGGACTGTATCGAGAAAGCTTATGGAGCATAATCGCAAGAAGGAGACCAAGAATGAAACTAAAGGGCAAAGTAGTACTCATTACGGGAGGAGGCACGGGCATAGGCACCGCAATCGCAGAGCGGTTTGTTGCCGAGGGGGCGAAGATCTGTATAAGCGGCCGCCGTCAGGAAATGCTTGATAAGGTTGCGAGATCGCTACTGGCTGGTACGATAGCTACGTGTCCCGGAGATGTGACTAAGGTCAAGGACGTCAAACGAATGGTAGAAACGGCCCTGACATTTGGAGGCAGGCTCGATGTAGTGGTGAACAATGCAGGGATCGATCCAGGCGGTACGGTTACAGATGTTGACGTCGAGCTCTGGCGGCAGGTCATCGAAATCAACCTGACCGGTCCCTTTCTCGTCATGAAGGAGGCAATACCACATATGATCAAAGGGGGCGGTGGGTCCATCATAAATATTTCTTCCCTGGGCGGATTACGCTGCCTGCCGGGGATGGCAGCTTACTGCTCGTCAAAAGCTGCTCTTATCATGCTCACCAAGCAAGCCGCGTTGGACTACGGTCCTTTCAAGGTCCGGTGCAACGCCGTCTGTCCGGGCGCTACGAGGACAGCCATGTTGGAAGAGGCACTCAGCCCGCTCGCACAAGCGATCCGCACGGACGTTGACGGAGTTTTTGCCCGTATATCATCGAATGTACCCCTACGCCGGGTTGCTGCTCCCGATGAGATCTCAGGTATTTGTAGTTACCTTGCAAGCGATGATTCATCATTTATGTCCGGATCGGTCCTTTTGATTGACGGCGGGGCAGCGGTGGTTGATGTTGCAGGAGTGGCACTCAGCAACATAGGGGTCAACTGGGGCGTTACTGAAGCAGGAGAATCTGGATGACCTGAGCGGAGACTGAAAGCGGGAACTCCGATGATTGAGCCGGATAGAGAGTGCTCCTTACTAAATTGTCGCTGCGGAAGGCGCTAGGAAGGGATACAGGGTCAGTGAATTGGATTAGGGGCATAAATAATTATATTCGACAATAGGGGAGCCAGCGTTCCTCTTTTAGAATGACGCGGGTGGTGTTGTCGACAGGTTGGGAAGGCCTTCCATGATCGATATGATTCGGGACTTCACCTTTTTGAAAAATTTGGTATTCAGGATCCCAAGGAAAGAGAATGAAGGATTCATCTGATACATTCGTTAGGATTGGGAGAATGGGTCGAATCTCGGTCGTCTTAATAGAGTCGCATAGATCGTTAATGGTTTTGAATCGAGAGAGATCCTCCAATGTCTTCAGGGTAGGGGGGCTGAGGACCATCTCTCCCTCTAAATTCTCCGCAAGGGCTTTTTGTGGGGTCAACCAGAGTCCAGCTATCGTCTCCTTCTCATCATGACTTGCTTCTTGTCCAATTGGATGAAGAGCGAGGAAGAAGCGGGTATCGAATCTTTGAGACCTCGCCTCAGGTGTAATCCAATGGGCATAATAGTGGAGTTGATCCAAGGCGAGAAAAAGTCTTTCTTCTTGAGCCAGCTGATAGAAGGTTAGCTTCCCCCTTTGGAGTAGACCTCGATAATCTAAGAATCTCTTTCGCTCAACACTATTCTTTGGTCGGAAGAGGTTTCCCTTTTGGTCATAGGCGAGAAGGACTCCTGATTCTTCAAAGAGCTCCCGAATGCCTGCGATCCAAAAGGCAAGGCTTTCCTTTGAAGGAATCGGTCCTCCAAACATCTGATGTGCCTGCTCAGTTGAGATTCCTTTGCAGAGAGAGCAAATTTCTGAGGTTCCATCGTCTGGGTCGACCCTCCCACCAGGATAGACATAATTTCCACCCATGAAGCTGTTTTTCTCGTGGCGTTTCAAGAGAAACACCTCAAACCCCTCAGACTTCCTTTCCCTGAGAAGAATAACTGTTGTTGCCTTCTTTGGAATAGAAACCATCTTTTTGCTCCCGTCGGCCTGTTCAAGTATCATTCCACCCACCTCACCAGTTTTTCTAGATCTTCTCTTGGGGATTTAAAAAGGTTGATGGGACTCTGCAAATCAGGATAGCCCAATGCCACTCCAATCACAACGTTCTTATTGCTTGGAATATTAAGCAGGTCTTTCACATCCTCTTCATAGGCTGTGATTAAACCGACAGGGCAAGTCGCCAGTCCAAAATTGTGTGCCACTAATAAAAAATATCCTAAAACCACACCAATATCCACATAGCGAGCCTTTGAAAAGGAATCATCTAAGCAGATGATAATGGCTACTGGAGCCCCATAAAAACGACAACTCCCTTCGTTGATAAATTGGTCAGAATGAACTCCAATTTCTTCGAAAAATGGATTCATCATTTCGAGAGTTTTGGCTCCCCTTTTACTATATGTTTTAGGCATGGGTTTGACATTTCCGGGACTGCAAGCAATCTGCTTTTCCCGGTAGGCCTTAATTAGTCGTCGGCTTAATCTCTCTTTCTCTTCCCCAGTCACTACAGTGAATTCCCAGGGCTGGAGATTAATGGCAGAGGGGGCATGGATCGTCAATTTTAGAATCTCTTCGAGCATCTCCCTTGGAACCGGATCAGACCGAAAAGCCCTGGCACTCTTTCTTTCATTAATCGCTTTAACCAAGTCCATGATGAATCCCTTCTTTAACCATGAAATTTATTATGAATAGATCAAAAATAACGTATGGGCATCAGAGGTGTCAAGTTAGAGCGATTCATACTTGACATAATGAAAAATCATCGTTATTTTCAAACAATAAAGGAGATTATCAAAATGATTCGAGGAAAATTGTGGTTTCGATGTGCGGCTATGCATGACCCGGTTACTCCAATGCTTGTTCAGCCTGCTTTGATCGGTTGGGAGGCCAAGAAGAGAAGGGTTGAACTGACGATTGAAAGGGCCTTTAATGGGGAGGAGTTGGTTCGCCGAATGAAAGGCTGGGTGACGACCGATCCTTTGCAGGTCATCGAGACCGTTCGCCAGTTTGGAAGGTTAAAGGTTTTAGATGATAGAGAACTTGTCGTTGAAGTAGAGAAGATGGAAGATTTCAAAAATCTGCAGGAAGCACTTAATGAGAAATTTAGCCAAGAAGTGGACGTTGAATTGATCCAGAAAAAATAAAAGACTGCGTATGAATAATTTGAACAAATGAGCACGTGAAGAGAAGCGTTCGTGGTGAGTCTATCGAACCATGAACAGCATCCTTCGACAAGCTCAGGATGATCGTATTGTGATAGTTGTCCATGTTGTTTATGCGCAAATCCTAGCCAAAGATATTTGAAATTTGCCCTCACCCCCTCCCTCTCCCAAGTAGGGAGAGGGGGAGGGTACGGGATTTTCTATCTTTTCTATTATCTCAATATGTCTTTGAGGTGAGGAAAAGAATCTTTCGCATGGGGGATTTGAAGGGCGTCTATAAATTCTTTTTGGAAATTTTCCTCAAGGGTCAATTCAACATATTCCACCCTTCTGGCGATCTCATCTGCTTCGACCCTTTTCTCACGATTCAAAAGGGCAAACCTGGCTCCCTCTCCTGCTGCATTGCCAACGGCATAGACATTTGTTAGATCACAATCTGGAAACATTCCTAAGACCATGGCCTTTTCCGGGTCGATATAGCTTCCGAAAGCGCCTGCGAGGATGATCTTATCCAATGTCTCAATCCCCAATCGCTTCATCATTAGTTTTGCCCCAGCATATAAGGCAGCCTTAGCCAACTGGACATTTCTTACATCTTTTTGGGTTATCGTAATATCTCTTTCAATGGAGGTTTCTTCTTTCCAAGCGATCACAAATTCCGGTTCCCCGTCAGATTTCCTCAGACGGGGAGAAGAAAGATTCTTTTTGAAACCTCCACCCTTGACGATCACTCCACTTCTAAATAATTCAGCGATCGCATCGATCATTCCCGAACCACAAATCCCATTTGCTTTTGGACTTTTGGACTCTGACTGCCCATGTTGTTCGCCAATGACTTTGAAGTTCACCTCCAAGGTATTGGGGTCGATTCTCACCCTCTCTATCGCCCCCGGAGCCGCTCTCATCCCAAATTTGATGTGAGCCCCTTCTAAGGCAGGCCCTGTTGCACAAGAAGATGAGAGAAGCCTCTCTTTATTTCCCAGCACCAATTCTCCATTCGTTCCGATATCGATGATGAGAACCATCTTATCCTGCTTATAGGGTTCCTCAGCGATGAGGACGCCTACATTATCTGCTCCCACGAAGCCTG
>Ga0214474_1000504_pt1 | contig 19344 bp, 18 predicted proteins | sample RVTome_2_FD_187335 | JGI IMG/M metagenome (GOLD analysis project Ga0214474, IMG submission 187335) | Soil microbial communities from uranium-contaminated site in the Upper Colorado River Basin, Wyoming, United States - RVT95D214 HiSeq ...
TGTATGCAAGGGGTGGTTAACTATTCATTAAAAAAGTGGATAGGGGTCATTGTTTTGGGATTACTTTTTCTTCCTTTAGCGTGGCTGCGGTCTTCCTGGTCAGTTAATTTAATACTTTATGCCATCTTCGTAATGGGTTACTGCTTCCTCTTATTCCTTTTTAAGTTTGTAAAATTATCTGAAGTGGTTACTGTGTGGCGAGCCTTTCGCTCAAAGAGTGGGGGATTCGACTGGTCGAAGAACATGAGAGAAGAGTATTTTGATCGCTAAAGAAGAAAAACTCACATTCCCCAAAAATCGTTTGCGGGATTTATGGCGTACCCATAGTGACTCGATCAACAAGGCTCTGGTGCTTCGATGGTGGCCAGTCGATAGGGTTGACCATCTGCTCAAAACCGATTTATTCGACGAGGCTGTCAATGATGGATTACATCCGTTACTGGCTGCTCGTGTCAAACATGTTATTGGCATGGATATTTCTTTTCTAGTGGCCTATCAAGCCCGGTTACGTTACCCGAGTTTTCGAACTATTGGGGGAGATGTCCGATGTCTCCCATTTATGGATAACTCATTTGACTTCATCGTCTCCAATTCGACTTTAGATCATTTTGAATCAGCTAAAGAAATAACTGTAAGCTTGCGGGAACTCCATCGAGTGCTTCGGCCAGGTAAGCAAATGATTATTACCCTCGACAATCTATCGAATCCAATCGTCCTTTTGCGTAATTGGCTTCCTTTTCGTTTGTTGCAACGTCTTAAGATTGTCCCTTATTATGTCGGCGTCACCTTGGGACAAAATAGCCTACAACATCTCCTAAAAGAGGTCGGATTCAATGTTCTTGAAGTGGATGCCATTATGCACTGCCCCCGTGTGTTGGCTGTCGTAGTAGCTCGTTGGACGGAAAAACATACCAGACCAAAGACACAAGGGCACTTCCTACGTTTTCTCCGGGCCTTTGAGTGTCTGTCATGTTTGCCAACACGTTTTTTCACTGGCTACTTTGTTGCTATCAGGGTAACAAAAATTTGAAATTTTCTGGATTTTGACAACCAATTATAATAAACTCGATTGATCAAAGGAGAGGGGAGAGTTCAGGGAGTATAAAAATGGAAATAGACGAAGCCATTAAAGGGAGAAGATCGATCAGAAAATATCAGAACAGGGGAATCCCGGATTCTGTCATTAAAGATTTGCTTGATTTTGCCATACAAGCACCTTCATCGATGAACGGGCAACCATGGTATTTTATTGTGATCAGAGAGGGGAAAATAAAAGAACAGCTTGTAGAAATCAAAAATAGGTATTGTCCGGTAGAAAAACAAGATTATAAAGCCGATTTTTTGTGGAAGGCCCCTGTGATTATTGTCGTTTGTGTGGATAAACAGAAATCCTATGAGCGAGAAATTGAAAATGGAGTATTGGCCACGGCAAATTTAATACTGGGAGCATATAGCAGGGGGTTGGGGAGCGTTTACCTGTCGGCTTACCGAATGGGGGAACCAAGAATTTCACAAGAGGTGAGACAGGTTTTGGATATTCCTCAAACCATAGATCCGATCACCATCGTCCCATTAGGCTATCCAGATGAAATTCCTAAACCTAAGATTTTAAGCCCCTTAAAGGACATGATCTCTTATGAAACTTTTAACAGGGAATAAGATAGACCTCAATAGAGCAATTGATCCAAAATACAAAACAGAAAAAAGCATTGTTCTCAGATACAGGAATGCATTTCAGTTTGGAATGACTGTTGAGGAAGATTCGGAATATAAAGAATGGCTGAAAAGGACAAGCATAAGGGAAGGGGCGAGGATCTTCCCCTTGTTGATCTATAAAGGAGTAGAAATCTTTATCTTAGATGAAACCTCTTTAATGCATACAAAAACATTAAAGTCCATTGATGGATGCATTACCATAGCCAAATGTAAATTAAATGGTTATGAAAAGGTGGTATTCGAGTCCGGTGGCAATACTGGAACAGCTTTAACCCAATATGGTGTGAAGGCAGGGTTAGAGACGTTTATGTTTATGCCAGAAGAAAATCTATTCCTGTTAAACAGTGAAATATTCAAATCAAAAAAAGCCCATCTCTTTTCTGTTGAAAAACCCGGAATGGTTAAAGAAGCAGCCCATTTGCTTGGAAAATTAAATGGACTGAAACATATTCCTGAGAAAGCTTGGCGTTACGAGGCCTCCATGTTTAGAGGTTTTTTTATTATTGAACATATATTGGAAAAGGAGAAGTTTGATTGGTTAACACAAACTATTAGTGCGGCTTTTGGGCCCATTGGTATCTACCGGGTATTGAGAAATTTTAAACAAGAATTAAATGAACTCCCACGGTTTCTGGGTGTCCAGCAAGAAGCCAATTCTCCCATGTTTAGGGCCTGGAAAACAAAGAAGGTCGAGATAGACTCAGCCGAAATAGATTCTATGAAAGCATTACTGACAAGGGTGATGTATGACGCTAAACCACAAACATATGGCACTTATGAAGACCTTACAAAGATTCTCGTTCATACTGCGGGAGAACTGACCATAATCAATCATCAGGAATTTACCGAATTTTTGGAAAAAGATTTCTATGGGGAAAGGGTTTTGGACTTACTGAAAGATCACGGAATTGAAATTACCTTAAACAATGGAGGAGTAATTGAAAAAACGGGTTTGATCGCTTTGGCAGGGACTTTGAAAGAAATCAACAGAGGTAAAATCGCAAAGGGGAGTAAAGTATTATGCTGTCTCACCAGTGGTATCAGTGAGGCAGATGGCAAAGCAAAACCTGAATTCAGAATTTCAAAATTAGATGAAATAGGCGAATTATAACTCAGAAAATAGCAACTTATCCCCCTCTCCCCCAGGTGGGAGAGGGCGGGGGTGAGGGGGGAATATACCATGAATATCCCCCACCTTAATCCTCCCCCATCAAGGGGGAGGATAACACTTGATAATTTTCATGTTTTGTAAGGGGTGTCCAATCATAACAGCATTATGTAAAAAAATTGACCAACAATGAAGAAGGTCAACTCTTCTAAAAAAATAATCATCAAAGACTCTACCCTGAGGGAAGGGTTGGATGTCCCTAATGTGAATTTGACAATAGAGCAAAAACTTAAAATAGTTAGATTACTTGATCAAGCACAAGTCCCCGAAATTGAAGTGGTCGCACCAGGGAAAGTTTTTGAAGATTTAGAATTTGTTAAAAGGCTGAGCGAAGAAAAATTACAGATAAGAACATCAGGGCTGATATATGTTGATAACCCGGGGTATCGGGAAGAAATAAAAGAAGCCAGCAGATACTTGAATCGATTTGATCTCTTGATGCCTGTTTCTCCCAAAAGAAAACCTTATGAAAAAAGCGTTAAGATAAGGCACCTTTTAGAGGCGCTTGCTTTTTCTTTACAATACCTATCAGAAGTGGGTGTAGGTTTTCCCCACTCCACACAAACAGAAATTGATTTTTTACTTGAAATAGCAAGAGAATCTGGGAACGGCGGTGCCAGGCGACTAACTATTTATGATACGAATGGAAGCTCCGATCCTTTTGAAATTTATGATTTGGTGAAACGACTAAAAGATAATTTGGAAGTTCCACTTTTTTTTCACGGGCATAATGATTTAGGGCTGGCAACAGCTAATTCTCTATCTGCCATTTATGCTGGTGCTGATGGTTTGGATGTAACGATTAATGGGCTTGGGGACAGGGCAGGAAATGCTTCGCTTGAGCAGTTAGCTTTGAGCCTATATCTGAAGGGTTTTGATACGGGCATTTCACTCAAAGACTTGAAGCGACTATCAAAAACGGTTGAAGAGGTAAGTGGCATTGGGGTCTCTAAGCTCGCTCCAGTTGTCGGAGAATACATCTTTACTCATAAATCACCCGGCCATCTGGAATGCCCTGAATTATTTGAAGCCTTCGACCCTCAACTCGTTGGTTCTAAAAGAGAGCTAAATAAATAAATGATATCACCCCCACCCTAACCCTCCCCCCTTGAGGGGGAGGGTTAGGGTGGGGGGTAGCGGACTGCAAAGGTCAACCATGGACATTGTGTTATTCAATCCTGCCCCACGTAGTGGGAAGCAAGTACAAAGGCGAGTGGAACTTCCTTTAAGCCTCCTCTGCCCTGCTACCCCTCTTGATCGCCAGGGATACCGTATTAAAATCATAGACGAATTTGCAAATCCCAATTGGAAAAGAGAGCTTCTACAGGCTTTATCCCAAAAGCCGATCTGTTTCGGAGTGACCTGCATGACAGGACCCCAGATCCTGCATGGGCTGGCCATCTGCAGGTTAGTAAGGAAAATCTATCCAGACGTACCTATTGTTTGGGGTGGCATTCATGCAAGCCTACTTCCTGAACAGACTCTTGAAAATCCCTACATAGACATTATAGTGGTTGGAGAGGGAGAAGAAACATTTCCGGAGCTTGTAAAAGCATTAGAATCGGGTAGATCTTTAAGCGAGGTTTCTGGTATCTGCTACAAGGAAAACGGCAAGGTCCTTTATACTGGCAATCGTCCTTTTGTGAACCTCGACGAACAGTCCCCTCTCTCCTATCACCTTATTAATATAGACCACTACCGACGTCGTCTTTTCGGCAACGATCACATCAGCCTCAATTCCAGTCGAGGATGCACATTTGGTTGCGCTTTTTGCTGGGAACCTGTCTTTCACAAAAGAAAATGGCGGGCTATGAAAGCTGAAACCGTTTTTGATCGGATCAAACATATCATCCGTGATTACAACATACGGGGGTTTCTCTTCACGGATGACAATTTCTTTATCGATATGAACCGGGCTTACGACATTCTTTCCAGGATTGCCCGGGCTGGCCTAAAAATCACCATTGGGAAACTACAGATACGGGCAGATGAAATCTGCAGGATGGACCGGGATTTTCTTGAGTTGCTGGTAAATTCAGGGGTCAAACGAATCCACGTGGGGGTCGAGTCAGGAAGTCAGCGAATATTAGATCTTATTAAGAAGGGCGAAACCGTGGGAAAGGTCATCGAAGCAAACAGGAAACTTACACCTTTTCCGATCGTCCCACTCTATCTTTTTATGATGGGGCTGCCCACTGAAACCCCTGACGAATTGGCTCAAAGCATCCGTTTGGCTGTCCAGCTTACAGATGAAAATCCCCGAGCCGTCAAGACGTTTAATATTTATACACCGTATCCAGGAACCGAGCTCTTTGACTTTACCGTTCAGCTTGGATTAAAAGAACCTCAATGCTTGGAAGACTGGGCTTGTTTTAACTTCCGAAACATTCCAAAGGAATCTGAATGGATTAAACCGGAAATGAGAAAATTGATTACGGGGTTAGACTTCCCATTGATGTTCCTGGGAAAAGGGCATTTTGTTACTCCTTATAAGAAAACGAATCCCTTCGTGGTGGCTTTATCAAGACTGTATTATCCCATCGCTCGATACCGTGTTACAAATCTTGATGCACGATTTCCCATCGAAACCAAACTGGTAAAGGGGCTTGGATTATTTGGAAGACAAGACTAAATTATTAAATTTTATAGACAATGGAATGAAGATTTAATTTATCTTGTGTCCTCTCACCTTTATCCTCTCCCCAAATTTGGGGGAGAGGGGAGGGTGAGGGGGATTTTCTATGCAGTTATCTTGGTGAATGATCCGTGTATCTGAAAGAACATACGATCAGGGGGCTTCACGGTTTCCTTGACTCCATCCTTAAGCGCTATGCCCTTCGGGGAGGCCGTGCCATTGACCTCGGAGCGGGAAGTGGTGCGCTTGCAGTACGTCTCCGTGAACTGGGGTTTGAAGTGATTGCCGTTGATGTAAGCAATGAGAGGTTCAAAGCCGATATCCCCTTCGTTCAAATGAATCTGAATAACCCAATTCCCTGTTCCTTGGAAGACAGGGGATTTGATTTTGTTACTGCAGTGGAGGTGATCGAACATCTCGAAAGTCCTATTGCCTTTCTGCGTTATGTTCGCTCCTTGCTTAAACCAGACGGGATCGCTTTGGTTACAACGCCCAATATGGACAGTGCACCCTCCCGTTTCAGATTTTTACTCACCGGGAAATTACATATGATGGATGAAAAAGTACCCAACCATATTTCGCCTATCTTCTATGACCTGTTCATCCGTCAGTACCTGCTGCAGGCGGGCCTCAAGCTGGTCGAGCATCTTTTGTTTCCAATGAAGGGATATAAAGTGAGCCGTAAGAGATACTCCTGGGTTTTTCACCTCCTGGCAAGGCTCCTTCCAGGTAACAATCTATTTGGCGATGTGAATGTCTTCTTGCTTAAAGCTATAGATGATGACGATGCGAAATGATGCTATGAGCATTGGTCCCCATGCCGGAATAAAGTAACCATGGCAACACTCTATCAAAAAATAAAACTTCTTGAAGGATTAATTAAAGGCGATATCGCCTATTCGGGACCCTTCTATGTAACAGTTGATACAACCCGGCGGTGCAATCTGCAGTGCATCGGTTGCCGCTTCCACTCCCCTATATCAAAGAAGTCACCATTTGTAGGTGATACCATCATGGATATCCCTTTCGATCTGTACAAGAAATTATGTGATGATCTCAAGACAATGGGTACAAACACCATACATCTTACAGGAGAAGGAGAACCTCTTCTTCACCCCCGTATCTTCGATATGATTTCAGCAGCCAAAGGAGTAGGACTTCACGTTATTCTCTTAACGAACGGTACCCTGCTTGACGAAATAAGAATAAAATCCCTTATGGACTCTCACCCTAATACTCTAAGAGTGACTCTCTGGGCCAGTTCACCTGAGGAATACGAAAAGAACTACCCCGGAAGTAATCCAACAAATTTTACAAAGATTATAGAAGGTCTCAAATTCCTGACACGCCTCAAGGCTGAGCAGAACAGTAATATTCCTTCTGTCGTCCTTCATTTTCCTATCAACCGGAACAATTTTAAAAATATTGATACGATGGTAGATTTCACCCATGACACTGGGTGTGACGCCCTGACTTTTTCTCCCTTTAAGTGCTGGTGGGACTCATTGGCATCAATATCGCTTTCTCAGGATGAAGAAAAGCTTTTGCTCCATTCCCTAATACAGATGGAAAAAAGGTTGAATTCCCTTTCTTTAAAGCATAACATCGGAGATACCATCCGACGTTATAAGATAGGCTATTCTGTATGGCAGAAGACGCCATGCTATATTGCATGGCTTCATGCTCGTGTCAGGGTTAATGGTAATGTTTTGCCCTGCCATCGGTGTGCTCTTACAATGGGCAATCTCAATGAAGAGGGGCTCCGGGAGATGTGGAATAACTCGGGCTTTCGCACGTTCCGTAGAAGGACGATGACGCGCAGGGGGCTGGCCTCCATTGCTGAACACTCTGATTGCAACTTCTGTGGTTATACTCATGATAATATGCGTGTATATCGTCTATTTAAATGGCTCTCACATTTTGCATCAATGAATCATGGGAAGGAAAGGGATCAGCAGGAGAATTGAGAGATGAGTAAACGTGTTCTCCTTGTATATCCATACATCATTAGGGGCTGGCAGGCCCAGCCCAGAATAGCGATCCCGATGAGTCTACTCTGTATTGCTCCACCTGTAATGAATGCAGGATACGATGTTAAGATCATTGACCAGAGGGTTGAACCGCGATGGCGATCTATTCTGAAACAGGAACTTCACAAAGACCCTATCTGTGTTGGTGTTTCATCCATGACAGGACCTCAACTTCGGCATGCCTTGGAAATCTCGAAAATAGTCAAGGAATATGGAAATTCACCAGTCATCTGGGGGGGAATACATCCCAGTCTCCTACCTGCTCAAACACTCCAGAACGAAAATATAGATATTGTTGTTCAGGGTGAAGGGGAAGAGACCCTCTTGGAACTTGTTCAAGCCCTCGAAGGTAAACGATCTCTTAGTACAATCAGAGGGATATGGTACAAAGATAATGGTCATATTAAAGATACAGGCATACGGCCTTTTATAGATCTCAATAAACAGCCTCCTCTTCCATATCACCTTATTGAGCCAAGGAAATATGCCAGGACGATGTTTGGCATTGAGCACATCTATTTTTTTACAAGCCGTGGTTGCCCACATCAGTGTACATTCTGTTACAATGTCGCCATTGATCAAAGAAAATGGCGGCCAATGGACCCTGACCTTGTTGTTCAGAGGATAAAATATGTTGTGCAGAGATATAACATCAGGGGGCTGACTTTTAATGATAGTAACTTCTTTGTTGACTTCCGTCGTGGACGACTGATCCTGGAAGGGATTATAAGGGAAAACTTAAATGTCCTCATCTCAAAAATCAATATTGATATTCGTTCTATTTTACAGATGGACGAAATGGACTTTGAGTTGCTCCAAAGAGCTGGCTGCCGACGCCTTCCTATAGCTGTCGAGTCCGGTTCAGAAAAGATTCAGGCCTTACTGAAAAAACCTGTTGATGTGCAGCGCCTTCTCGAAGTAAACAATCTAATGAAAAAGTTTGATATGTCCCCTGTTTACCTTTTTATGATGGGGCTTCCGACAGAAACAAAAGAAGACCTCACCGAATCCGTTTCGCTTGCCTTCAGGCTCCTCGATGAAAATCGTAAAGCTGAGACTTCCTTTAATATCTATACTCCTTTCCCTGGCACTGAGCTCTTTGATATTACAGTAAAACATGGACTGCGTGTTCCAGAATGTATAGAAGATTGGGTCTCTTTTAATTATCGGAATCTCACCCAAGGAGCCCCCTGGCTATCAGAGGAGATGCGTCATGTTGTAGAAATGCTGGACTTTTGTACTTTCTTTATTGGGAAAAGACCTTTCCTTCAGCCTTTTTCAAAAACTAGTCCCTTGGTCTCGCTTCTCTGTAATATCTATGCTCCTCTGGCAAGGAAGAGAGTAAAATATTTTTGGGGCCAATTTCCCATAGAGATCAAACTCGCCAAGCTTTTAGGACTCTATGCAAAGCAGGATTGACTTCTTAATAGATGAACTTCTTATGAAGGGTCTAACCAAGGAATCTTTGGTATAGATCCAAAAAAATGGATTTAATCTTAAAAAAAGAAAACGACTATCGTATCTTCACGGCGGTTCACGACGGTAATGTCCTGGGATATGTCGCCATCGACTCGACTGTCCGCGATCGTTCTTGCGGGGGATTGCGGATGCTCCCGGACATTGATGAGGCGGAGATTCGGGCTCTGGCTCGGTCTATGACACTCAAATATGGCTTTCTTGGCCTACCCCAGGGTGGGGCCAAAGCAGGAGTTTTCGGCAATCCTGATGCGTTACGACCAGAGCGTTTAGAGCGGCTGATTGAGTTCGGTCATGCAATAGAATCTCTGCTCCTCACTAAGACCTTCATTCCCACCTCTGATATGGGTACAAACAGTGCTGACATTCGTCACATGCTTAACGCAGTTGGTATCCGTGTTGGCCGTCGGGAGTTGCAGAACAACTCCTCTGGCTTTTACACTGCCCATTCCGTATTGGCGGGGGTCGTCCAATCGTCACGACATATTGGACTGGACCTTTCCCAATGCACTGCTGCGATCGAGGGCTTTGGTAACGTAGGCAAACCTCTTGCCAGTCTTCTTACTCATACAGGTGCAAAAGTCGTCGCAATCTCCACATCCCAAGGAGGGATTTACAATCCACGAGGACTTGATGTGGATCGGCTCACCCGATTGGCCGATGAAGTTGGGAGTCGGGTTGTGGAGGTCTATCGTGAAGCTGAATTCATCGATCGTGAGGCACTCCTTGAACTACCTGTTGACATCCTCTCCCCCTGTGCTCGATGGAATAGCTTACGATCTGATAATGAGGTTCGCGTTCTGGCGCGGGTCATCTGCCCTGGTGCTAACAACCCAATCACACCTGAGGCAGAGCGAATATTGTTTGAACGGGGAGTGCTATGCCTCCCCGATTTTGTGACCAATTGTGGCGGTGTTTTAGGTGGCACGATGGAATTTGCCTCGGTCAGCAGAGAAAGAATTACGGCTTTCATTGAACGCTACATAGGTGAATGTATCACTTGGCTGTTAAAGGAAGCAAAGGCGAAGGGCGTTTTACCCCGTGAAGTGGCTGTTCCCCTTGCACGCTACCGCTTCGAACAAGTTCAGAAAAGTGCCGAGCATCCCACGCCGCTCGTCCGGTTATTTAGCATGGGGCTTGAATTTTATCGCCGCGGTTGGATCCCAGGTTCCTTGGTTGGACCCCTTTCATTGCACTACTTTAAAAAGAATATTTGCAGAGGACCCTACACCTCATCCAGGACTTCGCCTGGAAGAGGAGGCCCCTTCGGGGCACCCGGTCATTAACGTAGGGCAACCCTTTAGGGTTGCGATTTTAGCAAGGCTAAAGCCTTGCCCTACAAATACTATCGTTTTTGGATATCGACAAAATTTTGTCGATGTGGTTTTGCTAAGCGCCTAATATGGTTAGCATACGAGTGCTCACACCAGCCTTTCCAACAACCTGTAAGCTTCCTTCTAAAATTCCCGAAAATAATTTCAGTGCTATTAATGACCGGAGGAAAGTTCCTTTATTCTCTCTCTGGCAATCTCAATTTGCTGAGACTGGTGAGGTTCTGCGTTCCTTATAAAGCCTTTATAAGCCTGAATTGCGTCCCATAGTTGGCCTGTCATCTCACAGGCTAAAGCCTTATTGAAATAGGCAAGGGAAAATCCCGGGTTGATCTCAAGGGCTTTGCTAAAATCGGAGATGGCTCGCTCATATTGACGTTTAACATAATAAACTGATCCTCGATTGGTGTATGCCTCAACATAGTTCGGGTTGATCTCAAGAGCTTTGGTGTAATCTAAGATGGCCTGGTCAAATTGATCTTTCTTACCATAAGCATTCCCGCGATTATAGTACGCCTCCGAGTATTTTGGATTGATCTCAAGGGCTTTGGTATAATCTAAAATAGCCTGGTCCAGCATCTCTTTCTTACCATAAGCATTTCCACGATCATAGTACGCCTCCGAATATTTTGGGTTGATCTTAAGGGCCTTGGTGTAATCTAAGATGGCCTGGTCATATTGTCCTATTTCAGAATAGGCTTCCCCACGGGAGGCATAGGCTTTTGGGATATTTGGATATTTCTTTATAACATTGTCCCATAAAGCCATACTATCTTTCCACACCCAGCTTCCTTCCCAGGTTAGAAAAGAGAATACACCTATAATTCCGATCAAAACGATTAAAAAGAGGGTGCGCATCATTCGAGAATCTTTTATTCTTCTCCAGTAGAGATATGAAATAACCTCTCCAAAAATGTAGAATATTCCTATGGATGGGATATAGGTAAAGCGGTCGGCCACTGTCTTCAGGGGGAGAGCGGGTGCAATGGTAACAAAGAAAAAAAGTAAACCAAAGATAATTTTTTTAGTATCTTTGATTAAAAATAAAAAGACAATCAAAAATCCTATCAGAATCGGTAAATACAAAAAAATATAAGGCCATGGGGTAATGATTTCTCCTGGATATGGATATAAACAGGAAAGTTTAGCGGGTATGATGAGCTTGGTTAGATAAAATAATAATATGTCGCTGAAAATAAAAAACTTACCAAAAGATGAGAGGGGGTATCCATGTTTTGTCCCCCCCATTGACCCTGGGATAGAAATGGCGATCAATCCAAAACAGAAAGCCAACATAAAAAAAGGGGCTTTTTCTATAAGCATTTTTTTATCGAATTTTCGATCAAGGTGATAGTCAAATAGAAGCAATACGAAAGGAAGGGGTATTGCCATTACCTTTGATAAAAGCGACAACACAAATAGGAAGAATAAAAGATAATAATATTTCATTTCCTTGGTTCTTCGATAAAAAAGATAACAGATCATCGACCCCAAGAAGAAAAAAGAGTAAAGGACATCCTTCCTCTCGGAAACCCAAGTAACGGATTCCACATGCATTGGATGTATCCCAAAAAAGAGGGCAACCACGAGAGAGACAAGGAGACTGTCTGTGAGCAAGAAAATGAACCAAAAAACAAGTAGACTATTGCACAAGTGAAGGATAAGGTTTGTGGCATGGTAGACGAAAGGATTTAGCTTAAAAAAAAGATATTCCAACGAATAAGAGAGAAGGGTCAAGGGATGGTAGTGCCCCATATAGGAAGTGCTGAAAATCGTTTTGATTTTTTCCCAGGATAACTCTGTAATTAAGGGGTTTTCTGTGATATAGGAGTTATCATCCCGATTGACAAAACCAATCTTAAGAGATGGGAAGAAAGACGTGAGAGTAAAAGCTAAAATCAAACAGATTGAAATGATGAGGTCACGCTTTTTCATTTTCTGATGTGAGTAATGATGAGTCAATTAACTTTTCAAAACACTAAAGTCTTAAGCCATTTTTAATAGCATACTTTCTTTTCCCTGTAAACCCCGTCAGAAAGGTGAAATCGTTTTTCTCCTTAGGAATGAATGAAAGAAGATCGATTGAAAACAGACCTGGAAAATAATAAAATGTGTAAATGATGCGGCTCCCAACGGTTATCTTAGAAGGGAAAAAACTACCGAGAACGATCTTCTCCATCCAGCCTTCACCCCCCAAGGGTGACCAAGAGATCTACCTCCTCATGGAAAAGGCTTACGAATTGGGAGCCTGGTGTTTTGATCTCCCTTCGCTGAGGCATATCGAATCTTTTCAGGAGTTAAAAAAATCAATCATGGATGAAATGGTGATTGGCCTTTGTCATTTAGAGGTGGAAAAGGGAGTCTCCTTTTTAGGAAAGCCTCTCCACCAGTTTGAATCAAAAGTAATTTCAACCATCAGAAAAGGTTTTCTCACCTCCCAGATGGCTCGAAATATTCTTCCTCCTTCCTCTTCCTCTGATGTCTTCACGCAGAGAGAGATTGACCGGATCACTTTCGATGCTGTCCGGTTTGATAAATCTTTCTCCCTCCTCGATCCTCAAGCATCTCCTTTTCTTCTGATCGGAGAAAAATATGGGGAACTTCTATTGGCATTAGGCCGGATCGATCTTCTCCACAAGATGGTGTCAAGGGCCAGGCAAAAGGGATTCATTCCCATTTTTTCAGGACAATGGACGACCTTTATCCTTCCAAAGGCCAAACCTCTTGATGTGGCGGCTTACGCCATTCCCATCAATAAAAAATGGGGTCTTTTTGATCTGCAACAAGCTTCTGCCCTGATCAAGAAATTTGATAAACCCGTGATCAGCCTCAACCCTCTTGCTGATGGGAGGCTCTTGAAAGAATCTGAAGGGGCCTTTTCTTTCCTTTTTGATGAATTAAAGGTTTATGCGGTGATTGCTAAAATTCCCTCAGAGGAAGAAGCCAAAAGAATTATTGAGGCCCTGCAAAAGTTTCCTTCTCTCATCCCGTACCGAAAAACATGATTGCTCCTGCGACAAGAGGAATGGTGAGATTATCATTGAGCTTGATCGGAAGAATCTCGATCAAGGTTGCCCCAAGCGCTGCGAGGCTTCCGGATGGTCGATTCAGATTGGGATAAATCCAGACGATCAAAAGGGAGGTAAGAAGGAAGGCCATGCTCCCTTCAAGGGTTTTTCCGAAGATTTGAACTCTCCCAATCCATTTTCCAACCAGAGCGGCCGCTGTATCAGAGAGGATCAAGATGAAAATGCTGGTAATGGCGACAGACTTAGGAAAGAGGAGTATGGTTAGGATGGTTGAGAAGATAAAATAGGTCGAACCCATAAAGGTGGGCTTCTCTTCTTCTCTAAGGACTCTTCCAAAAAAATATTTTCGAAAAAGGGATGCCATTCCAGAATGAAGGTGTCGAAGAAGATCAACTGCTAAAAGAGCTAAAAAGAAAGGGATGAGGAATAGGACGACCGTTTCCTCAGATGTCAACGCATATCCAACGGGAATGACCAAAGTGGCCAGATGGACAATCTTTCTTTTGATTTCAATACCAGTGATCATCTGAAAAATCCCCTCACCCTTCCCCTCTCCCCTTCAAGAGGAGAGGGATGGGGTGAGGGGTCCCGAACTCCAAGCTTAAACGATTGAGTTTCTCCATTTCTCCCGATGTGAGATAACGGAAATGCCCGAATGGAAGGTCCCCCAATTGAATCGGTCCATATTCGATTCGTTTCAACTTGAGAACGCCGTGACCAATGGCTGAAAACATCCTCTTCACCAGGCGGTTTCTTCCCTCTGTCACCACAACCCGAACCCAACTATTTTTCTCCTTCTGGCGGATAAGGCTGCAGGAAACGGCTTCTGCTTTCCCGTCTTCGAGCATCACTCCTCTCTTGAGCCGTATCAGGTTTTTCTCCTCCGGAACTCCAATCACTTTTACTAAATAAGTCTTCGGAATAGAAAATCGAGGATGAGAGAGGAGATGGGCGAGGTCACCATCATTGGTGAGGAGGAGAAGTCCCTCTGCATCTGAATCGAGCCGACCTACTGGATAGATTCTCCATTTAATATTTTTAAGGAGATCAAGGACAGTCGGTCTTCCCTTCGGATCTTTGACGGTGGAAAGATAGCCTCTCGGTTTATTGAGGAGGAGGATGACTTTAGGTTCAAAGTGCCTGAGACTCTTCCCCTCTACTTTGATGTGATCTTTGGAGGGATCGGCTTTGAAGCCCAATGTCTCAATGACCTTGCCATTGACCCTCACCTTCCCTTCCATCACCATCTTCTCGGCCTCTCTCCTCGATGCGATTCCGGCTTTGGCTAAAATCTTTTGAATCCGTTCTAATGGCAACTATTCCTCCATCCCGTCGATTGGATGGACTTCATGGATCACAGGACTCCAGACCTCCGTCTGACCCTCTGCTTTAGTCTCAGCTTTAACCTCAACCTGATCCTCATCCTTTAGAATCTCTTTTTCTGATATCTCTCCGGGCCCTGAAGGGGGTTGGATTTCTTTGAGGGTAGGAAGATCCAACAATGTGTTAAGACCGAAGAGTTCAAGAAATGTTTTAGTGGTTCCATAGAGAATAGGGCGTCCGGGGAGGTCCTTACGGCCCATCATCTTGATCAATCCTTTTTCTAAAAGAGTATGAAGAACAGATCCTGTATCCACTCCGCGAATCTCTTCGATCGCAGGCCGGATGATGAGCTGACGATAGGCAACAATAGCTAATGTCTCTAAGGCAGCCTGGCTCAACTTAATTGCCTTCGCCTTCTTCAGTCGGTTAGCCCATTCAGCCCACAGGGGTTTTGTTCGAAATTGGTATCCCCCGGCAATTTCAACCAGTTCAATTCCTTTGGAAGTCTCCCGATATTCTTCTTGAATCTGCCGAATTCCCTCTAAAATGTCCTCTTTATTTGATTCGGGTAGGATATTGACAAGGGTTTCCAGTCGAATCGGAGAATCCGAAACAAATAAGAGGCTCTCCAATATAGGTTTAATATCCAAATTGTCCATAATTAACTCTCCCCCCCCACCCTTCCCTCCCCCTTTAGGGGGGAGGGTGAGCCCTGCACCACGTAGAATGCAGGACAATGCCCTGAACCTTACATGGTTCAGGGGGAGGGGGTGATCCTATTTTGCCTCCATAAATTCTATTTTCTTCCCAGGTGAAATAGAACAGATGGCATGTTTATAGATCAGTTGATCTGTCTCTCCTCGAAGGATGATACAAAAATTATCAAAGCTGAGAATAATCCCTTCGATCTTATGGCCGGTGGTTAATTCGATCATGACATGGTTTCGATCACGCCGGATACGATTGAGAAATTGATCCTGGATATTAATCTGATTCTTTGTCATGCCTCTCCCCTCCTCCTCCCACCCTTGCCCCCCCCCTGAGGGGGAGGGCAAGGGTGGGAGGCCTATCGGATAATTATTTTCTGCAACGTTAAGGATTAAATAGATTTTAATTTATTTCCAATAAATTTCACATCTGTGTAATCGCTCATAATCTGTGTCATCAGAGATTTCTGGACTATTCAGAAATCTCCCAGAAAAGACTTGATTTTGAAAAATATTTTTTGCTGGTCAGTCGATTCATCCCACCAGTGAACTTCTGAATCCGCTTTAAACCATGTCAATTGTCGCTTGGCATAATGACGCGTATCCCTTCTCACCTGTCTGATGGCTTCGTCCCATTCGATTTCTTTCAAGAGAAATTGAACCATCTGTTTATAACCTAAACTCTGCATCGGCTTCAATTCGGGCCCATAACCCATCTTGATCAGGCTCTCCACTTCCTGAAGAAACCCTTTTTCTATCATCTGGTCGATTCTCTTCTCGATCCGACGATAGAGCATTTCTCGATTCATCTCCAAACCTATTTTTAAAGTATCATAGGGTCTTTCCCCAAACTGATGTTGTTCTCGATAGAAAGAGATGGGGATTCCTGTTGAGTCAAAAACCTCCAGAGCCCGTAATATTCGAAAAAGGTCATGAGGATGGAGGTGAGAGGCTGTCCTGGCATCTACTTTTTTCAATCGCTCATAAAGGGTCTCTCCCCCTTTTTCTTTTGCTTCCTTTTTCAGAATTTCCCTTTTTTGGGGGTCAATTTTAGGGCTAGCGAAAAGCCCTTGAGTAAGGGTCTTAATATAAAGTCCAGTTCCCCCTACCACCCAAATAGATTTTCCCTCCTGGTACAATTGATCAATTGTTTTCCGCCCCAGTGTTCGATAGAGGGCAGCGTGAAAAGGTTGATCAGGAGTTAATAAGTCAATAAGGTGGTGCTGTATTCTTTGTTGGTCGCCAGGTGTAGGTTTGGCTGTCCCAATATCCATATACCGATAAACTTGCATGGAGTCAGCACTGATGATTTCACCCCCTAATTCCTCCGCCCACTCAATAGCCAATTTGGACTTCCCAACTCCAGTTGGACCAAGGAGAACCACCACCCGAGGCCGATTCATCTCAATCGTTGGGGCCATATGGAGTGGATTGTAATGAATTCATGATGAGACTTCAAGTCTAAATTAAGATTTCTGAAAAAGTACAGGAATCTATTATCAAGAGAGTGTAAGGTAGTTTTTCAGAGCTCTCATTAAATGGGAAAGAATGCCAATAAATTTTTCTTGAAATTGGATTTCAATTTGTATAGGATTTACCCTAAATCTCCTTTACCCCGTTAGAAATATTGCTCCGCTGTTCTGCAGTCCCGCTATAGCGGGATTAGATTTTAGAATAATTCTGGCGGGGTTTAACCCGCTGCGCCAGCGCTCCCGCAGCGCCAGCGCTTGCGTGGCGTGTGCGCGGCGAGTGCCCCGCTGGAATTTCTAACGGGGTTTACCAAAACCTCCATTGCCTTCCCCCTCACCTTTCCCTCTCCCCCGAAGGCGGGGGAGAGGGAAAGGTGAGGGGATACTTATATGTGCAAGAAATCAAGAGAGCGAAAAATAGTTTTTAAATCTCTCTACAATAATGGGAGCCTTATATGTCTGACACTTACTCTATCAAACCCCGATCAAATCCTGAATTACGGAGCCTTTACGAGATTATCCTTTTCCCTCAACAAAGCCAACTTCAAGATTACTTTCTCGGGGTGATGGCAATCCTGGCTGAATATTTTCCCATCAAATATTCCGCTCTTTTTCTCCAAGACCCTCAAAAGAATTCCTTCCATATAGAGGCCCTTTATGGAATCGAAAAAGAAATCCATCCTCTCGTTTGCAGTTGTCAAAAGGGGACGATGGGTAAAGTGTTAGGGTCACGACAACCCAGGGCGATCCAGAATTTAAGCCAAGAGCCGATTTATGAGGAGATAATGAAGACTCAGAAGCGAATCGAGAAGATTCAACCCCCTTTGCTCTGTATTCCTCTCATTACAGATAATGAGCCGCTGGGTGTGATCAATGTTAATTCCCTCTATGGTCCCAAGAATGAATTTATTGAAGATTTCCAGTTCTTCTCCATTCTCTCAACCATCCTCTCTCCAGTAGTGAAAAATTATCAGCTTAGAAAAAGTGGTTCTTTTGCAAAAGAGAGTAAACCAAAGACAAAATCTCACCCATTGGATGAGATCTTAGAGGAAAAGCTCACCGAAGTTCTGAATAAAATCGATCCCTATGTGGAAACAAAGGCTAAAATGGGCATTTTCGACGATATTATCGGAGTGGTGGAGAAGATTTTAATCAAGGCCGCCTTAGAAAGGGTGAACCATGTACAGATCGCTGCAGCCCAACTCTTAGGGATCAATCGAAACACCCTTCGGAAAAAAATAAAAGAATTGAAAATTAAAGTCCGGAGCGATTAGTTCCCCTCATCAACCTTTTCCGAACCCGGAACTCTTTCATCTCCGAGCTCCGATCTCTGAACTCTGAACTTTTTTCCTACTTGCATTATATCCACGTAAAAGTAAAAATAGTGTCATGTCCCATGTTCAAAATACTGAGAGGATCAAGACACTCTGTCACCGATGGGGATGTTCTCTCTTCGGGGTGGCGGATCTTCACTCTTTCAAAAGGGAGGAAATCCTTCTTTCTTCTTCCTTGATCGATCGACTTCATTATGGCGTTTCAGTAGGATTTCACCTTTCCGATGCCATTTTAGAAGAGATTTCAAACCAACCCACCCCTATTTACTTTCATCACTATCAGAGAGTCAATATTCTTATGGACACCCTCGGACTGACCGTAACCTCAGCAATTCAAGACTACGGGTATCAGGCAATTCCTATCCCTGCCTCTCAACTTGTGGATTGGAAAACTCAAAAAGGCCATCTCTCTCATAAGCATATCGCCCGATCAGCAGGATTAGGATGGATTGGCAGAAATAACCTCCTTGTTAATGAAAGATGTGGATCAAGAATTCGTCTGGTTACCATCCTCACTGATCTTCCCCTTGTGACAGATTCCCCTTCAATAAAGGACTGTGGTTCCTGTCGCGATTGCTTATCGGTCTGCCCTGCGGGAGCGATTAAAGAAAGACAGGAAGAATTCGATCATCTTCGATGCTATGAACAGCTGAGGGCCTTTGCCAAAACCCTCCATTTTAGCCATAATATCTGTGGTATCTGCGTGAAGGCCTGTAAAGGGCAACGTTAGAAAATTGGAATGATTGAATATTGGAATAATGGAGTAATGGGGAAATCAGATAACCGAATCCCAGTTAACCAATTTGAAATAGACAAAACGATTATCATTTCGGATGTTAAAAAATTTTTGTAATTTGTGATTTCAGTTTTTCCTTGTTTATTGGGACTTGAATTAATTTTTGGTCTTATTGAAACCATCATTCCAACATTCCATTATTCCAGTATTCCAAGGCCCAAACACAATAGTAATCAGAGTATAATTCAATGGGACAATTCCCTAACCAGTCTTCGAGAGATTTTGATGTAATAGTGGTGGGTGGGGGGCATGCTGGGATTGAAGCATCTTTAGCCTGCTCCAGGATCGGACACCCGACCCTTTTCGTCACCCAAAGAGTTGAACAGATTG
>Ga0214474_1000506_pt1 | contig 19245 bp, 18 predicted proteins | sample RVTome_2_FD_187335 | JGI IMG/M metagenome (GOLD analysis project Ga0214474, IMG submission 187335) | Soil microbial communities from uranium-contaminated site in the Upper Colorado River Basin, Wyoming, United States - RVT95D214 HiSeq ...
TATTGGCAGTCAACCTTCTGCCATTCAGCTCCGCTATCTACAGACTCTAACTCAGATTTCTACTGAGAAGACTAATATCATTGTGTTCCCGTTGCCCATAGATCTGATAGGGCCTATACTCAGCAAGTTCAGTCAGCAGAAGAAATAGAAGACTGTTATCCCCCTGTCACCGTAAGGGGCAGGGGGTAAATTAATCTTTTATTACCGTGACATCTCCGGCCACGATTTCGATGAGGCTGCCGTCATCGCGCTGCAGAAGGAGGTTGCCGTTTTCGGTGACTGTTTTAGCTACGCCTTGTTCCACCGATTTCCCGGTATTCACCTTTATCCGCTTGCCCAGGGTCTCCATGTTTTCCTGCCATTCTCTGTAAACGGTGGCTCCGGCTTGAGCTTCCAAGTATAACCGTTCCAGTTCTAACAGCAGCGCGCTGGTAAGCTCAACATTTGATATTTTCTGTCCTGCTTCGTGGGACAGGCTGGTAGCTATGTCAGCGATTTCCGGGAAGTCCAGAGGCTGGAAATTAACATTTATGCCAATGCCGATAACAGCAAAATTTACCTTACCCCCCTTGACTTCGTTTTCTATCAGTATGCCGCAGACTTTTTTACCTTTCAGCATGATATCGTTAGGCCACTTGATACGTGTTTCCAGGCCGGCAACCTGCTTGATGGCTTTGACCACCGCCAGAGAGGCTATCATGACCAGTTGAGGCAATTTATTCATAGACGGCATAAGTATGACCGACATTGCCAGGTTGCCTTCAGGTGACAACCAGGTCCTGGCAAGCCGCCCTCTACCTGTCGTCTGCGTGCCGGCAATAACTGCTGTTCCCTCGGCAGCCCCTTTCTTAGCCAGCTCCCTGGCTGTCTCCATGGTTGTGGGGAGTTTGGGATAATAAAATAGATTTCTCCCGACAAATTTGGTGGTCAGGCGGCTTTGGAGGCAGGACCTTATATCCTGGTTATCTACCATGCTAATTGTTTCCCGAGTCTATTTTACAATAAGTATAGCGATAGCCTTGGCTTGTGTCTATTGATTTCTATGGTGGCATCTTGACATTTTGGCCAAAGCGAATTAGCATTGAGACAGAATATTTATAATTAAAATATTCGATGGAAACGAAAGACTGCAATTTTCTGGTTGATAAAGTTGCTGCTTTGATTCTTGAATCCAGCCGGGTGGTGGTCTTTACCGGAGCCGGTATAAGCACCGAGTCCGGGATACCGGATTTCCGCAGCCCGGGCGGAATCTGGACCAAGTTCGACCCGGATGATTTTACGATTCAAAAGTTTATGAGCAGCGAGAAGACGCGACGGATGCAGTGGCAGATGATGGCTGAAGGTGGCCTTCTAAAAGACGCCGAGCCGAATAAAGCTCACCTCGCAGTTGCCGAATTGGAGAAGCTGGACAAGCTGACCTGTGTTATAACTCAAAATATCGATAACCTGCATCAAAAGGCGGGAAGCTCTCCGGACAAGGTCTTCGAGCTGCACGGCAATATGAAATTTGTGCGTTGTATGGGCTGCGACAGGCGTTTTCCTGTCGAGGATATTCTCCAGAGATTAAATAAGGAAGAAATTCCTGATTGCCAGTTTTGCCACGGCATATTAAAGCCGGATGCCGTTTTTTTCGGCGAGTCACTGCCGCAGCAAGCGTTAAATAGCGCCATAAGTCATTCCCGCAATTGCGACCTCTTTATTGTCATCGGCTCCACTCTCGTTGTTTATCCGGCAGCCTATATGCCTATGTATGCCGTTGAGTCGGGAGCCAGGCTCGCTATTATCAATCTAAGTCAGACGCCTATGGATGGAAAGGCTACAGTGCTTATTGCCGCCAGCGCCGGCGAGGCCATGGGCAAAATTGTAGAAAAGGTAAGAAGTCAGTTGCCGGCTTGAAGCAGGGCGTTGAAAGTGGAAAACGAAATTGATAAAAAGAGCAAAGCTGAGCGCAGGCAGCAGAAGAAGGATAAAAGGAAATTCAGGCTCCACGGCGGCAGCCTCAGAGTTATATACCAGAATGCTATTAGGCGAAGGTTAAAAGAGAAGAAATAGCCGGATGAGATGGTCTCAGAAGTTTGATATGATAAAGATAGGACATTTTAAATATGTTCGGAGGTAAGGAAATGAAAAAGTTGCTATTTCCAGTGGCGATGATTCTACTGCTGGCTGTTGGTTGTCTGGCGGCGCCGGCAGTGCCTAACAAACTGCCTATCGCCTACATTGATTCTGTATCGCCCACTAATATCGCCTGCGGGGAAACGGTGACCTTCAGAGGCCATGGAATTGACTATGATGGCACCATAATCGCCTATAACTGGCGGTCGAGCCGGGACGGAGATTTAAGCACAGCGGCTAACTTCGAAACCTCATCTTTAACGCCGGGAACTCACACCATCTGGTTTAAAGTCCAGGACAACAACGAAACCTGGTCCGATGAGATTATGGCGACTGTCAATGTTGTCGCCCCAGGGGCAACCAAGCCGGCGATAAATTCTTTTAATGCCAGCCCGGGAAGCATTACCCCGGGCGGATCATCGACGCTGAGTTGGAACGTTACCGGCTGTACCTCGATAAGTATAGACCAGTCAATCGGCAGTGTTTCTTTGAGTGGCACAAGAGTGGTATCTCCAGCTAAGACCACCACCTATACTTTAACAGCTGTAAACGAGGCTGGGACTTCGGTGGCTAAAGCCCAGATTGTAGTTGGTGAAACGCCGCTGACTACAGTGGAGCTTTACTCCATAGCAGCCGAAGATGGTCAGGTAAGACGAGATGGTTACGTTGGGCAGGAACCGGATGTCGGCGATACAAAGTCAGGCACGACCATTCAAGCTTTCTTGAGCTTCGATATTTCAATGATACCGAAAGATGCTATCATAACGTCGGCGACGCTTGATTTCACTGCTGCCAGTATGTATGGAGAGCCGTTCAATAAGCTCGGCATGCTTTTAATTTACGATTGTCAATATCAGACTTTAAAAGCCAGCGATTTTGTCATAGGTCAACTACCTGGAGCTTTGTATAACATCCCTGTACCACCATCTCAACCTATCACCTCTAATATATTTGCGAAACCTATTCAGCAGAGGATTGATGCCGGAAGTAACCGTTTTCAACTTCGCTTTCAATTTGAGAAACCTCAATTCTATAATAATATGGCTGACTACATAGCATTGGGGGAGGGGAGGACCAAGGTTACTATTGAATATCAATACTGATAATCGGCATGGCGTGTTGAGATTAGCGTTTTCTGTTAAATTATAGTTGGGAGGGGGGAAAAATGAAAAAACTGCTTTCGGCGCTTTTGCTGGCATTTATATTTTTAGCCGGCTGCTATCCGGTTACCGGCAAATTACCGGCAATCAATTCTTTCGATGCCAGGCCGGCCAGCATCTCGGCCGGCGAATCCTCAACACTTAGCTGGACTGTCACGGGCGCTACTTCGGTGAGTATAGACCAGGGAATAGGCAATGTCGCTTTATCGAGCACAAGGGGTGTAGCTCCGGCGGCTACCACCGTTTATACACTGACGGCTTCCAGCTCAGCCGGCAGCATTACAGCCACAACACAGGTTATTGTTACCGGAGCCACGCCTCCACCTGCTACCCTGCCGGTAATCAATTCTTTCACTGCCAGCCCGTCCAGTATAAGCCTCGGTAGTCCGAGCACTTTGAGCTGGAATGTGTCAAATGCTACATCGGTAACAATTGATAATGGCGTCGGTGCTGTCGGCTCTTCGGGGAGCGCCGTAGTTTTACCGGCGGTGACCACTACCTTCATCCTGACGGCCAGCAATGCGGCTGGCAGCACCACGGCTACTGCGCTTATCTTAGTTTCGGGTGTGCCACCCGGGCCAACCGGTCTGCCGGTTATCAATTATTTCACGGCCAGTCCACCGGTTATACCTGGTGCGAGCGGTTCGACCTTACTGCGGTGGAACGTGTCCGATGCGACGTCAGTGAGTATCGATAATGGTATAGGTCCTATTCCGTCATCAGGAACCATGTTACTGACACTGACGGCAACCACCAATTACACCCTGACGGCGACCAACGCTTATGGCTGGCGAACTCAGACCTTGCCTGTTCTGGTTACCGGTGGTGGAGGTCCCACTGTAGCTTACGATTTTATCGAGCAGGCGCCTACCGCCTATTGGTGGACCAAGGTCGATGCCAGTATGGTAGAATTGCCGTTTCCCGGAGCTACAAACGACAGCAGAGGCTTTGCCACTTACCAATACAATATAAAGCTTAGTGATGGAAACACGTATGCTAAAGTACTCGAAACTCATCCTCAATGGATTAATAATGGATGGATAAGCGGGAAGTATTCAGGAGTATACGTGCCTCCGGGAGCCAGGCTGAGAATTAAAATCGGCCTGATAAATGGCGCCACCGCTGGAAACGCAGATTTCCATCTAGGAAAATTGGGCGCGGTGGCAACTATAACTCGTGTCGTTACCTATGCTGACGGTGTCCAGGTGGTGGAAGCCGACCTCAGCGCATACGCCGGTCAAACCATAGATTTTGTATTAGGCGTTAATGCAGGTAGCAGTTCAGCCCAGGACTGGGCGGCGTGGGCTGAAGCCCAGATAATCTATTAACAAGATAAATTAAATAGCCGGCTCTGAATATCGACGCTGGAGCCAAGCACCGGTATTTATGATGTTAATGGACTGTTATAATTAACAGTTTGCGATTGAAATTTTTGGAGGTGGAAAATGAAAAAGCTAGTTCCTTTGTTTCTGTTGGTGGTGCTGTTCATCACGGGCTGTGATTTGTCCGGGCTTACCGTCACCACTACCAGTCAGATGCCGGTCGTAAATTCCTTCAGTGCCAGTCCATCGAACATTTCGGGCGGCGGGTCTTCGACACTCAACTGGACTGTTACGGGCGCCACCGCGGTCTTTATAGACCAGGGTATAGGCAACGTGGCTCTAACGGGGCCGAGGGTTGTAGCTCCTGCAGCTACTACTGTTTATACCCTTACGGCGTCCAACTCCGCCGGCAGTGTTACGGCAACAACTCAGGTCATAGTTACAGGAACACCGACAGCTACGCCCACTCCCACTCCCACGCCCACGCCTCTAGGTCTGCCGGTTATCAATTATTTCGCGGCTAATCCGACCATGATAGCCTATGGTGGCTCTACTACCTTAGGTTGGGATGTGTCAAATGCGACATCGGTGACAATTGACAATGGTGTAGGCTCTGTCACTTCTGCAGGGACTACGGTTGTATCACCGGCGATGAGCACAAATTACACCCTGACTGCCAGTAATGCGGCCGGATGGTACAGTCTTACCATTACGGTTCTGGTTGGTGCAGCGCCGGCGGCGGGTATGCCGGACCTTATTATCCAGGACATCGTGCGCTCCGGAGATATAGTCACCTACACCATAAAGAATCAGGGCGATGCCGCAGCTGGGCCGAGCACTTCGACGCTGCTTGTCGATGCTGCAACGGTAGCTAATGATAGTGTAGGCGCTCTGGCTGCGGGTGCGTCGCAAACGGAGACATTTGTCGGTTACACGTATTCTTGTACGCTGCCCAGTGATTCTGTAGTGGTGAAGGCAGACACGGGCAACGCTGTGGTAGAGGGCTCTGAAGCCAACAATTCATATACCGAGTCCTGGGCATGCCTGTTGCAGATAGTGCCGGTAGTGCCGGTGTTTGTCTTGAAACCGGACCTGGTCATTACGGATATTTGGATAGATGGACATACGATTCGCTACAGGATAAAGAATGAGGGTACCGGAGCTTCGTCTGTTGGTTATTCGCGGCTGTATATCGATGGGGCGGTTAAGGCTAATGACTTAAATGTGCCTGCAATAGCTGCCGGGGATTCACTCCCCAGGAGTTTTACCTATAATTTCGATTGTGCCCTTCCTATTATAAAAGAAGTGAAAGTGACTGCTGACCGTGGAGACACCAGCAATGAGTCCGACGAGACCAACAATTCCCGCACCGAGAATATGGCTTGCCCCTAAATTTGACAATTTGGTTCTCATTGCGTTAAGTCTGCTGAAAATAAGAATTAAGCTCGTTTAATAACTAGAGGCTGAGTTAGCTGAAAGCTAAACCTGCTCCAGGTCGAAGCGATAATTTTCGATGACGGGGTTAGCCAGCAATTTGCGGCACATCTCATCTAACTGCTTGCGGGCAGCAGCGATGTCTTTTTCCGCAATCTTGACCTCGATATATTTCCCGGCACGGACATCTTCTACTAAGCCGAAACCGAGGTTGTGCAGCGCACCTTTTATGGTCAGGCCTTGCGGGTCGTTTACCGTCGGTTTGAGTGTAATGTAGACTTTAGCCAGGTACATTTTACAACGTCCTTCCAGTTAAGCGTTGGTAAGCTTCGCGATATCTCCGAGTCGTAGCTTCGATTACTTCAGGCGGCAGCGGTGGTGCCGGCGGCTCTTTGTTCCAGCCTGAAGCCGTCAGCCAATCGCGGACCGGCTGCTTGTCGAAGCTTGGCTGGGAACGTCCTACGGTATATTGACTGGCATCCCAGAAGCGGCTCGAATCCGGTGTCAATAACTCGTCAATCAGTATAAGCTTATCCTCAACAAAGCCGAACTCAAACTTGGTATCGGCAATTATAACGCCCCGGCCTCGGGCGTAGTCGCGAGCAAACTGGTATACAGCCAGACTGCTTTCCTCGAGTTTGCCAGCCGTAGTCTTTCCCACCAGACTTTCCATCTCTTTTTTAGTGAGAGGCTCATCATGTCCGGTATCGGCTTTGGTAGTTGGTGTGAAAAGAGGCTGCGGCAATTCCTGGCTCTCTTGAAGTCCTTTGGCTGCGGACATACCGGATATGGTACCAGCTTTTTTGTATTCTACCCAGGCTGAACCCGAGATGTAGCCGCGAACTACACATTCGACTGGAACGCGTTCCGCTTTCAGAGTGATCATCGACCGGCCCACGAGATAATCCGGAGGTGTGGCTTTATCCGGGAAATAGTGCTTGAGCGAATCTATTGTGTCGACCGATGCTACCAGATGGTTGGGCACTACCTGACTTGTCTTTTCGAACCAGAAGCGTGATAGCTGATTAAGTACCAGACCTTTGTCGGGAATTGGGTCGGGCAGGACGACGTCGAATGCCGAGAGGCGGTCTGTAGAAATAATTAGCAGCATACCGTCCAGGTGGTAAGTATCCCGTACCTTTCCCCGGCAAAATAACGGAAGGGGTAAGTCTGTTTCAGATATACTTATTGACATAATGTAAAGAAAATCAGAGCGAATGAGGTGCCAGTTCTGCTGTTTTTACTGCCTTTGCCTTCTTTTTCTCGGTTAAACCCAGCCGGATAAAAACGCTGTCGGCATGCCTCATAAAGTAGTTGTAGTCGAAAAGCGATTCGAGTTCCTTGCCCGATAGACGGGCTTTTACCTCTGAGTCGGCTTTGAGCAACTCTAAGAAACTGGTCCTACCTTTCCACGCTTTCATGGCATTGTGCTGCACCAACTCATAAGCCTTCTGCCGGCTCAGTCCTTTATCTATTAAGGCTATAAGTACCCGTTGAGAGAAGACAAGTCCCTGGGTAAGCTCGAGGTTTCGGCGCATGTTTTCGGGATAGACCAGGAGCCCTTTCATTACCGAGGTGAAGATGCTCAGGACGTAGTCGAGGACCAGACACGAATCAGGGAGAATCACGCGCTCATTGGACGAGTGGCTTATATCCCTCTCGTGCCACAGGGCGATATTTTCCAGGGAAGTCAGTGCATGACCTCTTATCAGCCTGGCCAGCCCGCAGACGCGCTCACACAGCTCAGGATTGCGCTTGTGGGGCATAGCCGAGGAGCCGGTTTGTCCGGCGGCGAACGGCTCTTCGGCTTCCAATACCTCGGTGCGCTGAAGGCTTCTGATTTCGGTGGCAAACTTCTCCAACGAGCTGGCGATAATGGCTAGTGTGGTGACAAACTGGGCATGACGGTCGCGCTGAATAATCTGGCTTGATATCGGTGCTGCAGCTAAGCCTAACTTGCGGCAGGCCCTGTCTTCAATTTCGGGAGGTACGGTGGCGTAGGTGCCCACAGCGCCAGAGATTTTACCGACGCTGATGGTCTTTTCGGCTTCAGCCAATCTGGCGGCGTTGCGTTTCATCTCCTGTGCCCATAGAGCCAGCTTGAGGCCGAAGGTGATCGGCTCAGCATGAACGCCGTGAGTCCGCCCTATCATAAGGGTGCGCTTGTGCTCAATGGCTTTATCTTCCAGCACTTTTATAAGCTCAGCAACGCCTTGAGCCAGAATTTTTGAAGCTTCTTTCATCTGCAGACTGAGGGCGGTGTCCATGATATCGGAGGAGGTCAGGCCGAGGTGGATAAAGCGAGATTCATCACCGAGTCCCTCAGCTACCGCTTGAAGAAAAGCCGTCATATCGTGGTGGGTAACCTTAAGGATTTCAGAAATGCGGCCGAGGTCGCAGCTAGCCTTTTTAATCTTGGGTATGGCTTCTTTGGGTACAGTACCTGTCTCTGCCCAGGCTTCACAAACTGCTATCTCAACCTGAAGCCATTTATTGAACTTATTTTCTTCGGACCATATCTCTTTCATTTGCGGTCGGGAATAGCGCTCAATCATATTTTTCTCCAGGCCTATGTCTTAGCCAGTTTTCGTTTATATATCTCATAGGCATCTTTCATTTCTTTGTATTTTATGCCGAGCATTTGGGCGGCCAGCAACGCAGCATTTTTAGCGCCCGGGGTGCCGATACCGACACAGGCCACTGGCACTCCTGCCGGCATCTGGACGATGGAGTAGAGCGAGTCAACACCTTTGAGTTCGCTGGTAGGCAACGGCACGCCGATGACGGGTAACGTGGTCCAGCTGGCCAGAACCCCGGGAAGGTGAGCCGCAGCGCCGGCAGCAGCAATAATGACTTCTATTCCCTTTTTCCCAGCCTTAGAAGCATATTCACGGACCTTATCGGGGTTTCTGTGGGCTGATAACACCGATAATTCATATGTGATATTTAGTTGCTGCAATATATCCAACGCCGGCTGTATTAGCGGCTCGTCGGTCTTGCTGCCGATGACAACGCCGACTAAGGGCATTCAGTTAACCTCCCTGGCTGCGATGTCCCGCCGGTAGTGGCAGCCGTCGAAATTGATACGAGGTAGATTACGATAGACTTTGGCTCTGGCTTCAGCCATGCTCTTACCGGTAGCGGTCACGGTGAGCACTCTACCTCCATCCGTGTAGACTTGCGAGTCCTCACCGAGCTTGGTCCCGGCATGAAAGACAATGATATCATCATTCAATTTGTCCAGTCCTGTTATTCTGAAGCCTGTTTTATAGCTTCCCGGATATCCGCCTGATGCCATAACCACGCCAACGCAGGCATTGTCATCCCAATGTACAACCACGTCGCTGAGCTTATTATCTACTACGGCGAGAAGAATGTCTACTAAATCGGTCCGCAGGCGGGGTAAAATCGCCTGAGTCTCCGGGTCGCCGAATCGGGCGTTAAATTCTAACACTTTTGGCCCATCGGCGGCTATCATCAGTCCGGCGTAGAGCACCCCTTTATAAGGCGTACCTTCCTGCGCCATTGCCTTTACCGCCGGCTGCAGTATAGTTTTCATAACCTGCCTGGTCAATTTGGCATCAAAGAAGCCGGGTGGGCTGTAGCTGCCCATGCCACCGGTATTCGGTCCCCGGTCATCATCGAATACCCTCTTATAATCGCAGGCCGGTATCATGGGGACAACGGTCTTGCCATCGGTGAAGGCTAAAAGGCTTACCTCTTTCCCAATGAGGCATTCTTCGATTACTACACTGTCACCGGCCGGACCAAAAATCCTATTCTCCATGATGTCGGAGAGGGCTTTTAAGGCTTCTTCTCCGGAGCCGGCAACCGTGACTCCTTTTCCGGCAGCCAGCCCATCGGCCTTGATTACAATCGGCGTTGGCTGAGATTCGACATATCTTTTAGCCTTAGGGTAACTGGAGAAGGTGATACCCTTAGGGCAGGGGATACCGTATTTTTGCATCACTTTCCTGGCGAAGACTTTACTGGATTCTATTTGCGCCGCTGCTTTTGTCGGCCCGAAGATTGACATGCCGAGTTGCTCAAAGCGGTCGACAATTCCGGCAGCTAATGGCGCCTCGGGGCCGACTACAGTGAGGTCAATGCCGATGTCCCGTGCAGCTCCGGCTAAAGCTTCTATGTCATCAGGGCGAATATTCAGATTACGGGCAATGGATGCCGTACCGGCGTTTCCGGGCGCAGCATAGAGTTCTTTAACTTTAGGGTTTTGAGTGATTTTCCAGGCCAGCGCATGCTCTCTGGCACCACCGCCAATAATCATTATTTTCAAAGTAGTCTTCTTCTTGTGTTTGTCCGGAAATTGGGTTGAAGAATCTTCCGAGTTTCGACCAACCAATTGAGTATAGCCAGTACGGAAGGCAAAATCAAGTGAGTATATTCATCCAGGTGAATCTATCTGTTTGTATCATTTTGATGGACAATATATTTTGTCATTGCGAGGGGACCTTCCTCGGAAGGACGCCGTGGCGATCTCAGTTGTAGGGACAAACCTCCAGGTCTGTCCGCGCGGAGCAGATGCTCCGCGGTACCCGCGTTTTTATTTTTTCTGCTCGGTCAGCGGCGTGCCCCGGATTTTATATATGATAAAATGTAGACGGTGTAAATCTTGTTCTATATACTCTACGGGAAGGACGATTTCTCTCTCCAGCAGGCACTGGAGGAGATAAAAAATGAGCTGGGCAACAAAGAGATGCTGGAGGTCAATACCAGCACATTAGATGGCCAGCAGTTGCGTTTAAGCCAGCTCATAGATGCCTGCAGCACTGTACCGTTCTTGTGCCCGTGCCGGCTGGTTATTGTTAAAGGGTTGCTGGGACGCCTGGAGACAAAGTTCGGGTCAGAACGGCGGACAGCTCGCTCTAAAGCGAAAAATAACTCGGCACTGGAAGAATGGGCCGGCCTTCCGGAATATATCAAACGGATGCCGCCGACTACGGTACTGGTTTTAATTGACGGAGAAGTCAAGGCCGGCAATCGTTTGATGAAGTCTTTAGCTCCGCTGGCGAAGGTAAAAGGCTTTCCCCAGCTAAATGACAGGGATTTGAGCGACTGGGTACAGGGTCGCATCGAAGAGGGCGGTGGAAAAATCTCTCCTCCGGCACTGAAGCTGCTGGTTGGGCTCGTCGGCGCCGACCTGTGGGTTATGAGCAGTGAAATAGACAAGTTACTTGCCTACGGCTCCGGTCAGGTTATAACAGAAGACAATGTAAAACAGCTGACATGTTATGCCAGAGAGGCAAACATCTTTGCTCTGGTGGATGCCATTCTTGAGGGAAGAAGAAGCCAGGCGCAGCAATTGCTTCATCGCCTGCTCAGGGACGGAGCTTCTCCTTCGTATATACTGGCTATGATTACTCGGCAGCTTCGTTTGATTGTCATAGCTAAAGACCTCGGCCGAAAAAAATCCCAGCCTGGAATTCCAGACACCCTGGAAGCAGTTTCGAGTTACAGCCTGGATAAGGCAGCAAGACAGGCCAAAGCGTTCACACTGGAGCAGATAAAAAATGCCTACGGCCAGCTCCTGGAAGCCGATATCGGTATCAAAACGGGGAAATATGAGGGTGACCTGGCACTTGACCTTCTAGTGGTCGAGTTGGGGCAAGCTTGATTAGATATTGAAAGATTGAACCTGATCTGGCCATCATTTCAGTGTGAATGAAGAGTGGTAGAAAGTGATACAATGCGCTATGGCCTCAGATTTTTTATGGCAGGCTTTGGCTAATAAATCCGAATCTCTTTATCAAAAAATTTTGGAGTTACCGGGACATGCCGGGCAATAAACAGCAGTCTATCTTAGCTGTCGACCTGGGCGGCACCAAGACGATAGTGGCTGCGGTTCTCCCGAGCGGCAAGATAGTATCCCGAAAATACTATTTAACACTGGCTGATGAAGGCACACGAGCCGTCCTGAACAGGCTGTCATCTGCCATAAACCGGACAATAGCTCGGGCCGGGCTTAAAAACACTGAATTAACAGGCATCGGCATTGCCGTTGCCGGGATTCTGGACACCAGGAAAGGAATCGTGACTACCTCACCCAATTTACCCGGCTGGCATAATGTTCAACTGCGGGATGTTATTGCCGCCAGGTCAGGCCTCGTTACTTATCTCATTAATGATGCTAGCGCTGCAGCTTTGGGAGAACATCGGTTTGGGGCTGGCAGGGGATTCGATAACATGCTTTATCTTACAGCGAGCACGGGTATCGGCGGTGGCATAATTATAAATGGCGAACTTTATTCCGGAGCCGACGGCTGTGCTGGAGAGTTGGGGCATATAACGATTGAGGCTAATGGGCCGCAATGCCATTGTGGCAATTTCGGTTGTCTCGAAGCTCTGGCTTCGGGTTGGGCGATAGCCAGAGAAGCGGTGACACGCATAAATCACGGAGATAGCAGTTCTATTGCTGAGCTCGTTAACGGCAGGCTTGAAAATGTCACTGCCGAGACGGTGGCAACCGCAGCCCGGGGAGGTGACCGGCTGGCGTGCGAAATAGTAGCTAAGGCTGCCAACTATCTCGGCATCGGTCTGGCTAACCTGGTAAATATTTTCAATCCGGAATTGATTGTCATTGGCGGCGGCTTATCTAAGATGGGAAACATGCTGCTGAATCCGGCAGAGAAGGTTATTAAAGAGAGAGCCTTTCGGTTGCCGGCTCAAAGTGTGCGCGTTGTTCGGGCTCGTCTGGGCAGCAACGCAGGGATAGTTGGTGCTGCAGCCTATGTTTATGACCGTCGAGTAAAAACGGAAGCCAAGATATAGTTTATCGGGCACACCTTAAGGTGGGTCTCTACATTTTTAGGGCAATTAACGTTGCTGGCTCTGGCCCGGCTATTCGGTAGCTGTGATAAGAACCAGTGCTCCCATCTCGGCCATTTTCCGGGCCAGGCGCTTTCCGATTTGCTCAGGTGTGGAAGTCTTACCTTGTTCGGCAGCACGTAAAATTTGGCTACCGTCGGCACCGGCCACCATACCGGTGAGCTTTAGGGTGCCGGCTGACACCGTGCCGAGGGCGGCTATCGGCGCGCGGCAGCCGCCGCCGAGCGTCTGTAAAAATGTTCTCTCAGCGGTTACAGCCTGCCATGTTGGTTGGTCCTTTATTTTAGAGACCAGAGCGGCAATTTCTTTATCTTCAGAGCGTACCTCTATGCCCAGCGTTCCCTGCCCCACCGCCGGCGTGAAATGCTCTATCGATAGATATTCCGTTATTTTTTCTTGCCAGCCCAGGCGTATCAGAGCGGCAGCAGCAACGACGACACCGTCAAACTCTCCATCAGAGACCTTGCGCAGCCGGGTGTCTATGTTTCCTCGTATGTCGCAAACCTGAAGGTCGGGTCGAAGTGCGAGTAGCTGGACAGCGCGCCTGCGGCTTCCGGTACCTATCTTGGAGCCGGGGGCAAGATCAGCAAGCTTTACGTCTCTTGAGATGAAGACATCTCTGGGGTCGAGCCTGGAGGTCACCGCAGCCAGCATCAGCCCTTGAGGGATTTCCGTCGGCAAGTCCTTCAGGCTGTGGACGGCCAGGTCGATTTGTTTATCCAGCAGTGCCTTTTCCAGCTCTTTAACGAATATACCCTGCCCGGCAAATTCATCAAGAGCGCTGGTGCTGTCTCGGTCACCTCTGGTTGTTATTTTAACCAGGCAGGCTTTCAATCCGGGTAAGACTTGTCTGAGCTTGGCCAGCAGCTCTTCAGCTTGAATCACCGCCAGTTTGCTGCCGCGGCTGCCGATGGTGATTTCCCTCATTCGGGCTTGTCCCTATCGAGCCGGAACAGCTCGGCGACCAGCCTGATATAATCATCTCTATCATCGACATCCTTCTTGAGGCGCTGAATTGGATCATGAAGTATCTTCTGTACTATGGCTTGAGTCATAGCTTCCAGGCTTTGTCGCTCTTCTGTTGACAGCCGGCGCAATTTCTTTAAAGTCGATTTAAGTTGTGCCTGGCGTATGGCTTCTGCCTTTCCCACCAAACTGCTGATTACCGGCTTAACTTCCATCGTCTGCCAGGCGGAGGAAAATCTCTTAACTTCGGATTCAATTATTTCCATTGCCTTTCGTGTCTCGGCCTCTCTCTGCCTCCGGTTGCGCTCAGAGATATGGGTGAAGTCGTCAATATCGTAAAGAAAGACACTGCTAAGGCGCCCCACTTCGGGGTCAACATCGCGAGGGACCGCTATATCTATAATTACCAGAGGCTTATTTACGCGGGCTGACATGACAGTTTCCAGTGTCTTTAGGTCGAGTATAAGATGAGGCGCTCCGGTGCAGCTGATGGCTATATCGCAGCCAGTCAGCTCCTGACCGAGGCTGCCTATATCCACCGAGCTTCCACCCAGTGTTTTAGCCATAGCTGATGCTTTTTCATATGAACGGCTGGTAGTAGTAATTTGGGCAACACCTCTTTCTTTAAGCGCCTTGGCTACCAATCTTCCAGCTTCACCGGTGCCGATGACCAGGGCTTTGCATCTGGGCAAATCGCCGATGGCTTTAGCTGCCAGCTCGACCGCTACCGAACTGACCGAAAGTGCGTTCTTGCTGATTCCTGTTTTTTCTCTCACCTGCCTGCCTACTCTGAGTGCCTGGTGAAAAAGAGTCCGCAGCGGCTGTTCCACCATTCGGGCTTTGTTGGCTTCTTCCAGGCTATTTTTCACCTGCCCTAGAATCTCAAATTCGCCGATAATCATTGAGTCAAGCCCGGAGGCTACGCGGAAGAGATGTCTGACTGCTGCCTCATTCCGGTGGCAGTAAACATAACGAGAAAGGTCAACATCTGAGATACTCGCCCAGGCTTTGAAGAAGTCTATACCTGGTTGGGCAGAGTCACTGGTCTCAGTCACTGAGTAGACCTCAATACGGTTACAGGTAGAAAGGATAAGCCCCTGTGAAACGTGTTCACGCAGCAAGCTAAGGGCGTCGGCGAGCCGGTCATTGCTTACAGCCAGTCTCTCTCTGATTTCAATTGGCGTGGTGCTGTGATTTACGCCGGCTACATGAATCTGCATCGCGAATGGTTTCTTCATGTCTTTCTTTGTCCCAGTGTTTTCAGCCTGGTTAGCATGATTTCCTTGGCTTCATTGTTTTTATGTCGCCTTATAAGTTCAATGAGGGAGTTCAAGTTCAGGACTTCCTGCCAGTCATCGCCGCTGACCGTAATTCCACGTTGCTTGAGCTCAGTGCGGACCTCGTTAGCAATTACAGCCAGCTGCGCGTATTCAGCTTTCAAATCTCGTTCCAGTTCGGCCCTGATTTTTCGGGCTAATGCGGGGCTTTTGCCGGAAGTGGAGACAGCCACGATTATGTCACCGTGCCTGAAATAGGAAGGAACGATGAAGTCGGAAATATCCGGCTTATCCGCGACGTTGACTAATATTCCTGTCTTCCGGGCTTCGGCAGCCACCTTTTCATTTATGCTGGCATTGTCGGTGGCAGCCACGACCAGTAAAGCATCGTCTAAATCTCCAGGTCCATAGTCCTTGATAGCGGCTCGAACGGCACCATTTTTTACCAGTTCTTTCAGCTCGGGACATAGGGAGGGACTGACAATCTCCACAATTGCGCCGTATTCAACAAGCATCTGTGCCTTGCGCAGGGCTACCTCGCCGCCGCCAACAACAAGACACTTCTTGCCTTGAATATTAAGCAGTAACGGGTAGTAAGGAGAAACTGTCTGGTGCTTTTTCATACTTTATAGCTTACCCTCGTCTTTTTTACCTCTTTGGTGCTGAAAAGCAGTAGCTTCTCATTTCTATCCAGGCCGGTCTCCGAGCATATTTTATCAATTACCGCCCGACAGTTCTCGTTACTGTGGGCGTGTATCATGGCAAATAAATTATACGGCCAAAACCGGTTGGTACGTCTTTCATAGCAGTGGCTTACCTCCGGAAACGTGGCTATCTTTGTGCCCGAAGTATCCACTATATCAGATGGCACTTTCCAGCAGATCATGGCATTAGCCGTAAAGCCGACCTTGTCGTGGTTGATAGAGGCACTGAAGCGCCGCATAATTCCGCGCTGCAACAGATTCTGGCATCGGCTTAGAAATTCATCCGCGTCCATCTGGAGTTTGGCTGACATCAGGTCGAAAGGTTTTTCACTTAAAGGCAGGTCCTGCTGCAAGACGTTGATGATGGCACGGTCGGTGGTGGAAAGATTATTGACGATGTCGGAATAGGAACCGAGATTGCCACGTCCTTCCCATTCGGGAAGGACTCGCAATGACAGGTTAGGATTGCCACTCTTCGCTCGCAATGACAAATCGGAGCTACCTCCATCAATGTTGAAGTAGGCTCCTATCTTGAAGGTTTTAGTGGCTGGCAGGTTTAATGTGGTCTCAGACTTGATTTTATTTCCCAATTTACGTACTTCGTTCTCAACATCGCCGGTCAGCGGCATGGCCAGTGTGAACCAGAGATTGAAGTCATGGTCGCGTTGGTAGCAATGACTCACCATAGGGTGTCTGCTGATAATTTGACCTGCCTTATCCAACCACTTTAGCGGTACTTTGGCGGCTACAAGAGTGGTCTGATAGCCGACCTTTTTAGGATTGATGACTGGTCCAATTAAACGGATGATGCCTTCTGCCTTTAATCTGTCGATTCTGCGGATTACTTCGTCGCCGGCAATGCCCAGGTGCAATCCCAAAGCCGGGAATGGCTCGCGGCTCAACGGGAACTCCGATTGAATGATGTTGAGCAGGTCTTTATCTATGTTATCCATTTCACGCTCGATTACCTTCTCTTTTGAACTGACGCTGGTTGATATATGCAGTATGGTTCGGCCTCCAGGTAGTCGCCGGTGGATTCGTAGGCTCGGGCACGGCAACCGCCGCAGACACTCTTATACTCACATGAGCCGCATTTCCCCTTTATGTTGGACAGGTCTCGTAATTCGCGGAACAGCCTGGATTCCGTCCATATTTGCTTGAAGCTTCTATCTCTGATATTTCCGGCTTCTACATCGAGATAGCCGCATCCCTGTACCTTTCCACGGTGTGAGATAAAGCAGAAATTGATGCCAGCCAGGCAACCCCGCGTCATGGAGTTCATTGCTTCATTGCTAATTTTAGCTGCTGTTTTCTCTCCATCTAAATTACTTTGTTTAGCTTTCTGTCTGATTATCCGTTGATAATGGGGGGCATCCGTCGGCTTGAAAAACATCCTGTCACCCAGTTCTTGCTGCCTGTGATAGACCCAACTTAGCGTCTTTTCATATTCCTCTGGAGACATGGCTACCGTTTCCAGCCCTTTGCCTCGTCCTGTCGGCACCAGCATAAATGGATGGAAGGCGACTGCTCCTGACTTAAGCGCCAGCTCCAGCAGCTCATTAAGGTATTTCATATTCAGCCTGGTGATAGTGCTGTTAATTTGGACCTCGATTCCGGCTTGACGTAATCGAGCTATTCCGGAGACGGCGGCCTGGAAAGCGCCTGTCTGGCCTCGAAATTTATCCTGAAGGTCAGCTGCGGGAAAATCTAAGCTGACGGCTACTCTGGAAATTGGAACTGCCTTCAGTCTAGCGGCAACGTCCTCAGTGATGAGGGTGCCGTTGGTGCCCATTGCCACCCGCAGTCCTTTCTCAACGGCGTAGCCGGCTATCTGGAAAAGGTCTCGGCGCAGCAGGGGCTCGCCGCCACTAAGGATTACAACGGGTTTGCCTACTTCCGTTATTTGGTCTATAAGTCGCCGGCATTCTTCAGTGGATAGTTCGTCTTCATAGGTTCCGGACGTAGAGGAAGAACGGCAGTGAGCGCAAAATAAGTTGCAGCTACGGGTTATCTCCCAGGCTACAATATGGAGATTAGGAGTTATGTCTTTTTCATGTTTCATGAGTTAATCCAATTTCATCGTCCGTCAGATAACATGCCGGGTCTTCAGCCCAGACATCGCCGAAAACTGCCTCGGCTCGTACCCGCAGATTGCCATTGCACAACTCAAGATAACGGCATCTGGCGCAGCGCCCTTTTAACAATCGCTTTCTATCTTTCAGGCCGCACATCAAGGGCTCCGAGGTATCTAACCAGATGTCACCGAACTTGCGATGGCGGACGTTGCCAAAGGAGTGGTGTCGCCAGAACTGGTCGGCGTGAACGTCACCAAGTTCATCGACAGCTCCTATACGGATACCGGAATTGTTGCCGCCATTGGCACGTAGCAAGGCCAGCACTTTCTCCGCGCGGTCAGGGTCTTGTTTCTTTAGTTTAAGATAAAGGTAAACGCCGTCGGCGTGATTATCCACGGTAAGGACCTCTTTACTGAAGCCACGCCGATAAAAGTCTGCGGTCCGGTCGCAGATTAGGTCAACCACAGCTCTGGTTTGGGAATGACTCAAGTCATCTTTAGCTAAGCCGCGGGCCCGGCCCACATAGGCGAGATGATAAAAACAGATTCGTTCAATCCCTTCCTTTTCTATCAGGTCGAAGACAGCAGGTATTTCCATATAGTTAGATGGAGTGATAGTCAGTCTCAAGGAAACTCTTAACCCTAGAGAGACGGAGTTCCTGATGCCCTGCAGTGCAGCTTCGTAGGCGCCCTTTTTACCGCGAAATCGGTCATTTTTAGCACCTATGCCATCCAGGCTGATGCCCACTTCGGCGAAGCCAGCCTTCTTGATTTTCTTGGCCTCACTCTCGGTAATGAGGGTACCGTTGGTGGATAGTGCAGTTCTTATACCATGCTGCCTGGCAAAATCAGCCAGCTCGAAGATATCTTTTCTGAGCAGAGGCTCGCCGCCGGAAAAAAGAATCACCGGCACGCTGAAATCCGCCAGGTCGTGGATGAATGATTTTGCCTGCCGGGTATTTAAAATTTCAGCAGGGTCTTTACCGCCTGCGCTGCTGTAGCAATGGACACAACGTAGATTGCATTTCCTGGTACAGTTCCAGACAACGATGGGTCTTTGTTTTCCAACAGATTTCGGTTCGTTGCCATAGCGGAGGCTGTCACCAGGCCCTGTGGCATCGCACAGCAGCCTTGAAACTGAAATCATGCCGTGTTTATTATACTTCCAAAGCTTAAAACTTAAAAACCAAAATGAATTGCTTCAGCATGCTTTTAATTAGGAGGGTGAACGTTGGAGGTCAGGATTTGAGCCCAGGAGGTGAATTTCAGTAAATCACTTCTTAGCCAGTATGCGGTTTATCTGAGTCTTCAATTCCCTGGCATCAAAGGGTTTCATTATATAAGGTGTTT
>Ga0214474_1000507_pt1 | contig 19222 bp, 15 predicted proteins | sample RVTome_2_FD_187335 | JGI IMG/M metagenome (GOLD analysis project Ga0214474, IMG submission 187335) | Soil microbial communities from uranium-contaminated site in the Upper Colorado River Basin, Wyoming, United States - RVT95D214 HiSeq ...
GAGGTGCGAATACTAACAATTAATCGTCGCAGAGACTACAACCAAAGCCTCAGGGAGCTTGTTAATGCCGCCTGATTATGCCAAAGTGTTCGGTTCAAAAAGTGTCCCATTTTGCTGATTGACAACATATTACCACTGTTTTACTACGGGTCATTTTCGGAAGGCCGATATCTCAGTCGGCTGAAATGCCAGTTCTTCTGCCGCCTCTCCCGTGCGCCGATTGCACAGAACGATGAAATGTTGGGTAACAAAAATACATTAGGTGAAATTTCAAGAACTAGCTGTTATGGCGGTAATTCCCCAGGAAGATGGCAAATTGAAACAAGAAAAATAAAAAAAATTAACTTTGGTTAGTCATCTTGTCAGGTCACGAGTATTCAGTCACGAGCAAATGATTTAATGTCTGCATGGTAGCTTTGCAGCGATTTGACATCCGACTTCCCTTCGCGATAAGCGGTAATGCCTTTGGCGGCTGCCCTGGCGGCAGCGAGTGTAGTGATATATGGTATCCTGTACTTTATAGCTGCTTTTCGAATGTATGAATCATCATATTTACTTAGTTTCCCTACTGGTGTATTGATTACCAGTTGAATTTCTCCATTTTTAATAGCATCCGTAATATTTGGTCTTCCCTCATGCTCTTTTAGTATGGTATCTGATGATATACCATGGTTCGCTAAATAGGTATGTGTTCCCGATGTTGCCCTTATTTTAAAACCCAACGTAGCGAACTGATTTGCCACGTCAACTACTGCGTGTCTATCCGCTTCTGAAACGGTAATGAGAACCATTCCTTTAGTGGGTAGACGGTTAACTGCCTCCTGAGCTTTCCAATATGCCATACCGAAGGAATCAGCAATACCCAGTACTTCACCTGTAGATTTCATTTCTGGCCTGAGGACAGGGTCTACCTCGGGAAACATGTTGAAAGGAAAAACAGATTCCTTAACACCGAAGTGTGGGATTGATAACTTTTTCAGACCGAGCTCCTTGATTTTCTTACCCAGAATGAGCTGGGTAGCCAGACGAGCCATTTGAATGCCACAGACCTTGGAGACTAATGGCACAGTTCGAGAAGCACGTGGGTTAGCTTCAATCACATAGACTTTGTCCTGGCAGATAGCGTATTGCACATTCATGAGACCGACTACCTGAAGTTCTAGGGCAATTTTCTTCGTATACCCCTCAATAGTACAGATATGTTTTTCTGGCAGACTTACCGGTGGCAGAACACAAGCCGCGTCGCCCGAGTGGACACCTGCGTATTCGATGTGCTCCATAATAGTCGGAATGAAAACATCTTTTCCATCAGAAAGTGCATCGGCTTCGGTCTCGATAGCGTTTTCCAAATAGCGCTCGATAAGAATGGGGCGGTCTGGTGTGACAGTAACAGCCACACTCACATACTGTACCAGCTCTTCCTTATCGTGGATTATCTCCATACCTCGTCCGCCGAGAACATATGATGGACGAACAATAAGCGGGTAGCCGATGCGTTTCGCCACAACTAACGCTTCATCAAGACTACGGGCAGTGCCTGATTCCGGCATGGGTATACCGTACTTTTTCATCACCTCACTGAACCGTCCCCGATCCGAGGCAATATCAATCGAATTGACCGATGTGCCCATAATTTTGACACCGGCATTCTCCAGTTCCGCTGCAATATTAAGTGGAGTCTGTCCGCCGAACTGTATAATAATCCCGAGAGGTCTCTCTTTTTCGTAGATATTTAACACATCTTCAACGGTCAACGGCTCGAAGTACAGCTTATCGGATGTATCGAAATCCGTTGAAACTGTTTCGGGATTACAATTGACCATTATCGTCTCGTAGCCCTCGTCCCGCAGGGCGAAGGCGGCATGAACACAGCAATAGTCAAACTCAATCCCCTGCCCGATACGAATTGGGCCACTACCCACGACAATAGCTTTCTTTCTCCGAGTACGTTTTGATTCATCCTCCTGCTCATAGGTGCTGTAATAATAAGGGGTACTGGCATCGAATTCTGCCGCGCATGTATCGACAATCTTGTAGACTGGTTGAATTTTCCATTTACGGCGCATTTGTCGTACCTGCTTGGAAGACCTGCCTGTTAATGCCCCTATCTGTTCATCGGTGAAACCCAATTGTTTAGCCTGCCACATAAGTTCCTGAGTCAGGGTCTGCGATTGTAGTACCCGCTCCATATCCACAATATTTTGAAGCTTGTTGATAAACCACAAGTCGATTCTGGTATATTCCGTGATAGTCTCAGGAGTTATCCCTCTTCTTAAAGCAGCCATTATAGCCCACAATCTCAAGTCATTGGGCTTTAAGGGATAGGAATTGATATCAGTTGACAGCTTCCACCCAGGGTCTTCCCAGGTGAGTGATTTCCTGTTAGACTCCAGAGAGCGTACTGCTTTCTGGAGTGCAGCCTCAAAACACCGGTCGATAGCCATTACTTCGCCCGTGGCTTTCATCTGGGTGCCAATAGTACGGTTGCTGGAGGCAAACTTCTCAAACGGCCAGTTTGGAATCTTAACCACCACGTAGTCCATTGCTGGCTCAAAGGAAGCCATCGTTCTCCCCGTCACCTGGTTTGGAATTTCATCCAGTCTTTTACCTACTGCTATCTTGGAAGCGACACGCGCAATAGGATAACCGGTGGCTTTACTTGCCAGGGCTGAGCTCCTACTAACGCGAGGATTCACTTCAATTACGTAATACTGACTGCTCTTCGGATCAAGGGCAAACTGAACGTTACAGCCCCCTTCGATGCCAAGCGCCCGGATAATCTTAAGACTGGCTGTTCGCAGCATCTGATACTCTTTGTTGGTCAAAGTCTGGCTAGGAGCAATGACGATGCTGTCACCAGTATGCACCCCCATCGGGTCAAGATTTTCCATATTGCAGACAGTGATACAATTGTTAGCACCATCCCTCATCACTTCATACTCTATCTCTTTCCAGCCTGCCACAGACTTCTCAAGCAATACCTGATGAATCGGACTAATTGCTAATCCCCCGGAGACTACTATTTCCAGTTCCTCTAAGTTATGTGCCATACCACTGCCGGTTCCACCCAGAGTAAAAGCCGGTCGGATTATCAGAGGAAGGCCTATCTCTCCGGTAACTTGCCTCGCCTGCTTCAGCGTATTGACACTAACACTGGCTGGTACCGGTTCCCCGATTTTAATCAGTAATTGTTTAAATAACTCACGGTCTTCAGCTTGTTTTATCGTCTGAATTGGCGTTCCCAAACTTCTCACATTGTATTTGTCAAGAATCCCAGCGTCAGCTAGTTCTACCGCCAGGTTAAGTCCCGTCTGTCCACCGAGTGTAGGTAGTAATCCATCAGGGCGCTCTCGTTCAATGATACGGGTAAGCGTATCTAAATTGAGAGGTTCAACATAAACAATGTCAGCGATACCCTCATCGGTCATGATAGTGGCTGGGTTTGAATTTACCAGAACCGATATTATCCCCTCTTCCCGCATCGCTTTACAAGCCTGGGTACCGGCATAGTCGAACTCAGCCGCCTGCCCGATGACGATTGGTCCTGAACCGATAATCAACACCTTAGATGGTTTCAAGGTTTTCAATCCTATCACAAATCACTGGTTAAGACCTCTGTTTTTACCAGCTACAAGCAATCCATTACACGCTTGTTCCTTTTACCATTTCTATAAACTTATCGAAAAGGTAGGTATTATCCAGCGGACCGGGAGAGGCTTCGGAATGATATTGGATGGCAAAGATGGGCAACTCTTTATGCTTTAAACCTTCAACAGTGCCATCATTCAGATTAATATGAGTGACTTCCAAGTCACCTTTGAGTGAATCCGGGGCAACTGCGTACCCATGATTTTGAGCTGTAATGTAGATTCTATTGGTTGCTAATTCACGAACGGGATGATTCCCACCGCGGTGACCGAACTTCAACTTGAAGGTACTGGCACCAAAGCTACGGGCGATCAGTTGATTCCCCAAGCAGATACCCATAATCGGTTTCTTGCCGATTAGTTGCTTGATTGTAGCCACTATATAATCCAGCAACTCCGGATTACCCGGACCTGGAGAGAGGAGTATACCATCTGGCTTCAAAGAGAGAATCACGCTTGCAGACGTGGTACATGGTATGGTGGTTACATTACAGCCCAAATGGTTCAGAATACGCAGGATGTTATATTTCAGGCCACAGTCCAAGACAACTATATGATATTTTGATTCCGAACCCTCGGCTTGCCAATAATACGGGACTTTGGTAGTTACCTGTTTAACAAAATCAATAGAGCCGTAGTCAGGCATCTTGTGCAGCGCATCGAGCGCCTGTTGCGGGGTTTTATCACTGGTTATTATTCCCATCATGACACCGCCAGCGCGCAGCCGACGCGTGATCGCTCGTGTATCGACTCCATAAATGCCGGGAATTCCGCCTCTTTCTAAATATTGTTGAATAGTCTCCTGGCTCATGTAGTGACTGGGCTGCAGGCATTGCTCTCTCACCACAAATCCCCGGACCTGTATTCTGTCTGATTCGATATCCTGCTCATTGATACCATAATTGCCAATAAGTGGATACGTGGGAACCAGAATCTGCCCTGCATACGAGGGGTCAGTTAGCATTTCCTGATAACCAATCATGCTGGTGCAAAAGACTACTTCACCGACAGCATCTACCGAAGTACCAAAGGTATAGCCGTGATAGCTAGAGCCGTCTGCTAAAACTAATAACGCCGGCTTGCCCATCAAATTCCTTCCAAGCCTTTTAACCTGTGCTTATCTCGAAATATCTTCTTTTGTAAGTATATGTTATCCCTTGAATCGGTTGGTAATTGGTAACCTTCTGTCTCTACCAAAAGCTCTAGGAGTTATCTTTATTCCTGGTGGTGCCTGTCGGCGCTTGTACTCACTACTGTCCACGAGCTTGGCAGTTTTCTGCACGATGGTTTTATCAAACCCTAGAGCTATTATTTGTTCTACGGACTTATCATCCTCTACATATGCAGTGAGTATCGGATCGAGTGTTTCATATGGTGGCAGGCTATCGGTATCCTTCTGGTCAGGACGCAACTCTGCAGAAGGCGGTTTGACGAAAATTGATTTTGGTATCAATTCACGACGTGCTACTTGGTTCCGGTACGTTGCGATTTTATAAACCAATGTCTTGGGAACATCTTTGAGAACAGCAAAACCGCCAGCCATATCACCGTACAATGTGGTATAGCCAGTGGCATATTCACTCTTGTTACCTGTAGTCAGCACGAGCCAGCCGAACTTGTTAGAGATCGCCATCAGGAGATTACCTCTAATCCTTGCCTGGATATTCTCTTCAGTAGTATCCGTTTGCGTACCGTCGAATGGCTGAGAAAGTGTTTTCAGGTATGCCTTATAGACATTTTCAATAGGGATAGTAAGAAGTTGGATTTTCAAATTCTTTGCCAGCTTTATAGCATCAACCTTACTCCCCTCTGACGAGAAGCGCGATGGCATGGATACCCCGACAACATTCTCACTACCGAGAGCATCTACAGCTATAGTAGCAACAATCGTTGAATCTATGCCACCGGACAAGCCAATAACTACCTTTTTAAAACCATTCTTCAGTACGTAGTCACGAGTGCCCAGTACAAGCGCACGGTAGACTTCAGCTGGTAAGTCAAGCACATCAGGCTGTTTTTTTAGCCGGCTTTTGTGGATAGAAAATGGTGTCTTAGAAACAATAATTCGGGTCTGTTGCCATTGCTTTTGCCCAGCCAGTAAGGTCTCTTTCCGCTGGCGCGGGTCATGCAGACGTTCCCGGAAGACTGACTCCACATCAAGGTCGGCGATAATCAGGTCTTCTTCGAATTGCTTGCCACGAGCAATAAGAATACCTTTCTCATCCATGATAACGCTGTGACCATCGAAGACAAGTTCATCTTGCCCGCCAACGGCATTATTGTAAGCGAATATCGCCACCGTATCCGAAGCACGGGTGGCAACCATCCTCTCCCGTAAGGTGCCTTTGCCAGCATGGTAGGGTGAAGCACTGATATTCACAATGACTTCAGCGCCGGCATTTGCTTGCACGGTCGCTGGTCCGGCTTCATACCAGATGTCTTCGCAGATGGTAATACCTACCGCTACACCACCAATGATAAATACAGGACAATCCGCTCCAGCACGAAAGTAGCGGTTTTCGTCGAAGACGCCATAATTCGGAAGGTAGATTTTATGGTAAACACCTGATACTTTACCTGAATGAAGAACGGCGGCTGCATTGTAAATATCACCATCAGCATCCACAAAGCCGGTGATGACCGTGATGCCCTTTGCCGACTCAGCAATTTTCTGAAGCGAGTCCAGGTTTGCCTGAATAAATTGCGGCTTAAAGAGCAGGTCCTCCGGTGGATAACCACAAACGGCAAGTTCCGGGAGCGTGACAATATCAGCGCCCGCAGAACGGGCGGTATCAACTGCTCCCAGAATCTTCTTTACATTGCCGTCAAAATCACCGACGGTGGTATTAATCTGCGCCATAGCAATCCGCAGGCGGCGCATTTTAACACCTCCTTTTAGCTTCAGATTACTACCTCTTTAGAGAATCGGCAAGTACCGGTTAATCTCATACCCAGTAACCTGAGTACGATAGAGGTCCCATTCAATCTTCTTGTTGGTGATGAAGGCGTTAAAAACATGCTCACCAAGAGCTTCTCGCACTAGCTTACTTTTCTCGGTTAGCTGGATAGCCTCAGACAGACTCGCAGGTAAGGTCCGGATGCCACGTTTTGCGCGTTCCGCTTCATTCATCTCGTAGACGTTCTCTTCAATCGGCTCGGGGGGTTCTAGTCCGTCCTCGATACCCTTCAAGCCCGCCGCGAGCATCACACTGAAGCACAGGTATGGATTGCAGGCGGGGTCGGGGGAACGGAACTCGATTCTGGTCGCCTTTTCTTTCCCGGGGCGATATTCCGGTACACGGATGAGGTCACTGCGATTGCGTTTTGCCCATGATAGGTAGACAGGTGCTTCGTAACCGGGAACCAGCCGTTTGTAGGAGTTTATCCATTGATTATTAATTGCAGTGATTTCCGGGGCGTACTTCAATAGACCGGCGACGTAGCTACGTGCAGCTTTCGATAGGTAGTACTTTCCCTTCGGGTCAAAAAATGCGTTCTTATCGCCCTTGAAAAGTGATTGGTGAACGTGCATACCACTGCCATTAATGCCGAAGACTGGTTTGGGCATAAAGGTGGCATAGACATCATGATTGATGGCAACCTGCTTGACCACCAGTCGGTAGGTCATCACACTATCTGCCATGGTCAGGGCATCTGTATAGCGCATATCGATTTCGTGCTGGCTGGGGGCAACCTCATGGTGGGAATACTCCACACCGATGCCCATTTGTTCCAGAGTAAGGACGGTTTCACGTCTCATGTCTGTGGCAGCATCCAGTGGGGTCAGGTCAAAATAGCCGCCGGCATCAAGAAACTCTGTGCCCTTGGAATCTCTAAAGTAGAAATACTCCAGCTCTGGTCCAACATAATAGGTATAGCCCAAGTCTGCCGCCTTTTTCAGGTTTTTCTTGAGGACATAACGTGGGTCGCCATCAAATGGTTCACCACCGGGTTTCAAGACATCGCAGAACATACGGGCAACGGCATGATGCTCGCGGGGTCTCCATGGGAGAATTTGGAAAGTATCCGGGTCGGGCATAGCGACCATATCGCTTTCGTCGATACGGGCGAACCCCTCGATTGACGAACCGTCGAAGCCCATGCCTTCTTCAAGCGCACCCTCCAGTTCCTCAACAGTGATGGCAAAGCTCTTGAGCATACCGAGGATGTCAGTAAACCACAGGCGGATAAACTTGACATCATTCTCCTTTGCCATCTTGAGAACATATTCCTTGCTTTCATCCTTTTTCTTGGCTGGCATTGCTATAACCTCCTTAATATTTTTCTAATTGTGCTAAACGGCATTACTGCCGGAGTCGCCGGTGCGGATGCGGATGGCGTTTTCCACGGGGATGATGAAAATCTTCCCATCACCTGTTTCACCGGTGCGGGCGCTTCTGACGATGGCATTCAAAACGGGAGATAGGTCTTCGTCCAGAACAATTACTTCGATCTTGAGCTTGGGGAGGAAATCAACGTGATACTCTTTGGTGCCCCACTTCAGGGCGATACCTTTCTCTCTGCCTCTCCCGCCTACCTCGGTAATGGTCATACCATAGTAGCCGAGGTCTTCAAGCGACTTTTTGATTGGGTCAAGTTTTTCTTCCCGAATTATCGCTTCAATTTTTTTCATCGCAGTGGTCCTCCATAGGCGCGTTCACCATGCTGTGAGATATCCAGCCCCACCGATTCCTCCTCACTGCTGACACGTAATCCGATGGTCGCATTTACTACCTTGCCGATAATCCAGGTCATCAGAAAGGCGAATGCCCAGACAACAAGAACACCGATTAACTGAAAGAGAAGTTGTTTGGGGTTGCCATAGACGAGCCCGTCTTTTCCGGCAGAATTAACCGCGGCGCTGGAGAAAATGCCGGTTGCCAGTGCGCCCCATGTGCCACCCATCCCGTGTACTGCCCAGACATCCAGTGATTCATCAATCCCGGTTCTGGCGCGAAACAACATCATATAATAGCAGAGAATAGCCGCGCCCGCGCCGATTGGTATGCCCATAATCGGCTGTACGAAACCTGCCGCCGGAGTTATCGCTGCCAGCCCTGCCACGGCACCAGTCACAACACCAAGCAGGGACGGACGGCGGTAAAGCCAGGAGAGTATCATCCAGACCAGGGCGGCCGTTGCGGCAGAGATATTCGTCGCAACGAAAGCGCTGGAAGACAGACCGCCGGAAGTCAGGGCACTGCCGGCATTGAAACCAAACCATCCGAACCAGAGAATACCGGCGCCGAGCGCGACCATGGGTATGTTACCCGGTTCCATCGGCTCCTTTTCTTTGAAGCCGCGGCGAGGACCCAGTAAAAGAGCCAGTGATAAGGCGGAAATGCCCGCCGCGATATGCACGACTATGCCACCGGCGAAATCAAGCGTACCCAACTTTGCCAGCCAGCCGCCACTCCCCCAGACCCAGTGCGCTACGGGAGTATAGACGAAGGTAAACCACAGGACAGAAAAAAGCATGAGAGCGCTGAACTTGATACGCTCCACTACAGCGCCGGTAATGAGTGCTACGGTAATGATTGCGAACATTCCTTGAAATGTCATGAAAGCGAGGTGAGGAATGGTGGTGGCATAAACAGGTGATGGTTCCTGCCCGACACCTGCCAGTCCGAAAAAGTCCAGCCCGCCAATGATGCCAGCTCTGTCGGGTCCGAAGCTGAGGCTATACCCATAAACCACCCAGAGCACACCAATCAGACCCAGACAGGCGAAACTCATCATGATGGTAGAGAGGAAATTCTTCCGTCTCACCAGTCCGCCGTAAAAAAATGCCAGTCCTGGTGTCATTAACAAGACCATTGCCGCTGACATCAATACCCAGGCAGTGTCGGCATAATTTATAGACATTTATCATCTCCAATCGAGTTAGATGTCTCCACTTTAGCGGGCAATTATTACGGCAGTATTACAGGTGTGTTACAAGTTAATTACGGCAGTTGGATTTCGTCAGCTGGCTATTTCCAGATAAACGAAAGCGAAGCCGTTTATAAGAACATGGATGACCGGCCTTTCAGTCGTGGATATGTTATTTGAGAGTGAATCAATTTTTAACTGAAACCTCGACCATGTTTTGCCGTGCGATAGCGTGTTCCGTGCCGCCTTTATTGACAAAGACATGCATCAAACCCAACACCTCATATCTCCCATTCGCCAATTTTCGTGTGTCCCATTGCACAGCGAAATTTTCCGACTTATCCTCAGATTCGCCGATTTTAATCCAGGTGCTGGTGCCCTTCTTGCGATAGTACCAAGGGTTGGTAATTCTTAAAACAGGCCCAGACAGTTCCAATTCTTTAAGTTCCTGTTTCAGAAGGTCTTCGTCAAGCATCTCACGCAATCTCACGGTGCCCGAAAATTTTTTCAAGGTTTTGGAAGGAACAATAAAATTTGGTCCCCAATCGTATGACATATTTGCCCTCCTTATCCTGTTACTGGTTTGATGTCTCTACTCTATCGAGGAATTATTACGGCAATATTACGGGTCGGTTACAGATGCCTGCAAAGCAGGCATTCAGGCTTTTTTCACAAAGCGGTAGCCAATATTGCGGACGGTCTCGATGTAGGTGTGGGTCTGGTCTTCAATCTTACCGCGGAGCCTACGGATGTGAACGTCAACTGTGCGGTCGCCCCCGAAGAAGTCCTCTCCCCAGACCCCGTTCAAGAGCGCATCCCGGGTGAAGACACGTCCGGGATTTGTTGCTAGGAACTTGAGGAGTTCGTACTCACGGAAGGTGAGCGACATCGGTTTATCACTGATATAGACTTCGTATTTTACAGTATCAATGACAAGGTCTCCGGTGGTGATTTGTTCAGGGCTGGCAGCTTTCGTTTTTTTATTTAGCAGGCGTTTTGCCCTGATGATAACCTCATCTGTATTTAACGGACTGAGCACGAAATCGTCAGCAGTGCCATCGAGATTGAGCGCTGTTTCCACTGAGGTAATGGCAAGAACAGGGAGTTTCTTCTCCTCCCGCAAGTACCGGCAGAGACGTTCGCTCTCTGGAATACTGCCAACTTCAATGAGGAATAAGTCGGGGAGGTGTATGTTGACCTGTTCTAGGGCGTTATCAGCGTTGCCCACCATATTGCACGTAAAATTGTTACGGCTGAGCGCTGCGGTCAGTTTGCTCGCCTCTCCGCCCGGTTTTGCCATCAGTAAAATTTGAAACAAAGTGCGCCTCAATAGGTGTAGAGTTGACCGTAGGGTCGGAGGTATTTAGGATACAGCCTGGTAAATTTGTCTTTCAGGATTTCTTCCGCACTGCAGTTAAAATGGTGAGAGAATTCTGTCACCAGGTGATTCAGAGTGTTCCTATCTTCCTCGTTAAGGTCGGCGATACCAAAACTAATCATCATCGTCTTCCCCATCAGCGATAATACCAACATATTCTTGCGTGGATGGTGTTGTTGGAGATTTAGCTGACAGGACATCAAGTTTGACCGCCTGTACTTTCCGATAGACATTGGAATAAACATTTCTCACACCATCAATAGTCAGGAGGTCATCTATCTTTATACCAAAAAGGCACTCGTTTTCCTTCAAATAGGGGAGAATTAAATCCCAGTCCGCTGAGCTCAAGGCAACAAATTCACCACCATTAAGCTGTTCGTTGACGACCTTTTTCTGCGGGTCGTGCAAATAGATAGCCCCACCGGATGCCAGAGAGAACAAATTAGAGCCGGGATAAGGCGTGTCCTGAATGATTATTTTCCCGTCATGGTCAAAACTGATGCCGTTCATAATGACAAACCCACCCCCCTTCAGTGGATCGCCTGCCATGAATGACTCTGCTAGATAGTCCAGACAGGTGCCATTAATAACGACACGCGGTTTCCCGACCGCGTTGATTAAAGGTCGGCCGGCGGCATTGCCCATTACATACACCTCGCCGCCCTTGGCACCGTACATGAATGTCTGCCCGACGTCGCCATAGATGGCGAGTTTACCCCTTTTCATAATTTGTCCTACTTGGTCCTGGGCGTTGCCGTGAACGTAAATCTCAAGCCCATCAATGCCGGAAGCCAGATAGTCTCCTGAGCTGTCATAAACATCAATCCGTACATCGTCTGAGTCCGCTGATAACCCGCAACCGCAGAAACGTTGCCCTTTATAACCGTACGTAATGAATTGTTTCCACCCCAACTCGTGAGCCGCGACAATGAGACGCGCATCACAGTCTTCCCCTTCAGGAGGGAATTCTTTGCCATTCAACACGAGAATTTTTTCATCCCCCTGAGGGGCACGCAGAATCTTGCGGGTCATCCAGTCAATATATTTGTAGATACTCTGAATATTAGTTTCTATCTTCGGCGTATTGCTGAAAATATCGGTCAGGCTGTCTCTGACAATATGGAGTATAGCACTACGCTTTTTGTCTCCTGGCGGAAGACGGATATCATTCAAATAGGTCAGGATCTCAATTGTCTGTGCCCTGGCAATATCATTACCATTAGCCTGTTCAGTCAATTTCTGGCAGAAGCTCCGGAGAGTTTCATAAGACCAGTTTGCCAGGTTCTTACGACAAAAATCCTTGAGTTCAGTTGCGTTCACTTTCTCTAAGTCCACATTTGTTTTCTGCCCTGATTTTTTCCTGACCGGAGCATGTTGCTTTAAGCTATCAGCGGTCTTTATTACCTCACCGAATTTATTAGTGCAAATAAGTTCTTTTGAACCGTTTCCTTTGCCTGAATCTTTCACGGTGAAAATAAAAGCACCGCCGTCCGTGGCGCTGCCGCCGCGCGCATTCCAGTAGCTATCGGCAATGGGACAAAACCGGCTATCCTCAGATGCCAGACTGTGCAGGGTGGCATCAACCGCCTGTTTCTCCGAGCAAATCAGGCCAATCTGCACCTCACCATCCTGCATGGCGAAAACCTGAGGCCGCAACATTGCGGTATCGGTAATGCCCATGAGCTGGAATTGTTTCTTGTAGACATCATTACGCGCAATGATGAAAAACCAGGGTCCATCAGGAGAACCATGCATATGGCTCCGTTGAATTTGCCGGTAAATCTTCTGTCTCTCTAAAGGCAAGGAATCAAAGTCATATTCTGTAGTGGGGGCCATAGCTTCTATGATATATTCCAGCGGATAACCGAAATTACGGTTCCACAAGTCAAAGAGTTGTATTGAAACCTCGGTATCCGTAAGAAATTGTGGAAAGACATTATATTGCTTCAAATATTCGGTGATAGAGTGATAATTAGCGAAATCCCCGTTGTGCACCAGGGCTTCATCCAGTCCTGTGAACGGATGAGCGCCACCCGGATGCCAGACACGCCCCTTGGTGGGGTAGCGCTGGTGCGCAATCCAACCGTGGGCTTTGAGATTGTCCAGGAGATAGTATTTCGCCACAAGTTCGGCATAGCCGACGATTTTAAGTATCATGATATTACGACCGTGGGATAGAACAAAAGCCTGCTTTTCACCGAGTGAGGCATAGAATTTTTGATTAAGACGGTAGGAATTTTGATATATGAACTCATCCTCTGCATGGCGTGGGTCCATGTTCAGGAGGTTATTTTGTTCCATGAAATGCGCAAGGACATCTTTTTTCGCGCGGACAAAATAGCGGTGGACATCCGGCGGCTTTATATCCAGTCCTTCAATTTCCCTATAGTCGTCCACCGTAGGAATGCGACTGGCTTTTCGCACCTCCAGATACGGGGTGATACACTCTTTTTCAACCTGAGAGATGGCTTCAGGGTCAAGCGAAGCAACCTGAAGCATATAGTGTGTATCGAGGACATCTTGGGTGACTCCCATGTCCTGTGCCGATAGACCAACGGCGGCAATGCCTCCACCCTTGCCGTTACCGCGGTTATGCATCTGGACCGAAGGTTCGAAAATATGGCGTCCGCTGACAGGAATAGAGGCAATAAAGCCAGTTACGCCGCAACCGCCTTCTTCAGCCGCCTTCTTATCTTCAACATTGGAGTGTGGCAGTTTTGCCCTGGAGGCAGTTATCTCATCTAGCATTTCATTCACGTTTCGCACAGTTTTACCCTACAAAATTAATTTCTTTTTCGGAGCCGGTTGATATTTCTTCCGCTCATCTTCATCAAGATAGTCCAGATGCACCAGCAGGTCAGAACGCCCGACTAATTCCTTGATACTCTTCATACCGTACTGCCGGAGAATTTCACACCATTGTTTGCGCCACGCCATATACATATTGACCAGTCTCTGCTCCGCCCACTCTTCCGTAATTTCATAACCGAGTTCGGCATCGGTGGTGGCAATACTGCGAGCACAACCGCGGCCACTTTCACAGTTACTACAACGCAGGCACTCCATCGCTACCAAATCCGCTGTACCGATGACACAGCCATTGGCACCCATAGCAATTGCTTTGGCAACATCCATCGCATTACGAATGCCACCGCTAGCTATGAGACAGAGCTCATCACGCACACCTTCGCTTATCAAGAAACGGTGTACTTTGGGGATAGCGTACTCAATCGGCATTGCAATGTTTTTCTTGGCGATATCCGGGGCGGCACCAGTGCCGCCATAACTGCCATCGAAGTGAATAATATGGGCGCCGGCATAATAGCTCCCGACAGCTACCATATCGGCATCAGTAGGCGTGGAAACCTTAACTGATACCAGTACCCTCGGGTTTATCTCTTTTATCCAGTCCACGTGTTTCTTGTGGTCTTCCACGGAATAGACGCTATGGAAAGGAAAGGGAGAAAAGAGAGAACTACCCATCACAGTCTCGCGTAATTTGGCGACTTCGGGAGTAACCTTATCACCCAGGAGATGGCCACCCAGACCCGGTTTAGCACCCTGAGCATATTTGAATTCCACTACCGGAGCGTATAATATGGTCTCTTCCCTGACGCCGAAGAGACCTGTGGCGACCTGCGTAATGATATTATCACGATGAGCGACAAATGCCTCCGGATAACCGCCCTCTCCGGTACATGTTAAAGTATTCAGTCTTTCAGCCGCACGTGCCCTACCTACCAGAACCGGCAGAGCGGTAGAACCGAACGACATTCCACCGCCGTAGCACGGCAAGGAGAGCACTCTTTCAGGTCGGCCATCACGGCGTTTGTTCAAGGAGAGGCTGGTATCAATTTCTTCATCCGGGATATTGAGGTAATCTTTCGGGTCGGGAATTCTGAAGCGGATTTTATCGAATCCCCCGCCGGAGTAACCGAGGCTGTACTCCAGGTCTACATGTGGCAAGTTCCCGGTCTCTGCCATATACCAGTGTGCCAGAATCATCTCTGACGACCAGCGATAATCACCAATTGTTTCCATAATAGGATTAAGACCCACTGATAGGGCATGTTGAGGACATCGTTTTACACAGAAGAAGTCGTTAGATTCACATCGATAGCCGATACAGCGGTAATCAAGGGGGCGGATTGGCTCACTGTAATTCTCGTATCGTAGATGCACTCCATAGGGACACAATTCAGCGCACAAGCCACAGGAAATGCAGTTGGAGTTTCTCCTCACCACGTATTTCCCGATAGGATTGCGGTAGCGAGAGGGAGTTACCACGGTCTGTGGTAGTCCCGATTTCTCATTAACCATGTCTCTTTCTTTCACGTTTCTCATAATAACTATCCAATTCCGGTTACTTTTCTCATGCCGAATAATGGGGCAAAACTGTCCCTCTCTAAATCATCAAACCACATTGACCTGCCCACTTCCCCACGCATCCGTCGCGCTTCACGGATGCCAAAAGCCCCCATTACCTCGAGAAGCTGATTATGCCAGGCGCTCATAAGATTGATAATCCGTTGAGTTCCCCATTTTTGTTCTACTTCTCCCAGCTTCACCGGGCATGATTTACCGTCCTTGCACCGGTAGCACAGGTGACATTCCAGCGCTATGAGGAGGGATAAATCAATTGCCACTGCATCGGCTCCGCAGATGAGGGATTTGGCAACATGCTCTGCCATAGCAATCCCCCCCGAAAATACCAGATTTATCCTGGACCGTATATTGTTTTTCACCAATTCCAGATGAATCTCGCGTATCATATCCTTCAAGTGGCGCGGATTGTTTGCATAAAGTTCGCGACCATTATCACTCCCATAGAAATGAACGGTATCAACATCGGTATGAGCCAGTGTCAACGTCAATCCCGCGGCTTTGCTATCGAGCGGCATTCCTACGGAAATGAACAACCCCGGTTTGATTTGCCGCAGCTTTTTGAATTCATTCTCGATGCCCGGGTCATAAGCCAGTTCTACCATCTGGCTTTTGCGAATAAGTTCACGATAATTATGATAGTTACTTCTCGTCAGGCATGGCACCAGATTGCTGGAAAATTCTGAAAATGCGGACGAGTAATTTTCCAGATTAATAAACATGAGAGTGCCCAGTTCGCTGGCTGCTTGCGCCATTGATAGCAGAACATCTTCACTCAGTATGCCGAATTGAGGCTGTTGAAATATCACCGGTAACGGTATTTCCAGGATGGGTGATAACTCCGTAATGAGAGAATTGTCTTCCCTGAATTCCAATTTCATTGGCCGACGGGAGAGTTCCACCATAGTATTGATATATTCTCGTCCGTGAATCCCGTCTCTGGTGGGTCGTACTATTTCCGACATATCGGTCCAGATGGAATCAAAGCCCTCTCCGGCGAAGGGGCCACGATAGCCGGCACCGGATACCGGGATACTGCCCGTGTGAGCTTGTGCCCACATAGAATTGATGATACCAGGCGTCCAGTAATCATCCCCCAGAATCCGGTATTCCGGGTTGATGGACATGGAGAAAATGCCCTTGGCGCACTCTTCAACACAGCGGTAGCAACTCTTGCAGGTGTACAAGTACTCCGGCTCTTTCATAGTGCTCCAGTGTAAGAAATTGTCCTTAAAAATGTTATAGACGCATCGTTTCCGCACACAGAGGCGACAGCTACCGGCGCAATTTTCACGAAACTCCACCGTAGCATATTTCCCAACCGGCGGGAACCGTGGGTTAGCATTTTTTGTATGTATAGCGTATTTTTTAGGCATGATAGCCTCCGGGTTAAACTAGTTAACGGGGATAAAGACCTGCCGCTTTTATAATCTCGGGGACTTTGTCTTCCCACTCAATTGCCATAATGTGAATACCGTGAACCCCCTTAATCTCACGAATCTCCTGGATTGTTTCTAGGCAAATCTTGATGCCCTCGGCGGTAGCTTTTTCTTTGGGAACGGCTTCCATTCGTTTGATGATGGCTTCAGGGATAGTGATACCAGCTACCCTGGTTGCCATGTATTTCGCCATCCTGGCGGATTTCAAAGGAGTTACTCCGCCTAGAATGTGGACCTTCTCCGTCAATCCCTGCTCGCGAGCTAATCGCACCCATTCTTTAAACCGCGCCATATCATAAATGCATTGGGTCTGGATGAAGTCTGCCCCGGCGGCTACTTTTTTCGCCAGGCGGAGCACACGGAACTCAAATGGGTCGGCAAAGGGGTTCTCTGCTGCTCCGATAAACATTTTAGGTGCTACATCAAGCTCAAACTCGCTCATATCTTTGCCTTCGTCACGCATGTTTTTAACGGTATGAATCAGGTGCATGCAATCAATATCCCAGACATTCATGGCTTCCGGTTGACTGCCGAAGGTTTGATGGTCGCCGGAGAGACACAGGATATTACGAATACCGAGAGAATAGGCGCCCATAATATCCGATTGCAGGGCAATTCGGTTACGGTCGCGGGTAACCATCTGCATTACCGGCTCAATGCCCATCTGGATAAGATGGGTGCAGGCGGCAATACTGGACATCCTGACGATAGCTGTTTGATTATCGGTCACGTTGACAGCATCAACATAACCTTTGAGAAGGGTGCCCTTTTTATGTATTACCTCAGTGTTAGCCCCTCGAGGAGGACCACATTCGGCGGTAACGGCAAATTTCCCTTGAGATAAGACCTCCTGCAATTTACCACTGTTCATATAACATGGTCCTCTATAACTAATTTTCTCGGTCCACCAGCCTGACTGGTACGCCAGTCCTTCGGCGGAACATAGGTGATGAGTTTATCCATTTGTCCGAATGATTTGGAACGGTCAATGATGAGTTGCCAGGCGCAATCGGTTTCAGAATTAACTTCACATTTGCCATTCTGCGAACCACCGCAGGGACCATTTAATAGCTTCTTTGAACAACGGCTGATAGGGCAGATACCGACAAAAGTATCCAGTATGCAATTGCCGCATCCCATGCATTTTTCGGCGAAAAGTCCTTGTTTTTCCAGAACACCGATGAAAGTTGTGTTCACACCTGGTAGGACAGGAGATCTGGTGAACCGACTGGCTATCATCTGAACACCTGCGCCACAAGCTAATGACAGAACGGCATCATTGCGTGCAATGGCAGTTGCCGCTTCCTTGATGAACTCATCTTCACATTGTCGTTCGACTGTCAGCTCTTCAATTTTGATTTTCCTGCCATCTTTCTGAAAAGCTAGACGTAATGCCGATGCCATGATGGCTACCTCATCTTCACCCCCTGCAAAGCATGTCTTGACACAGGTTCCACAGCCGAGGATAAGAAGTCTAGAATATGAAGATACCTTGTCTTTTATTTCCGCTATAGGTTTCTGCTCGCCTACTATCACGTTTCACTCCATTGTTAAAATTAAGCCGCCGGATTAGGTCCCAGTGTGACTAAATTGTCCATAGTCTGATTAATCGCACGGTTAAGGGCAGTCTGGTCTCTTTGCGGAATGAAAAAGATGTTCAGTCGCCGACCGTCAAGCCCTATTTCATCCAGTAGTTTTTTCATCCGGGCAACCCTCTTGCCAGCCCAAATATTTCCCTCGATATAGCGGCAGGAGCCTTCTGGACATACCATCACCACCACGGCATCAGCTCCGGCTTCGAACGCGCGCAGGAGAAAAACCTCCCGTGTTATACTGGAACATGGCATTTTAATTCCCTTAATATCACAATATACATTGTCCGAGTCAGCTATACTGTTAATAGCATTAAAGCAGTGGAACACAGTTATCTTAGGTTTAAATTGTTCTATCTTGACAGGTTCTGGCGTTATTGAGGAAACCACCTTAAAATTTTCAACCATCGTAGTGACACTCCCGAGAATAGGTCTACGGCATACGGCAACCGATTACCTTGTGTTTATGATGTTAACACACCACCGATCACTTTGTCAATATTAAATATTACGTATAATTATAGAATATTTTAGTGTATTAAACGGCAAAACTATAGTTTTATTGCCGTTAGCGATAGTTCGGTATAGGGGGATCTGGGATAATAGTAGTAATGAATCCGGTAGTAAAAATGAAATTTCCCATAACTGAATACAAACGGCTAACTAACACAAAATCTAAAGCAGAGAGCCCTTGAATATCACAAAACGAGTTTAATTACATCTTTACAAATCAAGAACTACAGAGATTTCCCTAGTTGACAAAATAGTACATTGTGACGTCACTTTATGAGACTGCCGAAAAAGTCCCGCTTCGTCATAAAGAAATAGAAAATACTTTGAAACTGAATGATCCGGAACGGTGATTGGAGGCTAAATACTGATAAAATAGAGGGAACAAATCAACAAGGGGGG
>Ga0214474_1000508_pt1 | contig 19211 bp, 12 predicted proteins | sample RVTome_2_FD_187335 | JGI IMG/M metagenome (GOLD analysis project Ga0214474, IMG submission 187335) | Soil microbial communities from uranium-contaminated site in the Upper Colorado River Basin, Wyoming, United States - RVT95D214 HiSeq ...
TGTCGGGTAAATTGCGCCGATTCGACGCCTGGCCGTGAATTCCTGAGAAGCGAGATCTCGTCCTTTTTTACCCAGAGGAACGCAAGAATGATTATGACTGCAATCAATACATATTTACTATATCTGTTACCCATATATTATCCCCATGATGATATTGATTGGATTTGAATTAATATTAACCAAACATGGGTGCGGGTGCAAGGTTAAAAATAAGGATCAAAATGCGTGATTTCTATAGTGAACGACATAAATAAGTGGCCATACTCGCAAAAGCAGGCTACGGATGTCCGGCAGGGATCTTTTTTTTCAGAGGCGAAAGAGTACAGTGCCCGGAACTTTGCATAACTCTTAGCAAAGGCGGGCGGAGGGCTTCATCTAGATTAACCACTAAGGAGGGGTAGCTGTCTACCCGGATGCTCGCCGCCCGCCTGACGACATCATAAGGCCGGTTACTTGCAGATAATTTCTTTCGCTCTGAAAAAAAAGATCCTTGCCGGACAATAGGTAAATAACAAACGACAAAATGCCTACTTTATTAAGTCGTTCACTATAGTATAATGAAACTTCAATATCATTGACATATTATCACAGTTGAATTAAGGAATTAGAGGTCTTGACAGATATTTTTATCCTGAATTCATCATGGGAGAGGAATTCTATAAATTGGATATTTCCCTGGAAATACAATGAGATAGTGGAGGAATAAAATGAGCAGATTATGGTATATATTGATTATTGTATTGAATCTCTTAATGTTTGTCATCCCGCTTCGGATTGTCAACGCAGGTGAAGATGGCGTCAAGTTCTATACACTGGAGCAGGGGATTAAAGAGGCGTTTGAAAATAACTGGTCAGTAAAGGCAAAGGAAGAGAAGGTATCAGAAAGCGTGTTTGCCAAGAATGAGGCTAAGGCTGGTTTTTTGCCTACATTCAGCACGAGCTACAACTATACTCATCTTGGTTTTGTACCTTCTATTGACACCTCAATTTTTGGTAATGATTTGGAATTTAAATTGGGCGATCAGGATATCTATCAATGGCAAGCCACTGTAAGGCAGCCTATCTTCACCGGTTTTGCTGTTACAAGCGCCTATGAACTGACAAAGCTTGGTATAGATCAATCCAAGTTGGACCTTGAGCTTGAAAGGCTGGACCTTGCACTAAATGTAAAGGAGGCCTATTTCAATATACTTAGGGCTGATAAGGCCGTTAACGTGGCCAAAAGCGCGGTAGAATCACTTGAGGCACACCATAATGTGGCAAAGAATTTTTATGATGTGGGCATGATACCTGTAAATGACCTGCTAAAGGCGGAAGTGGAACTGGCCAACACTCAGCACAACCTGATTCAGGCCCAGAACGCCTCAAGGCTCGCGAGAGTATCTTTTAACGTGCTCCTATCAAGATCAATTGATGAACCTTTTGAGATAGAAGATATACTTCAATATACAAAGGAAACCCCTGATTTCGATAGTTATCTGGAGAAGGCACTGAAGGCGCGTCCTGAGATAAAGGCCCTTGATTTGACAGATGCGCAAATCGATCAGCAGATTAATCTGGCAAAGAGCAAATATTATCCAGAGGTAGACTTTACCTATAATTATATTAAGGCAGGCGATACACCCAAAGTCTCGGGCAGCAATTTCCAGCTTTCAAGCCAATGGCAGGCCAATGTAGGCTTATCATGGACTTTCTGGGACTGGAATAAGACAAGAAATTCAGTCAATCAGACTGAAAGTCAGAAAAGGCAGTTGTTCCAGACCAGAAAAAGCATAGAGGACGGCGTAAAGCTTCAACTCAAACAGGCTATCCTTAACCTGAAGGAGGCAGAGGAGAAGATTCCAACGGCCCAGAAGGCCGTTGACCAGGCGGAAGAGAATCTCAGGGTAAGCGAAGAACGTTATAAGGCACAGGTTACTACATCAACGGAGGTCCTCGACGCCCAGACACTTCTTTCACAGGCAAGGATGAATTATTACAACGCCCTTTATGATCATAACCTGGCAAAGGCGGGGCTATTGAGGGCGGTAGGGGAGTATTAGGGCAAATAAAAGCAGCTATGTCTATTGATTGAACGTAGGCAAATGAGGGCTCTGACATGAAATGCAAAATGGCTCAGGGCTCAGGGCGCAGGGCGCATGGAAAAGCGTAAAAGAATAACTGCCTTTTACCTTGTGCCTTGAGCCATGCGCCATGCGCCGGTTTGCATAAAGAATGAATAACAAGTTTACTTGTAAGTTATTTAATCTATTTTGTTCCGCTATTGTGAAAGCCTATGATCCAGATATACCGATTATCAAAAAGCTTTGGGACGAATATCGCGTTGCATGATATCGGCCTGAGGATACGAAAGGGCGAGTTTGTTTTTATTACAGGCCCCAGCGGCGCGGGCAAGACAACACTCCTCAGGCATATATTCGGGACTGAGGAGCCTACAAGCGGCCAGATTTTGATAGATGGGATCAATTTAACCCGCATCAGCAGGAATAAGCTGGATCTGCTGCGAAGAAAGATAGGATTTGTGTTTCAGGACTTTAAATTATTGAACAATAAAACTATCTATCAAAATGTTGCGCTTGCCCTGGAGGTTACCGGGGAACGGCCGGCGATCATCCGTAAAAAGGTTCACCAGGCGCTTAGGGCTGTTGATTTATCAAAAAAAGAAAAGGCGTTTCCGCTTGAGGTTTCAGGGGGTGAACAGCAGAGGATAGCTATAGCGAGGGCTATTATTAATGATCCCATGATCCTGATTGCGGATGAACCAACAGGAAATCTGGATCCGGATATAACCAAGGATATCATGGTCCTGTTTCGAAGTATTAATCTAAGGGGGACAACGGTAATAATAGCTACGCACAGTAGAGAACTATTAAGGGATACCGGACAAAGGATTATTGTTTTAAATCATGGCAGAATAGTTGAAGAGATACAGGGATGAATTTGCGGATCTGGCTCTATTATTTTAAAAACGCTTTTATAAATATCATGAATAACCGTCTGATTCATGTGATCAGCATGGGCACTATCACAGTATCCATGCTCTTATTGGGATCATTCATGCTGCTATCCATTAACCTTGAAAATTGGATAAAGGAGTGGGGAGGGAACCTTTCAATGTCAGTCTATCTAAAGGACGGGATTGATGAAAAGATGAAGGGAGACATTGAAAAGCAATTACTGAATATTAAAGGAGCGAAGATAAAGGCGTTCATATCCAAGGATCAGGCTATGATGCAGCTGAAGGAGAGTCTGGGCAGCCAGGCCGGACTGTTGAGTGGGCTGAAAAATAATCCGCTTCCCAGCTCTTTTGAGCTCATATTCGAGGATACTGATGATTATCGCATTGACCCGGATAAAATTACAGCGTCTCTGGAAAAGATGGAAGGGGTGGATGAAGTCCAGTACAGTGAGCAATGGGTGGAGCGCTTTAGAGGTGTGATATTTGTATTTAGGGTCGCAAGCCTTATTATCGGAGGGCTTCTCTGTATCGCCGTCCTCTTTATAATAACCAATACAATTAAGCTGACTATCTATTCGCGCAGAGATGAGATAGAGATATATAAACTCGTTGGCGCGACCGATTGGTTTGTCAAAATACCGTTCCTTATAGAAGGCGCTATACAGGGAATAATCAGCGGCCTGATTGCCTTCCTTGTTCTTCTTTCATCATATCTGTTTTTTTCGACAAAGACTATTCAGATATTAGACCTTCCAGTCATTGATATTGTCTTTTTAACGAATAAATACGCCATATCTCTTATTTTGCTAAGCCTATTCTTGGGATTGATGGGCGGATTTATCGCGATAGGGCGGTTTTTCAAGGTATAAATCGTATGGCAATGTTTTTTATGAAAGAGACAATATAATGAAACAGACGCCAGCCGGGACCCTTTTTTTCTTGGGCATATTAATTCCCATTCTTGTATTGGCCGAGACCTCTTCAACGCCGAAGCCGCAAGATTCGGAATTGAAGGAAAGCCATGCGGAGCAGATTGCAAGCGATCTTTCAAGGGAAAAAAAACAATTACAGGATCTCGGTTTCAAGGAAAAAGGACTCCTGGAGCAGCTGGCAAGCATTGAAAAGGGCATTACTGAAAAAAGGATTATATTAAAGGAATTAGGGGAGAAGATAGGGGTAAGCAGGAAGGAATTAGCTGACCGGCAGGAACGGCTGAAGCAACTGGATAATTCTTTAATCAAGATGGAAGATCTGCTCAATAATAGGGTTGTCGCTTTTTATAAATATGCGAAAAAGGGATATCTCAGGATACTTGCGAGCTCAGGCGACATGGATCAATTAAATCATAGCATGAAATATCTCAAGGTTGTCCTGGATGGAGACAGGGAGATAATGAGAAAAACCGCCGATGAACGGGCTAATTACCGGAATGAGGTATCACTGTTAGAGGAGAAGTTATCAGCTATAGCCAGTCTTGAAGAGGCCGAGAGCAGTCAATTGTCGGAATTAAAGATAGACCTTGAAAAAAAGGTGATATTACTTGCAAAGATTCATAACGAGAAGGAATACTATGAGATCGCTGTAAAAGAACTGGAGTCTGCTGCCCAGAATCTAAAAGATACACTCTTGTACCTGGAAAGCGGTCAAAGGCAGAAGCAGGATCTGCCTGTTCATTTCGCACAGTCAAAAGGGAAATTGCCTCTACCTCTTGATGGAAAGGTTTTAAAGAAGAGCAGAAAATCGGGCGAAAGGGAGTTTACCACGCTTAAAGGAATTTATATTGAAGCACCGTTCGGCTCATATGTAAAGGCGGTTTTTCCGGGAAGGGTTGACTTCTCCGGTCAACTCAAGGGCTATGGACAGGTAGTAGTGATAAATCATGGATCTCGGTTTTTTACGATCTCGGCGTACCTTTTACAGAGGAACAAACAGGAAGCTGAGATGGTGGAAAAAGGCGATATAATCGGCCAGGTAGGAGAGACCGGCATGGAAACAGGGCCCGCCCTCTATTTCGAGATCAGAGAGGGGGAGACAAGCCTGAATCCCTTAAAATGGTTAAAAGTTGATTGACCTTTCCAATTATACTGGAGTATCATATCCTTTTTAATTTTGAATTGACTCTTTGTGTTTAAAATCATGTTTAAGTAAAGGATTCAAGAGATCAAAGAATCAGAATTTTGAATATTGAACTTTGAATTATGAAGTTCAAATCCCTTAGACATTCTAAATTCAATATTGGATATTCGATATTCTGTTTTTAATGTCTTTTAACTTGACCCCTCGACTCCTTGAACCCTCTAATCTTGATTATCGATCAACTGATTTGGAGGTGATCCTAGATCATTAATTATATATTAGGAGTAATAACATGTCATATTCCAGAAAAAGGTTGTCCCTGAATATCGCGATTTTCTGCCTTCTAATTCCTGGGATACTTTTTTTAGGCAGCAAGATCAATAATGTTAAGGCAGATAGCAATGATATTTACAAAAATGTTGAGGTATTCACTGAAGTGCTCAACCTGGTAGAAGAAAATTATGTGGAGCCCCAAGACACACAGAAACTCATCTATGGCGCTATTAAGGGGATGGTCCAGAGTCTTGATCCCCATTCGTCATTCATGACAAAGGAGGAACATGAGGATCTGCTTATTTCAACCGAGGGCAGCTTCTCAGGGATTGGTATTGAGATAACCATTAAGGACGATATCCTTACCGTTGTTTCACCGATAGAGGACACACCTGCCTATAAAGCAGGAATAAAGGCTGGTGACAAGATATTGAAGATAGGGGATAAACTCACCAATGATATGACAACAACGGATGCGGTAAAATATATTAGGGGACCCAAGGGGACCGAGGTTGAATTGACAATAGGCCGTGAGGGTGTGGAAAAACCGCTTGTATTTAAGATACTACGGGATGTGATACCATTACAGAGCGTTAAAAGTGTTCAACTTGATTATGACATTGATTATATCCGCATCTCAAATTTTCAAGGAAAGACGGCTGATGACCTTGTTGCAGCGCTGGACAAACTTGAAGAAAAACATAAGATAAAGGGACTGATCCTTGATCTCAGAAACAACCCGGGGGGTCTGCTGGAACAGGCGATACTGGTATCGGACGAATTTCTTGACTCTGGTTTAATTGTCAGCACTAAAGGCAAAAAGGCGGATCAGAATATAGAGGAGTTGGCCCATAAAAATATAAAAGAGAGAAATTATCCTATAATCGTGCTGGTTAACGGCGGCAGCGCGAGCGCCTCAGAAATAGTGGCGGGGGCCCTGCAGGATAATAAAAGGGCATTGATACTTGGAACGAGGACTTTTGGCAAGGGATCAGTACAGACAGTTCTGTCCCTTTCGGACGGTTCCGGTCTTCGTTTGACTACCGCCAGGTATTACACACCGAGTGGCCGGTCTATTCAATTGAGCGGTATATCCCCTGATATAGAGATAGACCGTGTCCCTCTAGTTGAAGGGCAAGGTGATGAAAGTCCCGGCTTTATGAGGGAGGAGGACCTGGAAGGCCATATGAGGAACGAGGAATATAAAGAGGAGGACGGGATTCAGGCAATTGATGAGGGCGCAAAGAAAGAGATTAACAAGGAGATTATTGAGAAGATTCAGGAAGAGGGAGAAGAGACCAAAGAGGAGATAATTGAAGAAGAAGATGATGATGAACAAACGCTCAAGACAGCCCTCAAGAAAGATAATCAGGTTCGCCAGGCTGTGCAGATACTTAAATCATGGGATGTCATATCAGCGATAAAGACCAGATCATGAATTGCCCAACAATTTTATCAATTATCTTGTGGCAGGCCGGGGAGTTGATTGATTTCAAATTGAATTTTATAGAGACTATCGGGTTCATTAAGATTGAATGCTAATAAAAAAGATTTCTTCCCTTATTTTATCAATTATCCTGGTATGTCTTTTTATCCTGGGATTATTCCTTTTATTTTTCAATTACACCGACAAGCGTTCCATCCCCTTATTTGAAGAGTTATACGCTGTATCTTCGGAGCTCAATGAAATAATAAGCCAGGTTGATTATGCGATCTATGACTCGCTTTTTCAGAAGGGTGTTCAGGAAAAGGACATATCTTTTTCAAAGGTAATACCAAGACATCAGGAGGGGCATGACTGGGATTTCACCGAATTATTGATAAATTTGCCGAATGGGGATGATGCTATTCTGCTTGAGGAATTGATATATAAAAGATTATCAGATTTAGAGCCATCCATAAAAGTTGATAAAGAAAGGATTTCAGATAACGAAACGGTCTGCAATGTCTACGCCAAAGAGCTGTATACACATAAGATAAGACTTATTTATAAAGAGCATGAAAAAAGATTCAGGGAAGGTCTGTCCAAAATCGCAATCGTTATCGATGATATGGGATATGATCTTGATCTGGCGATAGCCTTTATGGATCTAGATCTACCGCTAAGCCTTTCGGTTCTCCCTTCGGCCCCCCGTACAGTAGATATAGTATATGAGGCCAACAGGAGGGGTACAGAGCTGCTGCTCCATCTGCCTATGGAACCTAAAGATTACCCAGATCTGAATCCGGGTCCTGGCGCCGTGTTAACTAATATGGATGAGAGAAGGATAAGAAAGACTATTAATAATGATATAGACCAGGTCCCGGGAATTCGAGGAGTAAACCATCATATGGGGTCTAAATTTACCGAAAGATCTGAAAAGATGAAAATAGTCTTAAGGGAGTTAAAAAGGCATAATCTGTTCTATTTGGACAGCAGGACCACAAACCTGACTGTGGCTTATAATCTGGCCAAAGATATGGGTGTGCCAGCCGCAAGGAAGGATGTTTTCCTGGATAACGATCTATCTTCAAAGGCCATAAGGTTTCAAATGGAGAGACTGCTCGGGATCTCACGCTACTCAGGTATTGCCATCGGCATTGGGCATCCTCATAAGGAGACATTGGATGTTTTAAAGGAGTATGCGGGCATATTAAAAAAAGAATTTAAGGTGGTGCCTGTTTCCGAATTGGCGAAATAGGATGCGAACAAGGTGATACGGTTTATGTTTGGATTGTTATAAGGATAAAGGAGGTCATTTTGAAAGTACCGCTGCTGGATTTAAAGAAACAATATGAGAAGATCAAGGATGAAATATTGCTTGCAACCCAGGAGGTATTCGAATCACAGCATTTTATCCTTGGCCCTAAGGTAGAGGAGATTGAAGAGAGGATAGCCGAATATTCCGGCTGTAGATATGCCGTAGGGGTATCTTCAGGGACGGATGCCCTGCTCATCTCTCTTATGGCCGCGGGCGTGGTGCCCGGTGATATGGTTATTACTACGCCGTACACCTTTTTTGCTACAGTCGGCGCCATCGCGCGGTTAGGCGCCTTGCCTGTCTTCGTGGATATAGATAAACGGACCTATAATATGGATCCGTCCAAACTGGCAGAGTTATTGGATTCCATGAGTGAAACGGAGAAATCCAGGCTCAGGGCCATTATACCAGTCCATCTTTACGGACAGTGTGCGGATATGGAGATGATACTTAAGACAGCCAAAGAACATAATCTCATCGTGATAGAGGATGCTGCACAGGCAATCGGAGCTGAATATGAGTTTACAGATGGTTCTATCAAGAGGGCGGGGTCCATGGGGGATTATGGTTGTTTCTCTTTTTATCCCACAAAAAACCTGGGTGCCTTTGGTGAAGGAGGAATGGTAACCATCAACGACGAGGATATTTACAAACGGTTAAAGGTGCTTCGTAATCATGGGGATGTAGGCAGATACAATCATGACTATATCGGAGGAAATTTCAGGCTTGATGCACTTCAGGCGGCCATATTGCTGGTAAAATTAAGATATCTGGATGGATGGACGGAGATGCGCATAAAAAATGCCGATATATACAGGGGCCTATTTAAGGACTCGGGGATCTCCGACATCTCTCTCCCTTTTCAAAAAGAGAAAAGGCATATCTATAACCAGTTTGTAATCAAGATAAAGGACAGGAGGGATGAATTTAAAAGGTATCTGACAGATAACGGGATAGGCTGTGAGGTATATTATCCGGTCCCGCTTCATATACAGAATTGTTTTAAGGATTTAGCCCGTTACAGAAAAGATGACTTCCCTGTCTCTTTGGAGGCAGCATCAAAAAGTCTTGCCCTGCCGATCTATCCTGAGCTATCGAGGGATCAATTAAGGTATATTGTTGACATTATTAAGAAATTCAAGAAAATAAAATAAGATAATTTTTTTATTAAAAATATAGAAATTACTTGACATAGATCTATTAAAAGTTTAACTTACGGATTCCCTTTTTGATAGTCCGTATAAATTAGGATATTGACAAAGGGTTGTTGTGAGAATAAACTATATTTACATTGTTCTTTGAAAACTAAATAGTGATGCCGCTTGGGTCAATCGAAAACAATACCTTTAAGGTTAATTTATACAGTTAAATTGGAGAGTTTGATCCTGGCTCAGAATGAACGCTGGCGGCGTGCCTAACACATGCAAGTCGAACGAGAAACCCCGGGCTTGCTCGGGGGAGTAAAGTGGCGCACGGGTGAGTAACGCGTGGGTAACCTGCCCTTAAATCTGGGATAACTTCGCGAAAGCATTGCTAATACCGGATATTATTCCTGAGACTGTGGTCTTGGGAATGAAAGGTGACCTCTTCATGAAAGTTGCTGTTTAGGGAGGGGCCCGCGTACCATTAGCTTGTTGGTAGGGTAATGGCCTACCAAGGCGACGATGGTTAGCTGGTCTGAGAGGATGGCCAGCCACACTGGAACTGAAACACGGTCCAGACTCCTACGGGAGGCAGCAGTGAGGAATTTTGCGCAATGGGGGAAACCCTGACGCAGCAACGCCGCGTGAGTGAAGAAGGCCTTCGGGTCGTAAAGCTCTGTCAAGTGGAAAAAAAGACTTATGGTAAATAGCCATAAGTACTGATGGTACTACTAGAGGAAGCACCGGCTAACTCCGTGCCAGCAGCCGCGGTAATACGGAGGGTGCAAGCGTTGTTCGGAATTACTGGGCGTAAAGAGCGTGTAGGCGGTTGGGCAAGTCGGATGTGAAATCCCTGGGCTTAACCCAGGAAGTGCATTTGATACTGCCTTTCTTGAGTATGGGAGAGGAGAGTGGAATTCCCAGTGTAGAGGTGAAATTCGTAGATATTGGGAGGAACACCCGTGGCGAAGGCGACTCTCTGGACCAATACTGACGCTGAGACGCGAAAGCGTGGGGAGCAAACAGGATTAGATACCCTGGTAGTCCACGCCGTAAACGATGAGAACTAGGTGTAGCGGGTATTGACCCCTGCTGTGCCGAAGTTAACGCATTAAGTTCTCCGCCTGGGGAGTACGGCCGCAAGGCTAAAACTCAAAGGAATTGACGGGGACCCGCACAAGCGGTGGAGCATGTGGTTCAATTCGACGCAACGCGAAGAACCTTACCTGGATTTGACATCCTTTGACCGTCCTGGAAACAGGATTTTCCATGCTTGCATGGACAGAGTGACAGGTGCTGCATGGCTGTCGTCAGCTCGTGTCGTGAGATGTTGGGTTAAGTCCCGCAACGAGCGCAACCCTTGTTTCTAGTTGCCAGTATTAAGTTAGGCACTCTAGAGATACTGCCTCGGTTAACGGGGAGGAAGGTGGGGATGACGTCAAGTCCTCATGGCCTTTATATCCAGGGCTACACACGTGCTACAATGGGCTGTACAAAGAGCAGCGACTCTGCGAGGAGAAGCTAATCTCAAAAAGCAGTTCTCAGTTCGGATTGGAGTCTGCAACCCGACTCCATGAAGTTGGAATCGCTAGTAATCGTGGATCAGCATGCCATGGTGAATACGTTCCCGGGTCTTGTACACACCGCCCGTCACACCACGAAAGTCGACTGTACCAGAAGTTGCTGGGCTAACCCCTTCCGGGGATGCAAGTACCTAAGGTACGGCCGGTGATTGGGGTGAAGTCGTAACAAGGTAGCCGTAGGGGAACCTGTGGCTGGATCACCTCCTTTCTAAGGAATGTTACCACTTCAATTGGTGGAATAATCCTAGGTCAATCCCAAAGCGGTTTTCACTATTTAGTTTTGAGAGAGCAAGGCGAATTTGTATTTCAGAATTCGGGTTTCGGACTAAGGGATATAAAAAACCGCAATCCGAGATCGCCATTCCATAACAGGATGGGCCTATAGCTCAGTCTCGGTTAGAGCGCACGCCTGATAAGCGTGAGGTCGTTGGTTCAATTCCAACTAGGCCCACCATCAGGATTTATGATTTTCGATTGACGATTTTAATATTTAAGAGATCAATCCTTCAATCATCAATCGTAAATCGTCGATCCACTTGGGGGTGTAGCTCAGTTGGGAGAGCGCCTGCCTTGCACGCAGGGGGTCGACGGTTCGAATCCGTTCACCTCCACCATTTTATTCTCAAAGTTGAAAGCTCAAAACTGAAAGATCATTTTATTGTAATGATTTGAGTTTTGAGCTTTGAGCCTTGAGCTCAAGGGCGAATGCCCGATTAGTTCTTTGAAAACTGAATACAGGGTAATAAAATTTCAAAGGTGCCTTAAATAAGTAGCAATATTGGTAAATTATTATGGCCAAGCTACTAAGGGCAGACGGTGGATGCCTTGGCGCTGGATGGTGATGAAAGACGTGGCTAGCTGCGATAAGCTTCGGGGAGCCGCTAAACAGGCTTTGATCCGGAGATCTCTGAATGGGGGAACCCATCCCGAATAATACCGGGATATCTATTACTGAATACATAGGTAATAGAGGCGAACGAGGGGAACTGAAACATCTAAGTACCTTCAGGAAAAGAAAGCGACAGCGATTCCCAAAGTAGCGGCGAGCGAAATGGGAGGAGCCCAAACCGGATATATGTCAAGCCTGCAAGCGTTGTATGTTCGGTGTTGTGGGGCCTTATCGGAAGGATTTGCAGATTCTTCGGCAAGTCAGAAATTTTGTGGATAGCTGAATCCGCTGGAAAGCGGAACCACAGGGAGTGATAGTCTCGTAAGCGAAATTCACAAAACTTGCTGGATAAGGTTTCCGAGTACCGCGGGACACGTGGAACCCTGCGGGAATCCAGGAGGACCATCTCCTAAGGCTAAATACAAGCCAGCGACCGATAGTGAACTAGTACCGCGAGGGAAAGGTGAAAAGAACCCCGGTGAGGGGAGTGAAATAGTACCTGAAACCGTCTGTTTACAAGCAGTGGAAGAACTATTGGGATTTTAAGGGTTCGCTCTTTTTGTTCCAAGTTCAACCGCGTGCCTTTTGCATAATGAGTCAGCGAGTTACTTTATGCTGCAAGGTTAAGCCGTCAGGTGTAGCCGTAGCGAAAGCGAGTCTTAATAGGGCGATTTAGTAGCATTGAGTAGACCCGAAGCCAGTTGATCTATCCATGGACAGGGTAAAGGTCGAGTAACATCGACTGGAGGCCCGAACTCACTAACGTTGAAAAGTTAGGGGATGATCTGTGGATAGGAGTGAAAGGCTAATCAAAACTGGAGATAGCTGGTTCTCCCCGAAATATATTTAGGTATAGCCTTACAAATTAAGTAACGGGGGTAGAGCACTGGATGGGCTAGGGGTCCTACCAGATTACCAAACCCAACCAAACTACGAATACCGTTAACTTCTATTGTAGGAGTCAGACTACGGGAGATAAGTTCCGTGGTCGAAAGGGAAAAAGCCCAGACCGCCAGCTAAGGTCCCTAAATATGTGCTAAGTGGAAAAGGAGGTGGAAACGCATTAACAGCCAGGAGGTTGGCTCAGAAGCAGCCATCCTTTAAAGAAAGCGTAACAGCTCACTGGTCAAGTGATTCCGCGCCGAAAACTCAACGGGGCTTAAGCACATTACCGAAGCTGCGGATTCTTCCCGATTCATCGGGAAGAATGGTAGGGGAGCGTTCCATTCTGGATTGAAGCCAGACCGAAAGGACTGGTGGACCGTATGGAAGTGATCATGCTGACATGAGTAACGATAAAGCGGGTGAAAAACCCGCTCGCCGTAAGCCTAAGGTTTCCTGAGTAAAGTTAATCTTCTCAGGGTTAGTCGATCCCTAAGCCGAGGCTGATAAGCGTAGGTGATGGAAAACAGGTTAATATTCCTGTACCACCATATTGGCGTTTGAGTGATGGGGGGACGCAGGAGGGTAGGCCATTCCGGTGATGGATGTCCGGATTCAAGCTGGTAGGTGGAGAGGATAGGCAAATCCGTCCTCTCATTCAACACCGAGAAGTGATGAGGAGAGACTTAGTCTCACAAACTGGCTGATCCCATGCTGCCAAGAAAAGCCTCTAACGAGTCAATGTGGTGATCGTACCGCAAACCGACACAGGTAGGTAGGGTGAGTATCCTAAGGCGCTCGAGAGAACTCTGGTTAAGGAACTCGGCAAATTGACACCGTAACTTCGGGAGAAGGTGTGCCCTCATTAGGTGAAGAGACTTGCTTTTGAAGCCGAAGAGGGTTGCAGAGAAATGGGGGTAGCGACTGTTTACTAAAAACACAGGGCTCTGCTAAGTCGCAAGACGATGTATAGGGCCTGACGCCTGCCCGGTGCTGGAAGGTTAAGGGGATTTGTTATGTACGAGCAATCGGACAGAAGCATTGAACCGAAGCCCCAGTAAACGGCGGCCGTAACTATAACGGTCCTAAGGTAGCGAAATTCCTTGTCGGGTAAGTTCCGACCTGCACGAATGGCATAACGACTTCCCCGCTGTCTCAACCAGGGACTCGGTGAAATTGAATTCGGGGTGAAGATGCCCCGTACCCGCGAATAGACGGAAAGACCCCGTGAACCTTTACTATAGCTTGACATTGGATTTTGGGCTTGTATGTGTAGGATAGGTGGGAGACTGCGAACTCTCGATGCTAGTCGGGAGGGAGTCAACCTTGAAATACCACCCTTATTGGTTTAGAATTCTAACCTTGACCCGTTATCCGGGTTGGGAACAGTGTCTGGTGGGTAGTTTGACTGGGGCGGTCGCCTCCCAAAGAGTAACGGAGGCGCGCGAAGGTTCCCTCAGGCTGATTGGAAACCAGCCGTAGAGTGTAAAGGCATAAGGGAGCTTGACTGTGAGACTGACAAGTCGAGCAGGTAGGAAACTAGGTCTTAGTGATCCGGCGGTTCCGCATGGAAGGGCCGTCGCTCAACGGATAAAAGGTACTCCGGGGATAACAGGCTTATCGCGTCCAAGAGTTCACATCGACGACGCGGTTTGGCACCTCGATGTCGGCTCATCGCATCCTGGGGCTGGAGCAGGTCCCAAGGGTTTGGCTGTTCGCCAATTAAAGCGGTACGTGAGCTGGGTTTAGAACGTCGTGAGACAGTTCGGTCCCTATCTTTCGTGGGCGTAGGATATTTGAGAGGAGCTTTCCCTAGTACGAGAGGACCGGGATGGACGAACCTCTGGTGTTCCAGTTGTCGCGCCAGCGGCATCGCTGGGTATCCATGTTCGGAATGGATAACCGCTGAAAGCATCTAAGCGGGAAGCCAACCTCAAGATAAGATATCCCTTTCTTTCCGACTTGTCGGAAAGAGCTGAAGACCCCTTGTAGACTACAAGGTTGATAGGCCAGGTGTGTAAGTGCGGTAACGTATTTAGCTAACTGGTACTAATAGGTCGTGAGGCTTGGCCATAATTTTTTAAGACTTTGAATCTATTCCCTGTATTTTGGTTGATTTTTATAGGCGATCAGCAATCAGCAGTCAGCTTTCAGCAAATGCATTAAAATGCTGACCGCTGACCGCCGACGGCTGACTGCTTTAAAGGAATTTTCGGCGGCTATAGCGAAGAGGTCACACCCGTTCCCATTCCGAACACGGAAGTTAAGCTCTTCAGCGCCGATGGTACTGCGTGGGAGACTGCGTGGGAGAGTAGGTCGCCGCCGGAATTAATATAAGGCCCCTTGATTCGCTAATTACGGATCAAGGGGCTTTTTTTATTCATTATCATACCCAATCCTTTTCTCGATAGAAGGCCTGTCTCCTTCTGGAGGGTGTGCCTCTACCCGCCTTCGCAGAGCCGCCAACTCCAGTTGGCGGATGAATCCGCCATAATTACGGCGGATAAATGCGAAAAGGGTATCCACTGAAGCTGTGTTAGCAATGCGGCGAATAGCCGTGTTTATTGCTAACATGATTAGCGCAGTCGGATGTGCTTCGGCGGGTTTCGCCGAAGCTGGAGCATTGGTGCCGCCGACTTCAGTCGGCGGGGCTCTACTTGTCCCCCTTTGGAGGGGACGCAGGGGGAGGCATAAAGATGCGCGACGGTTCTATTTTTTTTGACATACGACCTGAAGATGATATTCTTCATTTTTCAAAAAGGATTTCTTATATATTTAATCATTTTTTTGAAACTTTTTCTAAAAAACCTTTGTATTAATTAGTATACATATAGAAATAACTAGATGACATCTAATCTTGATCGATCACAATTGATTGTGGAGGGTAGAAATGAATAAGTTCGTGAAGATACTCCTGTTGCTGATCTTCCTTGCCGCGATAGTCGTTGGCGGGTATGCCTGGGTCAAAAACCGTAAGCCTACCGACCAAGGATTCACCCTCGTAGAGGTCACCAGGGGCGATATCACTGAAAAGGCAGTGGCTGTGGGCCAGATTGAGCCTCGACAGAAGATCCATATCAAGTCAAAGATCTCCGGCATTGTCAAGCGGTGCCCGGCAGAGATTGGCGATCGGATTAAAGCAGGTGATCCTATCATAGAGATCAGCCCAGATCCGACCCCTGTTGAACTGCTTGAGGTCGAGCACCAGGTGGAAACAGCTCAATTGGCCTTTAACCGCGCCAAGGTAGACTGGGAAAATTCCCAGGAACTCGAGCGCCAGGGTATTGAATCCCGAAACAGTCGCGATGTCCAGTACGAGGCCTATGAGCGGGCGCGGATTGATTTGCTTCGAGCAAAGAACCAGCTACAGCTGATTCAGGAGGGTCGTATCAGCGGCCGTGGGGAAAAAATGGAGACCATAATTCGGGCCCCGGCAGAAGGAATCCTTTTACAGCGGCTGGTCAATCCCGGTGATCCTGTGGTTCCTCTGACCAGCTATCAGGAGGGAACCGAGCTGGCCACCTTGGCTGACATGAGTGATCTGATCTTTAAAGGGACGGTGGACGAGATTGATGTGGGTAAGTTGAGTGTGGGGATGCCTGTCCGCATAAAAATCGGCGCCCTGCCTGATCAGTCTATCACCGGTAAATTGAGCCGCATCGCCCCACAGGCTATTGAGCGAGATAATGCCAAACTGTTCGAGGTGGAGATTGTGATGGACCCATTTGATGGATTGCTGCTCCGCGCGGGTTATTCCGCCAACGCTGACATAGTAATCCGCGAGAAGAATGATATACTGTTCATCCCCGAACGTCTGGTTATATTTGAGGATGAAGGGGCTAAAACATTCGTCGAACTTCCCGGTGACACACCGGAGACAGAGCCTAAAAAGGTGGCCGTTAAAGTCGGCCTCTCAGACGGCCTAAACATTGAGGTGGTCTCCGGCCTCCGGGAGGGGGACAAGGTTGTGCAGAGGCCTCCCAGAGAAATCGAAGGGTAAAATACACCTGTCATGTTCAACATCATTCGCCAGCTTATTCGTGATACGCGCAGCCAGAAACTGCGCACATTACTCACCCTTTTCGGTATGATATGGGGTACCGCCGCGGTAAGTCTGCTGCTGGCATTCGGCGACGGCTTGCACAGGCAGATGATAAAAAGCAATATGGGCATTGGCAATAATGTGGTTATTGGCTGGCCTTCTCGAACTTCCATGCCCTTTGAAGGATTGGCCAAAGGCCGTTACATACTGATGAACGACGATGATATCCGGCTTATCAGGAATAAAGCCTATGCCCTTGGCGCCATATCCGCCGAATACAGTACAGGATTCAAACTCCAGCGTGGTGCCAAAGTCCTTTCAGTGTCCGTGTCAGGCGTGGAGCCAGACTTCGGTGAAATTCGCAACCTGATTCCCTCAGCGGGCAGTCGCTTCATCAATCCCATGGACCAGGAAAAGAAAAGGAGGGTGGTTTTTCTGGGTGATGAACTGGCCAGTCAAGTCTTTGGGAACGAGTCCCCCGTGGGGCAGACTATTCAACTCCAGGGATCCCCTTTCATAGTTATAGGTGTGCTCAAAAAAAAGGCTCAAAACTCCAACTATGCCGGACAGGACAGCGGGAGATTGTTTATCCCTGCTTCCACACTCAAGATGATGACCGGGCAGAAATTTATCAGCAACTTTGTCTTCACGGCCAGCGATGTCACCAAGACCGAAGCATTGGTTAAGGATATCCGGCAGATAATGGCTGTTCAGCACCGGTTTGATCCCAAAGACAATGAAGCGATCATTCTTTGGGATACTACCGAGTCGGCCCGATTTCTCAATACCTTTATGCTTGCCTTCCAGATATTCCTTGGAATAATCGGATGTTTAACCATGATTGTGGGAGGAATAGGCGTTTCCAATATCATGAATGTGGTGGTTGAAGAGCGGACCCGTGAAATCGGGATTAAAATGGCACTAGGCGCGAAACCACGTCTTGTTCTTGGCCAGTTTCTGCTGGAAACGCTGGTCATTACCTTTGTTGGAGGGGCCATAGGTATCCTGATTACTATGGGGATCTGCGCGATTTTCCCGGCGTTGAATCTGACTGACTATGTCGGTAATCCCGCCATTTCACCCGGCTCGGCCGCCGTCACTGCTGCCATGCTTGGTTTGATCGGTTTTATTTCAGGGTATTTTCCCGCCCGCACCGCTGCCAGCCTGGATCCAGTGGTGGCGATGAAGATGTGAGGATCGATCAATGTATAATCCGAGACTATTCCTCGTGTTTCATCTCTTTCTTCGCGCGAGCCGTGTGCAGAAAAAGAGGGCCATCCTTACCATGGCCTCCATTGCATGGGGATCCCTCTCACTGCTTTTGCTGCTCGCCTTTGGTGAGGGGCTAAAGATCTCAATAACTACGGCAACGCACGGTATGGGGAGCGATCTGGCCATATTATGGCCGGGTACCACGAGCCTGATCTGGCAGGGCCTGCCAGCGGGGAGGCCTATCCGGCCTCGCATTGAGGATGTTGACCTCCTCAGAGAGCGGATTCCCAATCTAGTGGAAGTAGCCGGGGAGATACACAGATGGGGAGTGGCTGTAAATCATAATGAAACTAACACCACTGCACAGGTCAAAGGCGTTACCCATGGCTTCGGTGAGATTCGCAACCACATACCTGCACCGGGGGGGCGATTCTTAAATTCTTTGGATGAGCAGTTACGGCGTCGGGTCGCCTTTCTGGGCAATGATCTGGCTGAAAAAATTTTCGGAAAGGAGAATCCTGTAGGTAAAGAGATTTTTCTGGAAAAGGTCCCCTATACGGTTATAGGCATAATGATGCCCAAGGTTACAATGAGTAACTATAATGGAATGGATAAGGATCAAATCTCTATTCCAATTACCACATTTAAGGCCCACTTCGGAGCGGATCGATTAAGCATCATCGTGGTCAAACCGGACCGGCCGGAGCGGATGGGGCTTGTGCTTGATGAACTACATAAAACCCTGGGGATCAAATACGGATTTAATCCTGAAGACAAACGCGTATTCAGTATCTGGGACACTATAGAGTCATATAGAACCACGCGTAATATCTTAGTAGGAATACAACTCTTTTTAGGCATCATTGGTGCCCTGACCCTGATAATCGGCGGCGTGAGTGTGGCTAACATTATGTACGCAGTGGTCAAGGAGCGCACCAAGGAGATCGGGGTTAAGATGGCCCTGGGGGCGCACCGGGGCTGGATCACCGGCCCTATCGTGCTTGAAGGCCTCCTTTATACGCTATTGGGAGGCGCGGCTGGCCTGATCATGGCCGTGGCTGCCATCTTTCTTCTGGACCAGATACCAACAGAAGGAAACGAGGTTTTGGTTATGTTCGGTACGCCGACTCTATCTCTGCCTATCGGTCTGGTATCCGCAGCTATCCTGGGCCTTATTGGCCTGATGGCAGGGTATTTCCCCGCGAGACGCGCCGCATCCATTAATCCGGCAGAGACACTCCGCTATGAGTGAGGTATTTATGTTTATAGACAAGTTTTTCAATTCCAAGAAGGACAATTTAAAAGTAGAGGACGGTGAGGTAATCAAACTGAAAGGCCTGACCAAGGTATACGACACTGGCAAGATAAAAGTGGAGGCCCTCAAGGGAATTGACCTGGAGGTCCAGAATGGG
>Ga0214474_1000509_pt1 | contig 19183 bp, 15 predicted proteins | sample RVTome_2_FD_187335 | JGI IMG/M metagenome (GOLD analysis project Ga0214474, IMG submission 187335) | Soil microbial communities from uranium-contaminated site in the Upper Colorado River Basin, Wyoming, United States - RVT95D214 HiSeq ...
GAACTAAAAAGGTCCTCTTTCTCTGCACAGGAAACTCCGTCCGGAGTCAGATGGCCGAGGGTTTGTTAAATGCTCTCGGCTCTAAACAGTGGAAGGCTAAGAGCGGAGGGGTCATTTCATCCTTTGTCCACCCCCTGGCCATTCAGGTGATGGGAGAAATAGGAATTGATATCTCCAAGAAAACCTCTAAATCCATGGATCAATTCTTCAAGCAAAAATTTGATTATATCATTACCCTTTGTGATGATGCGGCCAAATTCTGTCCGAGCTTCGGCGGCCAGGGCAAAAGACTTCATTGGCCTTTTGAAGACCCTGCGTCGGCTACGGGAACCGATGAAGAAAAATTAGAGGTATTTCGAAGGATAAGAGACGAGATCAAGAAAAAGATCGAACGATTTTTGAAGCCTGAATCTTCTGAACCCATCGATCCAATTGCTTCATTTAAATTTTAAGTTCTCGCCTTTTTCATTAGCCTTTCCCAGGTCCTTTCCACATTTTCCTGAATCACATCGATTTCCGAATCGGTCAAGTGACTGAAGCGTCCCTGAAGTTTTAGATACTCTTTTACAGGAACGACATGAGATTCTTCTTGAATGGTGTAAGATATCCCATCCTCAATTTCATAAAGAGGAAAAACCCTTGACCGAACGGCAAGCCTTGAGACCTTGACGGTGAGCTCTGAAGGCATCCTCCAGCCTGGAGAACAGGGAGACAGGAGATGGATGAATCGGGTTCCCCGGATGCTCTTCGCTTTCTCCATCTTTCTTAATAAATCTTCCGGGTAGGCAATCGTTGCCGTCGCCGCATAAGGGATCTGGTGATCGGCCATGATGGCCATGATGTCTTTTTTAGGGTTTTCTTTGGGCTTCATGACCGGAGTGGTCGTGGTCCAAGCGAACAGGGGTGTGGCAGAACTTCGTTGCGTGCCCGTATTCATGTAACCCTCATTGTCGTTACAGATATAAATGAAATCTTCGTTCCGCTCGGCTGCACCCGATAAGGCCTGAAGTCCGATATCAAAGGTTCCTCCATCTCCTGCCCATACGGCTACCACAGACTCATGATCCCCTCGAATATCTAAAGCAGCTCTGACTCCCGAGGCCGTTGCTCCGCCTGTAACAAAACCGGCATGAATGACTGGAATTCGGAAACTGGAATAGGGCCAAAACCCTGGAATGATAGACCAGCAAGAAGCAGGGAAGACCATGACGGTCTTCTCCCCGAGGGCCTTAACGGTGAGCCGCATGCTGACAGCGGCTCCACATCCAGCACAGGCGAGATGCCCATGTCCAAGATTCTCTGAAAGGGGTATTTCCATTTTTTTCATCTAAGGTCCCTACCTTATTGTTCTGTTTATCACTGCCTACTGCCTACTGCTGACTGTTCACTATTCATTTCTTAAGTCCTAACCACAAAATCTCTTCTTCCGGCCTGGGATGCTCCGCCGTGTATTGGATCGCTTCTTCAATCAGCTCCGGAGTGATATCCCTTCCACCTAATCCCGAGATGAAACCAAACACCTGGGGCCTTTCCTCTCTGGAGTATAAGGTGGCTCTTAACTCCTGGGCAAAGATGCCTCCCACCCCTGCCGAGAGATTTCTATCAATGACCGCCAACTTCTTTGCTCCTTTGATTTCCTCAAAAATTTCTTTAGATGGAAAGGGTCGAAATCTCTTAATTTTTATTCCGGCAATGCTGACTCCTTCCCCGATCAGTTTCTGGATGACGACCCTTGAGGTGCTGGTCACGGTACCAGAGGTCATCAGGAGAATCTCTGCTTTCTCTTCTCCATATCTTTCAATGGCACCGTAACCGCGGCCAAATCGGGATCTGAACTCATCGTCCACCTTTTGGGCGACCTCCGGAACCTTTTCCATCGCCTTTTGAATTTTGTATCGAAACTCTAAAAAATATTCCGGTGTGGCAATCATGGAATAGGCCATCGGTTCCTGAATATCGATTGGATATTCTGGACAGAAAGGCAGTAAGAACGGGTCAACCTCCTCCATGGTGGGAATCTCTACGGGCTCGGAGGTATGGGAGAGGACAAAGGCATCGAGGACAACCATCACAGGAAGTTTGACCGATTCTGCAATTCGGTAAGCCTGGAGGATGGTATCGAGGACTTCTTGATTATTTTCGCAATAGAGTTGAATCCAACCGGTATCCCGTTGAGAAAGGGAATCGCTCTGATCGCTCCAGATATTCCATGGTGGGCCGATGGCTCGATTGACATTCACCATCACAATAGGAAGACGAGCGCCTGAGGCCCAATGGAGCATCTCATGCATATAAGCCAATCCATGAGAAGAGGTGGCCGTGAAGCATCTTACCCCGCCGGTGGAGGCTCCTATCAAAGCAGCCATGGCAGAATGTTCCGATTCCACTTTTAAGAATCGGGTATTCAAGCGACCGCTTGCAATGAGCTCTGAAAGTTCCTCAACGATCGTTGTCTGCGGGGTAATGGGATAGGCAGAGATGACATCGACACGGCTCAAAATCACCCCATAGGCCACCGCTTGATTTCCTGTGATGACCCTCTTCATCTCGCCTCCTCTTTTAAAGAAATGGCCCCCCGGGGACATTCAGAGAAACAGATGCCACACCCTTTACAAAAATCGTAATCCACCTGATGGGACAAATTTTCTTCTGTTTTAATGATGGATGCATCAGGACAGAAGACATAACAGTTCTCACATTCATTACAGGTCCCACAACTGAAACACCTTTCCGCTTCTTCCAATGCGATGCTCGTCGTGAAGGCAGAGGTCACTTCGCCAAACCTTTTGATCCTTTCTTTGACGAGGCCTTTAAATTCCTTATGCCTTTTTAAAGGTTCGAAATAGTCCATATTCAATTCTTCAAAGGTGACCACATGGGGATTCATCGGTCTCTCTTCAGGGTGGAGATGTCTGAAGATCGAGAGTGATGGGCCCTCCCCTATCAGAATTTGATGGATCGCTTCTTCTGAATCTTTTCCTTTTAAGTAACAATCAATAGCCAGGGCAGCTTTTTTGCCCGAACCAATGGCATGGGCCACTGTTCGCTGGTTTGACGTGAGGTCTCCTCCTGCAAAGATCCCTTTTATACCTGTGCTTCCATCTCTTTGTGTAAGAACGATCCCCCTTTCCCTCTCCATTCCTTTTGGAAGAAATGAAATTTCGATCTCTTCGCCAGCGGCGATGATCACACCATCTGTTTCGATGGAAAAATTGGAATGGGGGATGGGAACAGGTTTTCTACGACCGCTCTCATCCTTTTCTCCCAGCTCCATTCGCAGACATTCCAAACGTTGAAGGCTATCTTTCTGTTGAATACGAATGGGATTGACCAGATATCTTATTTTCACCCCCTCTTCAATGGCTTCCACTATTTCATCTTCAAAAGCAGGCATCTCCTCCTTTGAACGGCGGTAAAGAAGGGTCGCCTTCTTTCCCAGCCTGATGACCGAACGCGCCACATCAATGGCTGTATTTCCTCCACCAATAATAGCAATCTTATCACCTAATATTACTTTCTTGCTCAGGTTGACCTTTCTCAGGAAATCAAGACCGTTAAAGACACCCTTTCCTTTCTCGCCGGGGATATGAAGGCCTCTGCTCCGATGGGCTCCTGTGGCGATGAAGATGGCTCGATAATCCTTTAGGTCCTCCAATTCTAAATTTTCACCAAAAGGAATTCCCGTTTGAATCTTTACCCCTAATGCCTCAATATTTGAGATTTCCCTATCTAAAACATCCTTTGGCAATCGATAGGAGGGGATTCCTGTTCTCAACATCCCCCCTGCTAAGGAGGAAGATTCAAAGACGGTGACATCATAATGAAGCTTTGCCAAATGGTAAGCACAACTCATCCCTGCAGGTCCGGATCCGATAATGGCAATCTTTTCCTCTCTTACGTCTGGTATCTTTTCTATCCTCTTATTCAGATTTGAAGCAAAATCTGAGACGAACCTCTCTAAGGCATGGATGGCAATTGGTTCATCATAGCTTGCGCGATTGCATTTCGACTCGCAGGGATGGAAACAGACCCTGCCACAGATTCCTGGAAAAGGATTCTCCTCCTTGATCAAATGCCATGCCCCTTCAAAATCTTCTTGCGTTATCTTCTGTATGAATCTAACGATATCATTTCCCACCGGACAAGCGGCACTGCAGGGGGGTGTCTTGTCTTCATAAAAGGGACGTTGTGTTCTCCACGTCCCTGTCTTATTCCAGTCCATATACCCCAAAGAAATGGAAATATCAGGCATTTCAGAGACATGTTTGAATATGATTTGGTTTGTCATTTCTCTCAACCCAATATGGATTTGCAGGGGGCGATGCGCGTAACGAAAACTGAAGTTTGCTCAGTTTCTTGGGTTTATCGGGTTTCTCGGGTTAACCCAAAAAACTCAACGAACTCAACAAACCGGGCAAACCTCAGTCCTACACTACGCTCTATGCTCAATCCCCTATGCCGTCTTAAACTTCACTTCTTGAAAGGCCTCTCTTGCGGCCTTTACGTTCTCATTCTTCTTTCCTGGAATTTCTTCACGGATGGCCAATGCAATGGAATCGATTCCTACAAGGCCTGTCACCTTAGAAAAGGCTCCTAAGATAGCGGTATTCACAATAGGGCTCGTTCGTGAACCTAAGCCATTTCGGAGGGCAATAGAGGTGGCGTCGACGGTAGCCGTTTGAAAACCTTTCAGATCACTAAATACCTCAGGGGGTTGGTGTGAATTGATGAGGATCCATCCATTCTGTTTCAATCCTGCCGTCACATCAACTGCTCCGATCAGTGTTGGATCAAGAACAACGATATGATCGGGTTTATAGATATTGACCCTCAAGTTGATAGGTTGCGGGTCCACCCTCAAGAAGGCCATGACAGGCGCCCCCCGCCTTTCAACCCCAAAGGCAGGGAAGGACTGGACATAGAGGTTTCCATGGAAAAAGGCAACGGCAAGCACTTTGGATGCCACCACAGCTCCCTGACCACCTCTTCCATGAAATCGAATCTCGATCATAGGTTGCAATCAAATGGAATATTGAAACAATGGAATGTTGGATTAGAAAATAAAAGTCTTAGGTTTGAGGGTTAGGGTAACGAAGCCAGTTCCGTTAATGGGTTACGTCATTCGTCCTAAAACCTTCACCCTCAACCTTTGACATTAAACCATACAGGCTTCCTAACCTTTACCTTAATCTTTTTCACCCAGTATTCCACTATTCCATCATTCCAACAATCACTATTTTAACCTGGATTGTGTTCCATTAAAAGTCGATCTTAACTCTCTCTTCTTTTAGAGCCTTGAGATGACAGGTTTCGTTCATAAAAGAAAGAATGTATCTTCCATTTTTGTATTGAATCAGATTAATGGCTGTGGTGTCCTGAGTGATCTGCCAGAAATGGGAGTTGTCCAGACCGAGGATGGCACAAATCAAAACCTTGCATACGACCCGGTGAGAAACGAGAACAAGGGTTTTTCCTGGATGACTTCGGATCACCTCTTCCAGCGAAGCCATTGACCTCACCCTGACATCATCCAAACTTTCCCCGCCCGGAAGTCGTACGAGATGAGGTTCATTTCTCCACTGCCGATAGGTCTCCCTGTCATGCTCCCGAATCTCTTGATGCGGGCGCCCCTCCCAATTTCCAAAGCTCATATCGATAATTCCATCTAAAGGTTGAACCTTTAGGTCGTGAAATTGGGCAATCTTCTGGGCCGTCTGCCATGCTCTTGATAGAGGGCTTGAGTAAATCGCGTGGATCTCCATTCCCTTGAAATATTCCCCCGCCAACTCTGCTTGCTTCAAGCCGGTTTCATCAAGGGGAACATCCGTTCTTCCCCGAAAGATCTCTTCCTTATTCCATGCGGTTTGTCCATGACGTACAAGATAGATAGAAGTCATACAGGCACATTATTACCCACATAAAAAAAATTCTCAAAGAAAAGTTTTTACCAGCTACCGACGATGTCCGAATGCCTATTATCACAGAGGGGAGTATAATAGAGCATCGGAAGATGCCCATAAAGCCCAGAGCTTGGACTTTTCAGTGCCTCCAGGATTTCTCAAAACTCTTCGTGAGACCACAGGAAGACAAAGATCAATAAGTACTACTTCTTCACGAGCAGATTTCGATACCGGAATGAAGATTACAACCGATAAACAATAGTTTCCTAACCTGTGTGATGGGGGATGGAGAACTGCTTTGGCGAACTTAGACGAGCACGAAATTGGAAACGGTGAATACAGCCAAGGGAATACCTACGGTAACTCACCGTTCCTTGGCCCTACCATGAAAACTAATTTCGTAGAATGATCAATAAATAATATTGGAAGAAGTTTTCACATTCGAGGGAAATAATTCAGAACATTTGGGAAGGTCTCTTCCACTTTTAATGTCTCGCTAAAATACGTGTATTGTTGGAAAGTAATATAATTTTAGTACCTTATAGTGATAGTGAAAGTATGGTACTAAAATTGCTCTCCATAATTAAGAGTTAAATATATTTAAGTCCCGAAAAGGTAAATCCTTTATGAGAAGGAGACGGAAAGTGATGGGTTTTTTAATTCTACAAGGTGACCGCGTTGCTGAAGGATGGATCTTCGGATTTTTTGTTTATTAGGAGGCATCCATTGAGAAATAACATAAACAATTCAATTCGAATAATCCTTATCATCGCTTGTTCAATCCTATTTTCATGCGCAACGACACAACAAACGCAATTAAAATCAAGAGATGATGAGGTTCACAACAATCGGGGTTTTGCCTACTGCCAAATAGGTCAATATGACCAAGCCATCTTAGATTTCAGCAAAGCCATTGAGATAAATCCACGGCTTGCTCATGCCTACAATAACCGAGGGGCGGCCTATTTGTATAAGGCCCAATATGACCGAGCTATCTTAGACCTCAGTAAGGCCATTGAGATAAATCCACGGCTTGCTCATGCCTATAACAACCGAGGGTGGGCTTATATAAAAATGTGGCAATATGATCAGGCTATTTCCGATTTTAATAAGACTATCGAGATAGATCCAAGGTTCGTTGAGGCTTACTTTCATCGGGCAATTGTCTATTTTCTCATTGAGGAATATGACAAATCTTTGTTAGATGTTATTAAGGCTCAAAAATTAGGTTATCAAATTCCACCTAAGTTTCTTGATGATCTTCGAAAAGCTTTAGGGGGCATAGGCGTGTAAGGATTAGTTTTGTGGAGTTACCTAAGCGCTTTTGCTTATTTATTCCCACTTAATGAATATTCATAATTTCTTCTGAAAATCCCCTCTTACTCTAAGAAATTATAAATAAATTTTCACCTTCCTTTATTTCCCGAGATTAAAAAGCAGGGCCATCTTCGACCCTACTGAAGTGGCAGGGGATAGAGAAGCGCTGCAGCGAACCTAAACGGGCATGAAACTGGAAACCGTGGATACAGGCAAGTGGATGCCTAATGTAACTCGCCTTTCATCGCCCCTACAATATGATTAGGTTATCCTCGATCTGGTGCTTAAGAGCCATTTGATTCTATAAAATTAAGAGATAATTTTCACAAGTCTATTTTTTTATTGACTATTGGCATATTTTGTGATAGAGAAACTGTTGAATACCACATTTTGTACTATTAGAAAGGGGGTTTTGAGGCACTGACAAGTACCGAAATTTTGTTTCGCCGCTGGCAAATCAAGTTTTTTTCAAAACGGTCATGTGGGGTTTACTGAATCCGGGTATAAGCCTTTATACAATTCGAGAGATTTTGAGTCTGACTCTTTTCGAAAAACGCCCATTTTAAAGATATCGTCAACGATAGACGATACAACATTAAAGATCGTTACTTGTAGCCAGTTGTCTTTATTCAATTGACATTGGGATAGTCGTAAGTAGTTTTGACCAAAGACAGTAACGCTAGTCGCTAAATGGGCGAGACAAACGTCACCCCAAAAAGAATGCACCAAGGAGGGATAACACTGTTAGCCCTTCAGATGTGTATTCCTCTCCATAGAGCACCGCTTATTAAAACACACTACACTACAGACAAAAAACAGACGACTCAGCTACGTGAGTTGCTAAAAAAAGTGCTGATTCAAATTGAAAATGGTTATTCTGAAGAGGGCGATAAAGATATTCGCTCGTCCTGGGATGTGAGAGGATGTGTCTATCATAACTTCTAATGCAAGGGAGGTGTGAAGTATGAAGACGATTGCCATAGCAAATCAGAAAGGCGGATGCGGGAAGACGACAACCGCCATTAATGTAAGCGCCGCATTAGCCGGTACAGGAAGAAGGACTCTCCTGATCGATCTGGACCCTCAGGCTCATGCATCCTTTGGTTTAAGGGCAAGTAACCTACCAACAGATAAATCGGTTTATTACGTCTTGACGGACAATCCCGAAAAGAGGCGGTCATTCGACAGTTGCATAGCAAATGTCTCCCGGAACTTTGACATCGTGCCGTCAAGTATCCAGCTGAGCACCCTGGAGCAGGAGTTCAAAGATAAAGAGGACGCGGTCTCAGAACTTTACAGAGTATTGTCCTCCTACCCGTCAACGCACGAATATATCATTATTGATTGTCCGCCTAGCCTCGGTTTCCTCACCTTCAATGCCCTGAGAGCCGCTGACCAGGTCATCGTCCCCATTGATATGAGCGCCTTTACTCTTATGGGTGTCGGTAAGCTCCTGGGGATGCTCGAGCTCATCAAGACGAAGATCGGACACGTTCCTCGGGTGAATGCACTTGCCACCCTCTTCGACAAACGCACCACGTATTCACAGTTGGTGCTCCAAGAAGTAAAGAGCTTCTTTGGAGATAAGATGTTCAAGGCCGTCATACGACTCAACGTTGCACTTAAACGAGCGGTATCCGAAGGCGTCTCCATCATTGATTTCGATAAGACATCGTACGGTGCCAAGGACTACACCGCGCTTTGCCATGAGACACTGAGGCTTGACCATGTAGAGGATGCTAAAAAACCGATCGCGTCACCAATGTCAGTTCAGGTTCCGGAAAAACGGGAAAGTGTCTTGTCCACACAAGAAGAGATCGAAAAATCATTCGAGCTGGATATAAAGGAAGTGACATTCGCTGTGGAATCGCCGGCAGCGAAAGACATCTACATCGCTGGTGACTTTAACGATTGGAAGATAAACGATGAGAGCAGACTTGCCCGTCTCGAAAACGGGTACTGGGAGAAGCGAGTAAGGTTACCTCACGGCAAATACCGATACAAATTTGTTGTTGACGGTGAGTGGACGATAGACTCGAAGAATCAAGGATGTGAGATAAACGCATTCGGAAGCTTCGACTCCATCATGGAAATCTAACCGAGCCTGGTCTGAATCACATCTCCACCCCGAAAGGAAACTTTACAAAAGAGGATCCGTGGAAAAGATCCTTAAGTATCTTGGACTCTGGGACGTGAAGGCCCGATCTTCTCCCAAAGTGAAAGCATCCCCGCCCAACCCCAGCTTTGCTCGAGGGCCATAGATGGGGTGGAATGAATTAGCAAGGAGAACCCATGCCATTAATCCGTAAAAGACGCATTTGGTGGGAACGTGTTCCAGAAGCCGCAAGCTATGTGGTGTATGTCAGCAAAGATAGCAAAATTCGTGATCCCGCTAAGTTCTCGTGGGAGAATACGCCTGGCATCGTTTCTAAACCAGTCATTGGGAAGACTGAGTTGATTATCCCAGACGAGTGGCCTGATTTCCCCAAGAAGCCAGGAACATACCACATCGGGATTACATCCAGAGACGATGTAGGGAATCAAAGTGACCCTTTCTTGTCGTCGGGGCTATTCAAATTCCTTGCCCCACCTTCTCCATCGAAAGGTGGGATCGAGAGTCTCCCGTTGGTTCATTCCATAATACGCCAGGGACGAACGATCATTCAGGAAAGCCTGGAAGAGATGAAGGACAACAAAGAGGTGCGGGATGCATATTTCGAAGGTTCGTGAGAATTCATTCTTCCACTGTGAGTAGATTGATCAGGAGGGAAGGGAATTCCGGAACATCAAAATTCAAGATCTAACCCTTTTTTGCAATGATCCCTTTTTGACTAAGAGAGAACCCCTTAATCCCGGCCCGTGAATGACACCAATGCCATCAATCTCACCTAACGTTACTTTCGCCTCTTCGAGTGCTTGACTCACAACGGGAACAATCGATTCGATATGCCTTCTGGAGGCCGGTTCAGGGACAACCCCTCCATATTTTTGATGGATCAGGATTTGGGAAGAAACCACATTGGAGGGGTGCCCGGCGAGAGGCTGGGCGAACGTTTGCTTTAACATCAGGAGGCCGCGGGCGAGTCCTGTGAGGGTCTCTTGATCCCGAGCTTCCTCATTCTGGAGGCCAGGGTGGACGGGTTTATGTCCAGCATTTCTGCTGCGCCTCCCGGCCCACGGACTTTCCATCGTAAGATTCGGAGCGCCTGGAGAATGTGTTCACGCTCATTTTCTTTGAGGGTCCTGATACCATCTGTTTCAGTGACCCTCGGTTGTGCGATTTCCAAAGGGGGCAGATGAAAGTCAGGACCCTTACTCGAAATAACAACTCTCTGGATGACGTTTTCCAGCTCGCGAATATTACCCGGCCAGTCATGACGGACTAATACGTCCATTACCTCTCGGGGAATTTTGTCGATCCTTCTTCCCGGCTTCGAAGTAAACAATCCGAGGAAATGGTGGACAAGCAAGGGAATATCCTCTCTCCGCTCCCTGAGGGGAGGGATGCAGATGGGGACGACGTTGATCCTGTAATAAAGATCTTCTCGAAATCTCTTTGCCTTGACCTCCTGTTCAAGATTCCGGTTTGTGGCAGCGATGAGCCGGAAATCAGAGGTAAGGATATCTTTCCCACCTCCCACCCGCTCGAATTCCTTGCTCTGCAGCACACGGAGAAGCCGGGCCTGGACCTCCAGAGATAGGTCCCCGATTTCATCCAGGAAGAGTGTTCCCATGTTGGCCAGTTCAAATCTTCCAATCCTCCTGTCGGTGGCCCCTGTAAATGCCCCCTTTTCGTGCCCGAACAATTCGCTTGTAATGAGACTTTCCGTCAATGCGCTGCATTGAACGATGACAAAGGGTCCGTCACGCCTGAGGCTTTGACGATGAATGGCCCCGGCCACCAGGCTTTTCCCGACGCCCGTTTCTCCCAATATTAAAACGGTGGTATCGGTTTCGGCGACATGGTCTATTTGTGCCAGGATGTGTTTCATTCCCTGACTTGTTCCGATGATGCCTTCAAAACGATGGGGTTCGGTCATCGCCTTCTGAGGAAGGAGGTCCTTTTCCTTATCTTTTCGGTTGAGGCGCTCAACCTCTTCATGGGCCTTCTCGCTATCAAGACTAAGCGTGGCCAAAGCGGCAAAATAGGTAAGGAGTTTCAAATGAGATTCTTTGAAGACGTTACTGAGGAGGCGATTCTCATGGTAAAGAACCCCGATAATCTTCCTATGTAGAATCAAGGGAACACAAATACTGGAACGGATCATCTCTTTTGAAAGGGAGGATCTATCTTCGGCCGGGCTTACTTCAGCGATACGGCCTTTGCCCGAGGCGATCACTTCCTCTATTATCGTCCTGGACGAAGCAAAGCCCGGATCATAGATCTGCTCGATGGTCAGGTTCTTAGAGGCCCGCAGCTGAAGCCCCTGAGGATGTGTCCCTTCGGTCAAAAGAAGAATGGCGCCTCGCTCTGCTCCTGTGATCCGGTTCACCGTGGTGACAATTTGCTGGAGCAGTCTCTTGTCAGCTTGTTTTGCCACCATTTCTTTGGCCAAATTCATAACTTCGGCGAGAATAGTACCTTCAAGGTTCTGATTTCCTATAAGCGTTCTTAGGTCATCCGGGATCACCTCCATATTCGTTCCGGAAAGAATCTGCGAAGCCGTTTGCATCGTTGCCTTCGCTTTCTTGTCATTTTCCACGGATAAATAGTGGCGTGTTAAGTGGAGATGCGTTTTGGCGAGCTCGATCCGGTTCCCGGAGTCTTTTAGCAGTCTGGCGGAATGAGCGAACATCCGAATGATTTCTTGGTTCGGCTTTCCTTTCGATTTCCCGAGCAGCGCCTGATATCTGTAGGCGATTCCCTTGATGAAAATGTTCTTCAGTTTCAGCACTTGATCGATTTCCTGCTCCAGTGAAAGACCTGGCAAAGAAGGGAGATCTCTGCACTTCATCGCCCAGGAGAGTTCCAACAGGTAGGGGTAAAGCAGCAAATTGGCTTCCGCTTCCGTCCGGTGTTTGAGAAATCCGCGAAGATGTTGACAAGCCTCCTTCTTGTTACCCGTGAGATGGTAAGCCAGGGCAAGCATCAATGTCACAGCGGTTTTTGTCCGGTAGTTACCGGTCTCAGCGGCCTCTTTCAATGAAAGCTTCAGATATCGAAGACTATCTTCGATACGATTAATGGACAACATAACCATTGCAATGGACGAGTCTGCGAAAGACGAGAGATAACGGTCACCTTTCTGCAAGCAATAGTTGCGAATAGCATCCAGCATTCCAAGACCCTGGGTGACCTGGCCTACAATGGCGTAACAATGACCTACCATCATGGCGGCAATAAGGGGAAAACGGCCGATAGGGTATCTATCGACGTCCGGTACCGATCTTTCATAGATGTCGACGACGTCCCGAAAACGGCCTTGCCAGAAGAGGAAATAGGTATTGAACATGGTAGTTGCGGCGGTGAGTTCAGGATCGCCCAACCTTTCAGCTTTAGAAAGGGCCTCCTCAAACCGGCCCAGGGCCTTGTCAAATTCAGACCGGAGCCTCTCGTACTTGGCTATGTGCATCTCCAGCAGGATCTCATAAGACTGCTTCTGTAAGCTCTTCGCTCGTTCCCTGGCTTCATGCAGAAAAGAGAGAGCCGTCAGAGCGTCGCTTCTGCCGGCGGAGACATTAGAATGCTCTATAGCCGCCCTAACAAAAAGCCAATCCTCGTTATCCCCCCTTTGATTGGAGAGCTCCCGCATGACCTGTGTGAAGCAGGCAATAGCCTTCTCCGCACAGTGTGACCTGGCATGGATTTCCCCTGCCCTCAATAGCCACTGACATCCCTTCCAGTCGTTCGGGATACAAACAAGGTGCTGGGCGATTTCCAGGGCCTTCGAGTCATCATCGGGAAGTTCACGAATGAGGATAGCAGCTATGCTGCGATGGCATCTCTCCTTCTCTTCCGGCGCTAAACGGTCCAGCCATTCCTGCCGTTGTTGGCTGTTCTTAAAAAGGTAGACTGCCGGCCTTCTCCTGGTGAGCACCCCGTTCTGGGTCTCTTCTTCTAAAATGGAAAGGACCTCGGACGCTTTCATTCTTGTGAGTTCTTCAAGCCAATCCAAGGAAAACTCACCCTCGAACATTGCCCCTAAGCTCAACAGAAGTTGTTTTTCCCTGGAAAATGAGTCCGGATAATGGGCTTCTTTCTGCATACTCGGACCTCCTCAAATCTTACTGAAAAACACGATTTATTTTAGGGGATGGCCCCTATGATGTCAAGTATAAGAACCCATAAAGATGAAATATAGCGCAAAACAGCTAAATATCGTTGCTTGAATCTCTTGCAGACTCAGAATTGGAACCAGTCCGATTCTCCTCTGCCTGCAACTGCATCACTGTGCATCACTGCTTAAATAGATATTTTCAGGGGTCCGGCATTGTTCCACGATGCCTAACGGGCGCCATGAATCGCATGTTTCACAAATTGGCATTCTTCTTGCTTTTGGAAGTAGAAACACCTCATCCTTTAGGATAGAGGGCTCTCCGGGAAGGCCATAAAACAGAGGTGAGCGTCCTGGAAAAAAATCATTAGGGAGGGAAGGAACCATGATAGACTTGAATTTGCCGTATCTTACCGATGAACAGAAGAGTCTTGCTATGCTCATGAAGGAGTTTTGTGAGAGAGAAGTGGACCTGAAGACTCTCAACGAGATTGCAGACGCAACGATTCCACCGAATGCCACAAGCGCCGACTTGCGGGCCCGTATGCCCTGGGATCTGGTGAGTAAGGCCCATGATGCGGGCTTGCGACAGATAGCGGCTCCTACCGAATTCGGTGGTGGCGGCTATGAAGAAGATCATCTTGCCCAGGGTGTGATGGCTGAGGTAGCAGGTTATTACGGCGGCCAGTTGGGAAGACTTTTTACCATACCGTGGAAACAGATGTCTGCCTTCCGGTACACGTCCAAAGAACTGGCGGAAGAAGTATTGGGCGACTACATGAAAGACAGGAAGACCATGATGGGTGCCTCCATCACGGAGCCGAACTCCGGAAGTGACTTCCTCGTGCCCTACGATGAACCGGGCGCAGCAGGACAGTACATGGCACACCAGGAAGGGAAGGAATGGGTTTTCAACGGCGATAAAATGTTCTGCACCGCCGGGGGGGTTTCCAACTACCTGACGGTGATGGCCAGAACCGACCCCAAAGGACCGATCTCCAAAAGTGTTACCCAGTTCGTGATTGATACAAGCTTACCGGGATGGTCGGTCTCCCGGGTCAATGATATGATGGGGAATGAACTTGTGACCAATGTCCAGTTGCACTTTGAGAATTACAGGATCCCTGACCGGTATCGGGTGAGCCCGATTAACGGAGCCTTTGAAGTCATGAAGTCCCGCCTCGCAGGTAAATCTCTTCATATGTTTGCCGTCCTCGGGTGGGCTGAGAGAACATGGGAGGATATGAAAGATTACGCAAAGGCCAGGGTGCAGGGTGGTAAACCGATCATTCAGCACAGTAACGTCGGAATGCTGGTCGCCGAGACAGACTGTCTTTTACGGACCACTAGGCTTCTTCAGTATCAAGATGCCTGGGAATGGCATCATGTTGGGGAAGGCCAAATGAGGGATGTCCTCGGCTGGTACTACATCAACTGGTATATTAAGAAAGTCCTCATGAGGATCATCGAAGCAGGCCTTGAGATCTACGGGGGCATGGCGCCGCAGAAAGAGCTCACGTTCGAACACTGGGTTCGCGTTCATCTGAGTATCATGCATGGGGGATCCACAGGGCTTCTGAGTCTGATAAAGGCAGCCAAAATTATTGCGGGTGCCTCTTTGGCAAAGAACTCGGATGCGTTATATGAGAGTTAGCAGCGTACGGCTATAAAGGTCCTTCCGGGCGGGCGGCTCGGAGGTGTTTCGCCCGCCCGGGAATCGGTTCAGAAAAGTGTTTGAAATTCTTTTTAAAGGCGGACTGGAATGAATATTGTTGTATGCGTGAAAGAGATCGTTGACCCTGAAGCACCTTCCGATTCCTTCAGGCTTGATCCGGACAAAAAAGTGCTTGTGGCCTCGCCGAAGGTCCCCAAGGTGCTCAACCCCTTTGATGAACAGGCTGTTGAAGCGGCGCTCCGTATCAAGGATAAAATGGGTGCAAAGGTCACGGCTCTTTCCGTTGGCAAGGGGCTCGATCGGGTGGTGACCAAAAAGCCTTTATTTATGGGTGCTGACGAGCTCGTTCTTTTAGAAGATGAGGCCTTCGTGGATGGAGACAGCTGGTCGATCGCATATACCCTTGCTGCAGGCATTAAGAGGATCGGCGACTATGACCTTATCTTGTGCGGCAGGCAAGCAGCCGATTGGAATGCCGGTCAAGTCGGGCTTGGAGTTGCAGAACTCCTGGGTCTTCCGAGCATCTCCGTCGCCCGGAAAATAGAGATTGTGGACGGAAAGGCTCGGGTGGAACGGGTAACGGCCGATGGCTACGAGACGGTCGAGACCGCCCTGCCAGCCCTTATTACCGTCAGTAATGAAATCGGCCCGGCAAGGTACCCTGCAGTTCAGAATATCCGAGTCGCAAACAAAATACAGCCGGTTGTCTGGAAACCTGCAGACATCGGTGTGGAGCCGGATAAAGTGGGTTCGAAAGGAAGACGTCTTAAGCTCAGCAAATTGTTTCAACCTGTCAGCGAGGGCAAGTGCGAAGTGATCGAAGGAGAGAGCCCGCGTGAAGCGGCTGAGAACCTGGCCCTTTCGCTGAGAAACGCTAAAGTCCTTTAAACATATAATTTTAAGAGAGAGTGCATCTTATGGCCGATTATAAAAATATCATGATTTATGGTGAGATCGTCGGGGAAGAGCTTGCCGCAATTACCAAAGAGCTGCTGGGAGGAGGGAGGAGGCTCGCAGACGAGTTGGGTGAGCAACTCCTTGCTGTCTTTGTGGGCGACAAGATTTCGGAACCTGCCCGTGAAGCCCTGGCGTTCGGAGCGGATAAGGTATACGTGGTGGATGATGTCAGGCTCAATGATTACGAGACAGAGCTGTATACGGTCGCCATGACGAAAGTCGTCGATCAAGAACAGCCAAGAATTCTTCTTTTCGGGCACACCGATACGGGTGCTGATCTGGGCCCCCGCCTCGCCTTCCGTCTGAGGATGCCGATAGCGACAGATTGCGTGGAATTGGCGATCGACCCGAACACAAAATGTCTTTTACGCACAAAACCGGTCTACGGCGGCCTGGCCATGGCCGTTTTCGCCAGTGAGGACTTCCCTCAAATGGCAACGGTGAGAGCCAAATCACTTCCTCCTGCCGAGCGGAAAAACTCATTGGAGGCAGCACCCGTCGCCGTGGCTGTGGACTTTGCCCGGTCGGCGCCTCGCGTAATCGTCCTGGAAAAGGTGACAGAAGAGGTGGAAGGGGTAAAACTGGAGGATGCGGACATCGTCGTGTCAGGCGGCAGAGGTATAGGGGACGCTGAGGGTTTTAAGAAACTGGAAGAGGCGGCAAGATTCCTGAAGGGGGCAGTGGGTGCCTCGCGGGTTGCCGTGGACAACGGATGGGTGTCCAGCACCATGCAGGTAGGCATTACCGGCAAGATTGTCGCACCTGCAGTCTATATTGCGGTGGCTATTTCCGGGGCAAGCCAGCACATGACCGGGTGCTCCGGGGCGAAAACGATTGTGGCGATCAATAAAGATCCGATGGCCCCTATCTTCAAACAGGCCCAGTTCGGCGTTGTCGGAGACTGGAAAGTCCTGTTGCCTGCTTTTATCGATAAACTGAAAGAGCTCGAATAAGGCACGCGTCTATCTTGAGTGAAGGCTTGTTGCGATGAGTGCCCTGTTTGAGGCGGCAGAAATAAAGGGAATGGCAATACGGAAAAGGCCGTTAGGGAGGATGTGTTCCCCAAGAAGATGGCCGTTATCAAGGAGATCAGGAAGGATCCGGGATTAATCAAGTAGAGGATGCAGAGCCAACATGAGCATCATCACGGAGTTGGTACGAAACATTCTGAGGGTTTCTTTTCAGTCTTTTGACGCCTCTGTAGTGGACAGGGCCCGGGATCGGATCATCGATGTCGTGGGCTGCATCATTGGAGGGGCGAATGCATCGGGCAACTCCACCCTCATCGATCTGGTGAAGGGATGGGGCGGGAAGAAGGAAGGGACCATCCTGGTGCACGGGATAAAGGCTCCCGTGCATGATGCCGCCATGGTGAATAGTGTGATGTCCAGGTCCTATGACTTTGAACCGGCAGGTCCCCTGGTGGAGGGCAAAAGCACCCCCGCCCACCTGAGCGGCACGACGGTTCCGACTGCTGTCACTGTGGCGGAAGAAAGGGCTGCCAGCGGAAAGGACCTCCTCACTGCTCTTATCCTCGGTGATGATCTTGCCTCCCGGATAATCGCCGCCTCCAATCTGAATATCGATTCAGGTTTTGACTGTACCGGTACCGTCAACGCCTTTGGTGCTACTGCCATCGCGGGCAGGCTCCTGGGGCTCGATGAGCAACAGATGACGCACGCCTTCGGCATCGTCCTCAATCAGCTTGCAGGCACGTTCCAGAACATCTTCGATGGCGCCCACTCCTTTAAGCTTCCACAGGGCCTTGCGGCTCGCGCGGGTATTTTCTCCGTGGCCCTTGCGGCAAGGGGATTCACAGGGGTAAAAGACCCCCTGCTCAGCAGATACGGGTATTTCTCACTTTACTGCAAAAGCTATCAGCTCGATGTGCTCACGCGGAACCTGGGGAAAGAGTTTTACGCGGACAACACCTGTAAACCCTATCCCTGCTGTCGGTCGAACCATGCGGCTATTGACTGTGTTTTGGACCTTGTTCATGCCCATACGATAAGACCTGAAGATGTCGATGAAATCATTGTCGACATTACTCCTACGGCCCGGGATTTTGCCGTAGGTCAACCCTTCAAGATCAGGGAAGTGCCCCAGATCGATGCGGCCTTCAACCTCCAATATAATGTAGCAAACGCACTACTCAGAAAAAACGTGAAATTGGAGCACTTTACCGAGGAGTTTATCCGTGACCCCGGGATTATGGAGATTGTTCCCAAGATACGGCTCACCGCAACAATGCCCATGGAGAAGCCCCTGGGAGCGGGTGTGACGATCAAGATGAAGCAGGGCGGGGAATATGAGAAGACCGTCGATATGCCGAAGGGCAACGGTGTATTGACCCCTCTCACGCCGGCGGAGAAAAGGGCAAAATTCTTCGATAACGTGGCCTTCTCCAAAATGATATCCCTGGACAAAGCAGAAAAGGCCCTGAACCTCCTTGAAAGGATCGAGGAGGTTGACAACGTGGCAAAGGTAATCAGGCTATTGGTGGCTCACCGAATCCGATAAGCTGTTCAGGTGGTGATCATCCATGGACTTTAAACTGAGTTATGAGCAGGAGTCGATACAAAAGGCAGCCGAGGAGTTTGCCGCCGGAGAATTCAAGAAGGAGGTCGCCCTGGAGCACGAAAGGGCCCATACCTTTCCCTACGAAATATGGAAAAAGGCCTGTGAGCTGGGTTTTGTGGGCATCCACTTCCCCGAGCGGTATGGAGGCCAGGGATACGGTGTGCTTGAGAACGCCCTTGTGGTGGAGGCATTCTGCCGGCAGGATTCAGGGTTGGGCATCGCCCTGAGCGATGCCGATTCTTCGTCGGAGATGATCCTGCGGTACGGGAACGAGACTCAGAAGGAGAGGTATCTTCCCCTGATCACAAAGGGCGAGGCCATTTCAAGCGGGGCCTTCACAGAGCCGGACCATGGTAGTGATCTCACTCAAGTGGGTACTACTGCGGCAAAAGATGGAGATAAATATATCATTAACGGTTCTAAGATGTTCATCACCAACGGACCTTTTAGCCAGTTCGTCATTGTTCTGTGCCAGACAAATCCCCTTGCCAATCCTACCTATCGCGGTCAGTCAGCCATCCTCGTGGAACAGGGGACTC
>Ga0214474_1000513_pt1 | contig 19142 bp, 20 predicted proteins | sample RVTome_2_FD_187335 | JGI IMG/M metagenome (GOLD analysis project Ga0214474, IMG submission 187335) | Soil microbial communities from uranium-contaminated site in the Upper Colorado River Basin, Wyoming, United States - RVT95D214 HiSeq ...
AATTCCGAAAAGGCGTACCAGGTCAAGCTTTAGGAACACCCGTGGAATTAGTCAGCTAATAATTAGAGTGCAACGACACGTGGAGAGCCACTTTTTTCTGCTTCTTTTTCCGCTTGTACTCGCTGCTTTGAAAAATTGGATTTGACCCCATTTGGATACTAAGTTCTGGAAGAGATGCGTCTAGATTATATAACTAACGTTAATAGCCTCAATGCGATTCCGCCCAAGATTATTGCAAAAACAATTTCGAACACCGTCACGAACAGTGCTTTCTTCCATCCGAACTCTTTAACCAGCGCCGCAATCGTTGCCGTGCAGGGTATGTAAAACATAGCCACTAACGTGAACACAATCATCTGAACTGGCGACAAGACCAAGGCAAAATTGGTTGTTCTCAGAAGAGTCGCCAGCATGATTAACGCCAACTCTTTCCGCAATATACCAAATATCAATGTTATTCCTGCTACCGCTGGCAACCCGAGCCACAGGACTGTTACAGGACTAAGCACAGCTGTTAGGGTGTCGAGCAAACCTGCAATTTCAGCCAGCTTCAACGCAAGGCTTCCAACGATTATTAATGGAAACGCTATCTTCACGAATTCAACCACCCTGAACCACGTTTGCTTAAGAATAGTCTTCGCGTGCGGCAGCCTGTAGTCAGGCATCTCCATAATCAGTGCGGTAGGTTCACCTGGTACGATCTTGAACGCTAGTCTTCCGAGAGCAAAAATCACTATTAAGTTGAAAGCATACAGCGTCAATGCCCATTGAAAGCCCAAAAACTTGCCCACTAAACCAAGTATTATTACGGTGCGCGCGGCGCAGGGCACCAGCGTAGTCACAAACGCGGCAAGCAGCCTTTCCCTCTGCGTCTCCATTATCTTGCATCCTAAGCAAGCGGGAACGTTGCAGCCGTAGCCCAGCATGAGCGGAATGAAGGCTTTTCCATGCAGCCCCATCTTGTGCATAACGTTATCCATCAAAAATGCTATTCGGCTCAGGTACCCAGAATTCTCCAAGAAGTACAGTATAAGGTAAAATGGAATTATGTAGGGCAAAACTATTGTGATGCCTGCTATGATGCCTTCGAATATGCCACCCCATACTAGTTCGCCTGCAACACCTGCTCCAACTGCGCCTTTCACGATGGGTTCCAACTCATAGAGCAAATTATTTAGCAGTTCTGAAGTGTAACCTCCAAAAGTGAAAATGGAATAGAAAATCAGGAGCAATGAAGAAGCCAATATGGCGTAGCCCATTACCCTGTGAGTTGTAATGTTGTGAAGTCTTTCTCCCCAAGTGGGCTTTATAGGAAACACAAGCTTCTGAGCGTTTCTGGCGATGCAACCTGCAAGTTCATACCGCTCCGAAGTTATCACGGTTGAGCAAGCGTGCCCATGGAGGCTTCTGATTTCGTCTGCAAGTTTTTTGGCAGCGGGAACTATCTTCGGGTCTATTTTTTTGACTTCTCTCTCTATTTCTTCGTCTCCTTCCAGCAGCTTAATCGCCACGTACCTCGGCGGATACAAAACCTGAACATTGCTCAGCATAGCCATAAGCGCGCTGATTCTCTCTTCAACTTCTTCGCCGTACCTCGCTTGGGCGTGTTTTTCCACTGCGCCTTTCTCAATTGTTTCGATGGCTTTCTCCAAGAGCTTCGTGATGCCTATGCCTTTTATGGCGACAGTTGGCACAACTGGCGCTCCTAAAAGCTTCTCCAGTTTCTTCAAGTCTATTTGGATGCCTTTGTTTTTTGCCATGTCCACTTGATTCAACGCTATAACCATCGGAGTTTCCAACTCCATCAGTTGCAAGGTGAAGAAGAGGTTTCTTTCAAGCACTGAGGCGTCTACAACGTTTATCACTACGTCGGGTCGCTCAACTGTAATATATTTCCTTGAGACTATCTCTTCTAAAGAATAAGTGGACAGCGAGTAAATGCCGGGCAAATCGATTATGTCTATTGTGTAGCCTTTGAAGTGTAGTGTTCCTTCAGCTCTTTCAACTGTTTTTCCAGGCCAATTGCCGATGTGCTGATGCAGCCCAGTTAAATAGTTGAAAATTACTGATTTTCCGACATTAGCATTTCCAGCTAAGGCAATGAGCAGCTTCTTCTGGGTCATTCATTTGCTGTCTCCACGAAGATTCTTTCTGCCATGCCTCTGCCAAGGGCAAGTCTTGAGCCGCGTACAAGAACTTCCACGGGTCCGTGAAAAGGGGCTGATTTCACAACAGTTACTTTTGTGCCAGGTGTAAGACCCATGTCCATAAGCCTCTTTTCGAAGCCCCAGCCTCTTCCTCGTCCTCTGCCGCGCCCGCTTTTTATGGAAGTTACAGTCCCAGTCTCTTTGTCCTTCAGCGCGGTCAGAGGCACTTCGCATTTTTCCAAATTTCGCTTTTCCATACCATCCCCCGCCTTTGTCATTTTGCTCGTTTCACCTGAATTATCGACGCCACTGCGCCGCTTATGGCGTGGTTGGCTGAACCTACTTTCACTGTTATTGGACCATCAAAGGGTGCTTTTTCCAGAACCTCTATCGAAGTGTTAGGCACGAGTCCCACCTCATCTAAATAACGTAGCAAGTCTGAGTGCTCTTCGGTTATCTTCACTATCGTGCTTTTTTCGCCTACAGCAAGCTCAAATAACGACCGTGACTCTTCTTCAATGATTTCTCCGCCTTCCGTGGGTATTGGGTTTCCATGCGGGCAAGTTTTAGGATGACGCAACGCCTTTTCTAAGGGTTCAATCATTTCGTCGGTTATGCAGTGTTCCAGTTTGCAAGCTATGTCATGTACTTTAGCCTGTTTCATGTGTAAAATGTCCACGAGAAGCCGTTCTGAAAGTCGATGTTTCCTTATCACTCGTAACGCTATTTTCGTGCCTTTCTGCGTGAGTTTGACGCCTTTGTAGGGTCTGTGCGTTACCAAACCTTGCTTCTCCAGCCACTCCACGGTGTTTGTGACTGTGCCTGCTGTTACGTTGAGCGATTTGACGATGTCGCTGGTTCTGGCAACTCCGCTCTTTTCTTGAAGTTTATAGATGCATTCAAGATATTCCTCGATTACTGCAGTGACTTCCATAATGACGGCCATTTTTACGAACACTCTAGACGATAAGTACGATAACTCGTACATTTAAAGTTTCCCGTAAAAAAACAAGCCAAACACCACAAAATACTGCATGTTTCCATGGCGAGAACAGATCATTTTATAACGACTATCGTTCCCAGTAATGGCTAAATAGTGCCAAGCATATTTCGCTTGATGTTTGAGCGTGATGCAAAAATGGAAAGCTTCTCAGAACTCATCCTCAAACTGGTAGAAGCCAGCCGCAACCATGAACACTACCGAGACATAGAATGCGTAAACCTCATTGCAAGTGAAGGCTTGAAGTCTCCAGCCGTCGACCAAATGCTCAGCCTCTCCAAAGACCTATATTGCAGGTACGCTGAAGGCGAGAATGACGTTGAAGGACACGTGAAAACACGATACTATCAAGGCCAAAAGTACATGTCACTCATCGAGAACTACGCAACCGATCTAATGAAAAGCCTGTTCAAATGCAACTGGGCAGACGTGCGCTTGGTCTCAGGTACACACGCGAATTTAGCTACCTTCAAAGGGCTGTCGCAGGCAGCGAAGAACAGGAAAATGGTGGTTACACCGCTCAGTTGCGGCGCGCACATCTCGCATGATTACGCGGGTTTAGCTGGCGCAGTTCTCGGCTTAGAGAACATAAATCACGTTTACAGCATAGACGAGTTAAACATAGATCCTGACAAGTCAGCCTACGTGATAAGAGCAGCTAAGCCCGGCATAATCACGTTCGGCGGAAGCCTATTCCTCTTTCCCCACCCAGTTAAAGAGCTTAAAGCGGTTGCTGACGAAGTAGGCGCTTACGTAGCGTATGATGCGTCTCACGTTTTGGGACTTATCGCAGGCGGCGTCTTCCAAGACCCGTTCAGCGAAGGCGCAGACTTCATAACTTCTTCGACCCACAAGACTTTTCCAGGACCACAAGGCGGCGTCATACTTGGAAACGCCAAAAATCCGCGGGTGGAAAAAGCAATAAAGGCTATTCAATTCGCAGTTTTTCCGTTAAGCGCTTCCAACACTCACCTCGGCAGATTACCAGCGCTCGGCATAGCCGCTTTAGAGATGAAACTCTTCGGCGCTGAACTGGCTAAGCAAACAGTGAAGAACGCTCAAACAGCGGGCCAGTATCTCTGCGAGAACGGCGTCCACGTATTATGCGAATCGAAAGGCTTCACAAGGTCACATCAGCTGGCGGTCGACGTCAGCGACTTCGGAGGCGGCAAAAAACTCGCCTACGACCTAGAAGAGGCTAACATAATCTTGAACAAGAACCTCTTGCCCTACGATGATCAGGATGACCGTGATAACCCGTCAGGTCTAAGAATCGGCTTCCAAGACGTAACGAGACGCGGTTTCAGAGAAGGCGACATTAAACACTTGTGTGATTTGATGCTCAGCGTAATCAAGGGTAAGCGTAAACCTGCTGAAGTTAAAAAAGATGTTATCGCTTTGAAGAAAGGGTTCAACCAAGTGAAATACGGCTTCCAAAGTGTAGAAGAAGCCGTAAATTACGCCAAAAAAGCGTAGATGCCCCAGAGGAGTCTGCGAAAAATGAAGGTACTGTTAAACGATGGGTTGGAAAAAGAAGGCATAAGTTTATTCGAGGAATTCGGGATAAAAGCGGACGCTAAAAAAAGAGACCCGAAAGCGCTTGTTGCTGATATAGGCGAGTTTGACGCGCTAATCGTGCGAAGTGCCACCAAAGTCACCCGTGAAGTCATCGAGGCAGGCGCAAAGGGCAACTTGAAAATCATCGGGCGTGCAGGCGTCGGCTACGACAACATTGATGTGGCAGCTGCATCCGAAAATGGCGTTATCGTGAAGTGCGCGCCTTATGGAAACACAAACGCGGTTGCAGAATTAACTCTCTGCTTAATGTTGGATGTTTCAAGAAATGTTCCCCAAGCGCATCAATCATTAAAAAGTGGCGTGTGGAAAAAAGAGAAGCTGAGAGGAACTGAACTTTCCTACAAAACCCTAGGCATTTTAGGCTGTGGAAAAATTGGGCAGCGAGTGGCTGAACTGACACGCCGCGGTTTTGACATAGAAGTCATAGGCTACGACATAAAACCTTGCCCTGAATCAAGCATAAAATTCACGTCAAAAGAGGAAGTGCTTGCCAAGGCTGACTACGTGAGCATTCACACTGGCGGAACAGCGGTCATTGTGGACGAGAAAGAACTGGCGTTGATGAAGCCCACCGCATATCTTATCAACACGTCCAGAGGCGCTAACGTGGATGAGCAAGCCTTGTACAAGGCGCTAAAAGAAAAGAAAATTGCTGGCGCCGCTCTTGACGTGTATGCCGAAGAGCCGAAGGTGGAAGGCGCCGAGTTCAGAAACAAGCTGAAAGAGCTTGATAACGTCATTTTTAGCTCTCATTTGGGTGCATCAACCATAGAAGCTCAGAGAGAAACGTCAACTGAAATTGCCCGCGTAATTTCAAGCTATCTCGTGGGGGGCGATTTCACTAACGCAGTTAACGCTGGCGAAAGCCTTGAAGTGGAAGAAAAACCCGTTTACCCCTTGTTCATTCATCACCGTGATGTGCCCGGCGTGTTTGCGAGAATAGACAAGGTTCTTGCTGACAACGACATAAACATACGCGCAAACTATTCGAGGCAAATTGGGAAGAGCGGCTATGCGGTTTCAGTCTACGTGGTGCACAAAAAGGTTGGTCCTGAAATCATAAAAACTCTGAAAGAAATCGAAAATGTTTGTAATGTGAGAGTATAGTTCCACTAACTGAATGCGTGTACTATTAGTCTATGACCTTCGATTACGTAAGTATGAAGGAAGCGTGGAACTTGTGAAATATACAAAGCCCATATACTTGGACTACAATGCAACAACACCCGTTGCACCAGAAGTTTCTGAAGCCATGCAGCCATATTTTGAAGAGCATTTTGGAAATCCCTCAAGCAGCCACACGTATGGAAAAGTGGCAAGAGAAGCTCTGAACAAAGCGAGAGAACAAGTGGCAAAATTGATTGGTGCCGAGCCTAATGAAATCGTCTTCACTAGCGGAGGTAGCGAAAGCAACAATCACGCCATTATCGGAACGGCTCTTGCTAACAGAAAAAAAGGGCAACACATAATCACTTCAAAGATTGAGCATCCATCTGTTCTTGAAACGTTGCGATTTTTGGAAACAAGGTTCAGGTTTAAGGTCACTTACTTACCTGTAGATGAGTATGGGACGGTAAACCCGTTGGACGTGGAGAAGGCGATAACGAACGAAACAGTTCTTATTACCTTAATGCATGCCAACAACGAGGTAGGAACAATCGAGCCCATCGATGCAATAGGTCGTTTCGCTGAGGCGAGAGGCATTATCTTCCACAGTGATGCTGCGCAGTCATGCGGAAAAATCGAAGTTAACGTCGACAGACTCAACGTGGATTTGCTTACGCTGGCGGGACACAAGCTATATGCTCCAAAAGGAATTGGCGCCTTATACATCAGAAAAGGAACGCGCCTTGACAAATTCATTCACGGAGCTGGACAGGAACAGAGACAACGAGCCGGAACAGAGAACGTTCCATATATTGTCGGACTTGGTCACGCATGCGAAATAGCTTCAAACATAGTCCACGATTTCTGTCTGACAATTAAAATGCTGAGGGATAAATTACATAAGGGCATCACTGATGGGCTGGGAGAAGACAACGTGAAACTCAATGGGCATCCTGAACAGAGGCTGCCTAATACGCTTAACCTAAGCCTCAAAGGTGTGATAGGCGAGGAGTTGCTGTCCCAAATCCCTGAAATTGCGGCATCAACAGGTTCAGCATGTCACGCCGGATTGACAGAACCATCTGCCGTACTCCTATCTATGGGTCTTACGAGGGAACAAGCGCTAGGCGCCTTGCGCCTGAGCTTGGGGCGTTGGTCAACTGAAGAAGATGTTAACGAAGCGTCTAAGCTCATCGTTCGTAATGTCCAGTCAAAGAAGAAATAGTTATGCTGCAACGAGTTTAGCCGTGACAAAAAATTTTGGTGTTTGTCGTAGTAAAGTTAGCAAGGACACTTTTCTGGAATCGTTTAGCCAAACGTCACTAACTTGTCAGATTCTTCAACCAACTTCAGCAAGTCTGCCATTGTTGAAATGGGACAGACATCAGTTCCTTCTTTTTGTCTTGCTTTAAGGCAGGTGCCGCACGCTAATATTTCTCCTTTGTTTGCGATGAACGCTTTAAGTTGTTCCGTCACGTTGAATTTTTTGCTCTTAATGCCTTCTGCCTCAACACCTTTGTTGACTAAGAAAACCTTCACGCTGTGATTCTGTTTCAATGCAACATTTCCAAATCTGAAGGCGTTCCAAACTTCTTCTGCTTCATTTGTGCTTATCACAATTCCAAGTTTCATTTCAATTCCTCCTTCTGTAGTGGAGTTTGGCGCGCTCTTATGCTTTTCCGCTTTCAGCTTACAAAAATTCTACATCAAGGTTGAAAGATACTCTTCTGCAGTAGTATTGCATAGGGAAAAATAATCTTTTGTGGAAAAAATGGGGTGCGAGTGATGCCGTGTTTGATTAAAATTCTATTTCTTGGATGAAGGTTCCGTGCCAGTTATGGTACCAGACTTGACCTGTGTAGCCGTTGACGCTGAGCATGCCGTAAGTGCCGCTTGCTGAAAGCACGTCTATGTGGTAGTAGCCGTAGAAGGTTGTCACGTCTCCAACGGTAGTCCCTGCGATGTTAGCGTTCAGGAATTGCTGTGCGTAAGCCTTTGCTTGGTCAACGGTGATTGGCATAGTTGCTATGGGTGTTCCGCTGAACCAGCCCATCATTCCGCCGTTCATCATGCCGTACTTAGTGTTCCACATCATGTTCGGACCCATTTCCGGATAAATGCCGCCAGTGTACTTGTCAATTAGCATTTCGAAGGCGCCGTTCCCCGTGCTTTTCTCGTAGAATAGCACGTAGAAGTTTTGTGTGTACTCTTCAACTTCGTTAATTGCTAAGTCAGGGTTGTTAAGCGATGTCAGGTATCTCTGTGCGATTGCTACTGCGGTGTCAATGGTTATGGCTGCTCCGTTATTTGAGTAGGCAGGACCATCGTAGCTGTTGTAGCTTTGTCTTCCGTGGCATCCTCCTCTATACTGGTAGGCGTATGATGCTGATGTGCCTGACTGTGCAGCGTACCTGTTTCCCATCATTCCGCTCATCATTCCACCTGAATAGGTTCCGTAAGCTCCATTCGTGTAGGTTCCATAAGGGCTGTTAACACGTTGCCCGCTCATGTAGGCAAATACTGAGGCAGTTAACAACGCAACTGTTACTGCTGCAAGTGCTGTGGCGATTATCACTTTCCCGATTTTCATTCGATTCACCTCTACAAGCCACTGGGGCAGCGGCGGGTAAAAGAGTTCGCTGAAACGATTCTGAAACAGTTTTGAAACAGTTGAAGCCGCGCTTTTTGATCGTGGAAAACGGTTATGTTGCAACAATAGACTTAAATTCAGGGAAAACTCTGTCTTTTTTAGACATATATGCGCAAAGTCAACATATTTTTAGCGCTTCTAATCGCTTCACTCGTCTCCTAAATAGCCCTGATTATAGTAGGCTTTTACGTTTTAACCGCGTCGCCCTACCCGCAGGATTGGATGAGCGGCATGTGGGGGCATATGGGCGGCATGACGGGCGGCTCACAGGGTACAACGCAGAACCCAGCTGTGCCTTACTTCGGCGTACTATTCATAGTCTTAGTCGGCATCGCCATAGTCAGCGTCGGCGGCTTGGTTTACTTCCTCGCGTTTCCCGAAATCAGAACCGCTAAACTTTCTGTCACAGCCAGCGCAGAGCAACTTCCTCCCCAAAATCCTAACACGGCTTACGCGTCCGTACTGAAAACATTGACGGATGAGGAACGCAAGATTATTGGGGTTTTAAAGGCTCACGATGGAAAATACCTGCAAAAGTACATACGAAAAGAAGCAGGGCTCAGCAGACTCAAAACACACAGGATAATCATGCGCTTAGCCGAGAGAGAAATAGTGACTCTCGAAAAATCTGGAAACACGAACCAAGTGCTATTAGCCGACTGGTTACGCAGTTAGCGCCGTGGCTTTACCAGCGTTGTAGCAGCAGGTTATATAAGCGGATTCCTTTTTAGGAATAAGCAATGAAACTTGGAGTTTTGTTTTCAGGCGGCAAAGATTCTGCACTTGCACTGCACAAAGCAGCAGAAAAGGAAGAAGTAGCTTGCCTGATCACTTTGGTTTCAGAGAACAAAGAGAGCTTCATGTTTCACACGCCCAACATCGCCGTTACGGCGCTGCAAGCTGAAGCCCTCGGGTTGCCTCTCATTCAGAAGGTAACAGCAGGCAAACCTGAAGAGGAACTTACAGATTTAGAAGAAGCAATAACTCAAGCAGTCAAAACATTCAAAATAGAAGGCGTTGTTTCAGGCGCCATAGAATCAGTTTACCAGTCTGAACGAATCCAACGCATATGCAACCGCTTGGGCTTGCGGTGTTTTAACCCGCTGTGGAAGAGAAACCAGAAGGCACTGCTGGAAGAAATTGTTGCTAGGGGCTTCAAAGTGATTATTTCAGGCATTTTCGCTTATCCACTGGACAGCACATGGCTTGGCAAAGAGCTAAACACAGAGCTTATTGGTGAACTGTTGTGTCTCGAAAAAGAGTTTGGTCTAAGCCCTGCTGGCGAGGGCGGCGAAATAGAGACAACTGTTTTGGATGCGCCGTTGTTCAAGAAGAAAATTGAAATCTTGGAATATGAAGTTGACGCGAAGGGCAACTCTGGCGTTTTCAGAATTAAACAGGCGCGGTTGGCAGCGAAATGAGCCAAGCGAAGAAAAATATAAAACGAACGCAAGTTAAGAGTTAATTGATAATCAAAGTTTTAAAATGTGGGAGATTTGGATAGAAATGGTAAACGAGTTGACTGTAGAAAAACTCAGGAGAGAATGTGACGCCAGTTTTATGCGTTGCGACACCACGCAGCAACTGGCGCCGCTGCAAGGGATTATCGGTCAAGAAAGAGCAGTTAGAGCGCTCAAGTTCGGACTAGGCATCAGAGAGCGCGGCTTCAACATTTACGTTGCAGGTTTTCCTGGAACAGGCAGAAGAACAGCTGTCAAAAACTTCGTGGAGGAAATAGCCCGTGTTGAACCAGTGCCTCCTGACTGGTGCTACATAAACAACTTTTCAAACCAGTACGAACCAAAAGCGTTAAAGTTGCCTTCTGGAAAAGGCAGAGAATTCCGAGACGACGTGAAGAGCCTTACCGAAAACATCCGAACAGCACTTCCTAAAGCCTTCGAAAGTGACGAGTATACAAGAAAGCGAGAAGCAACTCTCCAAGTGCTGGAAAACCAGAGGAAAGAACTGGTAAGTCAACTTAACGCAAGAGTTCAACAGGAAGGCTTCGTAATTCAAAACACGTCCGTCGGCTTGCTGCTTGTCCCTGTGATAAAAGGCAAGTCCGTCAACGAAGAAGAATTTCTAACTCTGCCACAAAAAGTAAAAGACGCCATTCAAGAGAAAAGAGAACGGTTAGAGTCAGAACTGAGAAACGCCATGCGGCAACTCTTGGACATGGAGCAGAAAATCCATGATGCACTTAAGAAACTTAACCGAGACGTCGCCCTCTACGCCATCGGGCACCTAGTGAACGCTCTTATGGAAAAATACAAAGACGCGCCTGAAGTCACCGTTTACCTGCAGGATGTGCAGAACGACGTTTTAGATAACATTGCCCAATTCGTGACGAGAGGTGAACCACAGCAGCAGCTTCCGTTTCCAGCTCCTTGGATGAAGGAAGACCCCTTCAAAAAATACGAGGTAAACGTAGTCGTTGACAACTCAAATGTTAAAGGCGCGCCCGTGGTGATTGAATCTAACCCTACCTACCAGAACCTCTTTGGCAAAACAGAGAAAGAAGTGCAACTCGGCGCTCTCATCACCGACTTCACCATGATCCGCGGAGGAGCCTTACACAAGGCTAACAATGGCTTTCTGATTGTTCCAGTTGAAGAATTGCTCCGCAGCCCTTTCGCGTATGATGGCTTAAAGAGAGCGCTCAAAAACGGGCAAATAGTCATCGAAGAACTGGAAGCGCGATATGGTTTCATCAGTACCAAAAGCTTGAAAACCCAGCCGATTCCGCTGAATGTCAAGGTAATCCTCATCGGAGACCCCTACCTCTATCAACAACTATTCAGTTTAGACATGGAATTCATAGAGCTTTTCAAGGTTAAGGCCGAGTTTGACACGACTATGGCTCGAACAGAAGAGAACGTGCAGCAATACGCGGCTTTCGTTTGCACTCTTTGCCAAAAAGAAAACCTGAAGCACCTCGACGGTTCAGGCTTAGCTAAACTCGTCGAATACAGTTCAAGGCTCGCGGAGGATCAGCAGAAGCTCTCCACGCGGTTCGCTGAAGTCGCCGACATTGTTCGCGAAGCCAACTTCTACGCTTCGCAAGAAAACTCGAACCTTGCAACTGGAAAACACGTGAAAAAAGCCATTGAGGAAAGAATTTACCGCTCAAAACTTATCCAAGAAAAAATTCAAGAAATGATCCAAAGAGGCGTACTGCTCATCGACACAGACGCCGAGAAAGTTGGGCAAGTGAACGGGCTCTCAGTTATGGGCCTCGGCGACTTCGCTTTCGGCAGCCCCTCACGCGTAACCGCGAGCATAGGCTTAGGCAGAGAAGGCGTAATCGACATTGAACGCGAAGCCAAAATGGGCGGTCCCATTCACACAAAAGGCGTCCTAATCTTAAGCGGCTACCTGAACGAGAAATACGCGTGGGACAAGCCGCTTAGTCTCTCAGCGCGTCTGGTTTTCGAACAAAATTATGGTGGCGTAGAAGGCGACAGCGCTTCAAGCACAGAATTATACGCGCTACTGTCAGCGCTTTCAGGCTTGCCAATAAGGCAAAGCATAGCTGTAACTGGCTCAGTTAACCAGAAAGGCGAAGTGCAAGCCATAGGCGGCGTGAACGAGAAAATCGAGGGCTTCTTCGAAGTTTGCAAGGCTAAAGTTTTCACAGGCAAGCAGGGAGTGATGATACCTGAAAGCAACGTGCAAAACCTGATGTTGAAGGAAGAAATTGTGGACGCTGTTAAAGCTGGGCAATTCCACATATACGCGGTCAAAACCATTGACCAAGGAATTGAAGTGCTCACAGATGTTAAGGCTGGCGAAAGACGTGAGGATGGAACTTTCGAAAACGGAACTGTAAACCATAAAGTGGACAAACGCCTTAAGAATATGGCTGAAAAACTCAGGGAATTCCAAGTTTCAGAAGGAAAAACGAGGCCCGAAGGTTAACAATAAAAACGCGTGCTCAACGTGAGCGTTGCAGGTGAATTGAGCCTTCAGCGCTTAATTCTCGCATATTTTGCAATTGAATGTGCTATTACGTTTCTTTTTTGGTTTTCTCTGTGCGTTTTACCTTTTTCTTTTCGCTGATTGTTCCTTTGAAGCTTCGAAGGTGTTCCTCACAAATACTCGGCTTCCATTTGCATATGCCTTTAAGCATTTCCTCAAGATAATACTCGAATTCCTCGTTTGTTAAACTGCTGGCGCATTCAACACGGTAAACGATTTCGCCTTTCTCCCTGCTTGCAGTTATAGCAACTAGGACATTCTTATCTATCATAAATATAACCCAAGCTTCTATTAGTGGCGCTGCGCATTTAAAATTTCCCCGATAGGCATGTTGCCAACGGTCTTTGCTTCTTCGAAACCTACGCAAAAGGAAAAAATATTATTAAGTGATTCAGCATATTAAGGAACTAACTAGGTTGCCGAAGATATGGCGGAACGCGCTACGAATAAAAAAAGGATGGACCCTTTAACTGTTACGTTATTGGCAGTAATCGCGGTTCTGGCTGTTTTGGGCGGTGTCTTCAGTTCGAGAAGCGCCGCGGTTCTTTCCGCAATGGATGACGTAATTCTGACTCTGCTGACCGCGGCTACCAATGTTCTTTATCTTCTCGGCGGCGGAGTAGTATTCTTCGGTGCTTGCGTTGTAATTGTTCGTTTCATACAATGCAAGCTGAGAGACTCTTGTAAACCATCTGGCGCTACACGTTATCTATCTGGCTACTTAACGCTGAGTTTAGAGTTTTTTATAGGCGCAGAAATCATAAAAACAACAACCACCAGAACTTGGGAAGAATTCTCAGTGCTCATCCTCATAATCCTTAGCCGAGGTCTCTTCAGCTTAATCCTGTACTTAGAAAGAAGATGGCATGGAGCAGCAGAAACAGAGTAGCCTGCCGTTTTGCCGTTTAAATGGTTGCGAACATGGTCGATATTTAATGGGACATTATCATAGGTTGTGCTGAATCATTAGTGTAAGACTTAAATCTGACTGGCTTAAACTTTAGAACGTTAGCTCGGAGTAACATGAGCAAGAAAACAGCACCACACGCAACGCTGGCATACTCTGAAGAGAACTGTACTCGCAAAGAATACTGCCTGAACAAGTTGCCAGTAATTCACGACAAGATTAAACAATTACCTAGTATATGGCACAATACATTTAAATATTTTCAAGGCAAATCTCGTTTCTATAACACATGAAAAATAAATGTAACGTGAGCAGAATGGCCAAAACATCAATTTCTCATGGAGACAAAAAAAATGCTTGCTGAATCCGCCATTGCTTTTCTGCTCATTCTATCAGCCGTCTCGTTAATCTACTTGCTAGGTCGCCGCGCCTCACCTAAACCCGTCCAAAGTGAGAACGAGCGGTCAGAGTACGCTTGCGGAGAAAAAGCGCCTCTTCAGAAACTAAAAATCAACGTATCACTGTACAAGTATCTCATATACTTCACGATTTTTGACTCCTCAGTTTTGCTGCTCGCGTTCGCCGCACTGGGGCAAGGACTAAACATAACCCTTATGATTCTCTATTTGGGCGCAATTTTCGCGTCAAGTCTACTTCTTTTCGAAGGAGGCGAAGAATAACGAACATTGCTAACGCGGTAACATGGGCAAGACTGAAGTCGCCGTGGGTTCTCCACTTCAACTCTGGCGCATGCAACGGTTGCGACATTGAAGTTGTCGCTCTCCTAACGCCTAGGTACGATGTTGAACGCTTCGGGATTAAACTTGAGCCTTCACCGCGGCACGCTGACGTATTGTTAACAACTGGCGTCGTCACAAAGCAATGCGCAGAACGGCTAAAACGCATCTACGAGCAAATGCCCGCGCCCAAGTTCGTAGTAGCCATAGGTGCATGTGCGTGTTCAGGAGGCGTGTTCAAAGGGAATTACACGGTAATGGGCGGAGTGGACAAAGTAATCCCAGTGAACGCTTACATTCCTGGTTGCCCGCCGAAGCCAGAAGCCATAATCGACGGAGTAGTGAAACTGCTCAATTCAGTGAAAGGGGCGAAGCCAAATGGCAACAAATGACCAAGACCTTCTAGCTACTCTCCAAAGCAGAATGGGCGGAAATGTTCAAATCCAGCTTGGCCACCTTGGGAAGGCTTCAGTGCAAGTTAAGGCCGATTTCAACAGGGATGTTTTGAAAATTCTGCTTGAAACCGACAAAAGCGCCGGCATCTCCGCGCTCACTGGCTTAGATATGGGCGAGACAATAGGCTTATTGTATCATATTCGCACTAACGGTGCAATCGTTACCATCCGAACAGAAGTGCCAAAACAGGACCCGAAAATTCCAACGATTACAGACTTAATTCCAGGAGCGGTTTTCCATGAAAGAGAAGCCGCTGACCTTTTCGGCGTAGTCTTCGAAGGACACCCGAATCCAGCTAGGCTAGTTCTTCCTGAAGACTGGCCTGACAACCTTTACCCCCTCAGAAAAGATGCCAAACTAGATGACGCCACGATTAACTCTGAAGCTTCCAAAAGCCAAACTGAACCCGTCCAGCCTCAAAGTGACGGCTCACTCGTCAACATCATCATAGGTCCTCAGCATCCAGCGTTGTTAGAACCCGAAAAGTTCTCTCTGAAAGTCGACGGCGAAATCGTGAAGCAAGTTGAACCCCGCATTGGATACGTGCACAGAGGCGTTGAAAAAGCCGCTGAACAGCGCACTTACCTGCAGGACGTTTACTTGGTCGAAAGAATCTGTGGAATATGCAACTCATGCCACGCCTCCTGCTTCGTGGAATCAGTAGAAAAAATAATGGGCACTCAAGTGCCGCCCAGAGGCAAATACATACGCACTATAATCTTGGAATTGAACAGGCTTCACAGCCACCTGCTTCTGCTGGGGCACGCTGGGCTTGAAATTGGCTATGAAACCTTGTTCCAGTACATGTGGCGCGACCGCGAACCGATAATGGATTTAACTGAACGGCTCACTGGCAACCGCGTAATCTCTTCGGCTATAACTATAGGCGGCGTGCGCCGAGACATTAAGGAAACGGATATTCCGAAGATTAAAACTGCGCTGGCGGACCTGAAGAAGAAAATGGGTTTCTACAGGCAACTCTATGAGGGCGAGCTTACACTGAAGATGCGCACCCAAAACGTCGGTACCCTCGCAAAGGAAGACGCGTTGAAACTCTGCGTGGTCGGTCCAGTAGCCCGAGGCTCAGGCGTCAACATTGATGTGCGGAAAGAGGAGCCTTACGAGGCGTATGGTGAAATTCCTTTTAAACTAATCACGTACAATAGTGGCGATTCATGGGCGCGGTTCATGGTTCGCTTAGACGAAATCTACGAAAGCATTAGCATAATTGATTACGCGCTGGATCATCTGCCAACGGGGTCGTTCAGGGTTAGAGTGCCGAGGGTTGTACCTGCAGGCGAAGCGGTTAACCGCGTGGAGGCGCCCAGAGGCGAGCTTTTCTACTACTTGAAGAGCAACGGCACCGCTTATCCCGACAGGGTTAAAGTGCGAACTCCAACTTTCGCCAACATTCCAGCTTTCCTCAAAACTGCTGAAGGCGGCAACATAGCTGATGTGCCCGCGAACTTCGTGAGTTTAGACCCGTGCTTTTCATGCACTGACAGGTAGGAGGAAAAAAGAATGGTTTTTGACTTGTGGTTTGTTTTCCGCGTGCTTGTCTTCCCAGGTTTCACGTTCATCCTGTTCTTAACCATGTTCTGCGATTGGGTGGAAAGAAAGATTGAAGCCCGAATGCAGAACCGGGTTGGCCCCAACTTTACGGGTCCAGCGGGTATTCTTCAGCCCTTCGCTGACTTCATCAAGCTGCTCACGAAAGAAGACATTGTTCCACGCGGCGCAAAAAAGACTATTTTTAAGCTTGCGCCGCTCCTCGCTTTTTCAATTATTGTTTTTGCCATGTCCTTTTTGCCAGTTGACGGCGCCGCTGCCATATCTAACTCCAGCTTTACTGGGGACTTGATTGTTATTATGGCGTTAGTTACGATAGCTAACTTTCTGCTGTTCCTTTCAGGATGGGCTTCTGCGAATCCATACAGCACTATAGGCGCAACAAGAGTTTTAACGCAGTTTCTCGGCTACGATATTCCCCTGTTCCTTCTTGCGTTGACGCCAGCGTTTTTAGCAGGAAGCTTAAGCATTTCGGCGATAGCGGCAAGTCAGTATCTTCCATTCGTGCTTTTGGCGCCTTGGGCTTTCGTGCTGTTCATAGTAGCTCTTCAGGCAGAGTTGGAGAAAGACCCGTTTGATATTCCCCACGCGGAAAGCGAAGTGGTAGGCGGCTTAGAGACTGAGTATTGCGGCGGCAAACTGGCTTTTCTGCATCTTACCCGAGATGTGCAGGTCGTTTTTGGCGCAGCGCTTGTGGTTGAACTGTTCCTCGGCGGGCCATATGGTCCAGTCTTTTTTGGTTTGCCAGAGTTCTGGTACTCTTTATGGTTTGTGCTTAAGCTATTAGCGGTTGTAGTAATCACGGAGTATGTGACGTGCCTGTTTGCAAGGTTGCGCATTGACCAAGTGTTAACGGCTAATTGGAAAGTGCTGCTGCCGCTTTCAGTGCTGTCGCTTGCATTGACTGTTGCGTTGGCTACTTGGATTTACCCTCTGGTGGTGTAAACTATGGGAAAGAAACGCGTGTCACCGATGATAAAAGAGCTGCTCTCTAATCTCTTCGCTAAGCCTGCTACTAGCAAGTATCCTTTTGTGAAAGCTGAAGTTGCCGAGGGTTTTCGAGGTAAACAAGTGTATGACATTAGTCTCTGCATTAGTTGCGGCTTATGCTCCAGAGACTGCCCTGCGAAAGCCATTGAAATGGTGGAGGTTGACGGGAAAAGAAGACCATTATTTCATCTTGACCTCTGCGTTTTCTGTTATCAATGTGCTGAAAGCTGCCCGAGAAATGCTATAAAGAGCTCGGAGTTTTTTGAATTAGCCTCAATTAATAAATCTGACTTGGTAATACAACCTCAAGCAACCTCTCAGAAAGGAGACGGCGCGCAGCAATGATCTTTGAAGTGCTCTCAGCAGGACTAGTGATTTCGGCTTGTTTAGCGATTTTTCTCGACGAGGCAGTTTACTCTGTTGCCGCCTTAGCGAACACGCTCGTTTTTATGGCATTACTGTACGTGTTTACCGATGCCCTTTTCGTTGCTATTTTCCAGTTTGCTGTGGGCGCTGGAACGTTGGCGGTTCTCTTTTTGTCTGGAGAAATGCTTAGTGAAAAACCAGCGAAGACTCCGCGGAAAAACGTGCTCGCAATTATTATGGCTGGAGCGCTTTTGTCGTTGCCTGCCATTTTCCTCTCGATTTCAGGCTCAACCAGCGTTGTTGGCGGAGTCACGTTTGAAGAAGCGCTGTGGAACTTAAGAGCCGTGGATGTTGTTTTGCAGGGTTTGGTTGTGATGGCTGTGGCTTTGGGAATAGGCATAGTTTTGCATGAAAAGAGGAAAGGTGCAAAGTAATGGACTATGTCATTTTATCTTTGGTTTTGCTGGCGATTGGCATTTACGGCTTGTTAACCAAGCGTCACTTGCTGAAAGTGTTCGTGTCCGTTGAGTTGATCGCTACGGCTGCGACGCTGAATTTCGTGATGCTTGCCTCTTCTTTAACCAAAGGCTTAGGCGAAGCGTTCCTGATATTGGCTTTTTCCACTGATACTTGCGTGAGCGCCGTAATCTTGGCGCTGCTGGTAGTTGTTCACAGGAAATATGGGACAAGCGACATTGGCGAACTAGTTAAAAGAGAACAAAGCAAAGAGCAGGAAGAGGCTGAAGAATAGTGTTGTTGTCTGATGTTTCAGCATGGCTTGTTTGGATTCTTCCGCTGGTTTCCAGTTTATTCGTTCCGTTGATTGCGCGTTTAGGTGGCAAAGCAAGAAACGGTTTCGTGGTGATAATCAGTTTAGTCACAACTGCCTTAGCGTTTTCGCTTATTCCTGATGTCTATTTTGGTTCCGCAGAGTCTTTAGGTTCATCTACGCCTTGGCTTCCCTCTTCAGGCATAAACGCAGCAGGCATAGAAGCAGGCGTCTTTATTGACCCACTGAGCGTTTTATTCACGGTTCTCGTTGCCTTCTTCGGGCTAATAATAGCCATATACTCTTTAGGATACATGAAAGACGAAGAGGGCTTAACACGCTACTACTTTTTACTGTTGCTCTTCATAGGTTCAATGATAGGTCTTGTAGTTTCGGACAATTTCCTTCAAATGTTCATCTTCTGGGAGATGGTGGGCCTCTGCTCTTACTCGCTGATTTCCTTCTGGTACAAGCGCCCTGAATCTATCCGCGCAGGCGCCAAAGTCTTCCTGATGACCCGCATAGGCGACATTTGCCTGCTCGCGGCTATTGGTCTTCTTTATGCGAGTTTAGGCTCATTTTCTTTCCGATACACCATCGAAAACATAGCAACGTTAGCTGCTGATCATATGCCCACTCTGACTGCTGTGGCTTTTCTGGTGCTGGGCGGTGCAATCGCCAAGTCCGCTCAATTGCCCATGCACACGTGGCTGTACAGTGCAATGGAGGCTCCGACTTCCGTCAGTGCTTTGCTGCATGCTGCAACCATGGTGAAGGCTGGCATCTACCTTGTTGCGCGGTTAATTCTGATTTTAGGTCCCTTAGCCTTTTCGATTCCTATGTGGCTGCCCACTGTAGCTTGGATTGGCGTTCTCACGGCTTTCATGG
>Ga0214474_1000514_pt1 | contig 19088 bp, 19 predicted proteins | sample RVTome_2_FD_187335 | JGI IMG/M metagenome (GOLD analysis project Ga0214474, IMG submission 187335) | Soil microbial communities from uranium-contaminated site in the Upper Colorado River Basin, Wyoming, United States - RVT95D214 HiSeq ...
TCTTTACCACGATGCTCGAAGGGGGTTGAGGGAAATAGGAAGTTCCTATGAAGTGCTATCGCTGTAGGGGTGATATGGTTTACGAAAAATTTTTTGGCCCTCATGAAAAATTTTGGGGGTGGCGATGCATCTTTTGTGGAGAGATTGTCGATCCGGTGATCTTGGAAAATCGGGATCCTTCAAGGGGACAAGCTGTGTTCAATGGACGTACTCGGAGAAGGTAATACCTAACTTTATGCAATAAAGGGATTAAGGTGACGAATATCTTCTTCTATTTGCTGTTGGGTTTAGCCGCTGGAGTGATAAGCGGTCTGATCGGCATTGGGGGAGGAACGATCATCGTCCCGGTGCTGGTCTTTTTATTTGGGCTGTCTCAACATGAAGCCCAAGGGACGACGTTGGCATTGTTGGTTCCTCCCATCGGTTTCCTGGCTGCCTGGACTTACTATAAAGAAGGATATGTAGACCTGAAAATTGCCTCCCTCATCTGTCTGGGTTTCTTTTTCGGCGGTCTCCTTGGGGCCAAGCTGGCTACGAGATTGTCCAGCATTGTATTGGAGAGAGTGTTTGGAATTGCCCTGTTTCTCATCTCGTTAAAAATGATCTTTGCGAAATAAGAAAGAAAATATCTGTGTAATCATCTTTTAAATCTGAGTCGTCAATCTTTGGTCAATTTCAGATATCCTGCGAGAATAGCGCCCCCAAGAAGCATCGCCCCTAAAATGATAAAACCGGTCGCAAAGGATCTTGTCTGCCCAATGAATCCAATCATAGCAGGGATCGCCCCACTAAGATTTCGCTACCGATTTCTGACAGTCTTCTGCACCCTGTAACACTCATGATTCGCTGTAGTTCACCTGTCAAAATATTCACCATCTCGGTAACCCCTTGGCTGCCGTTTGCAGCCAAACCCATGGCTAAAACCCACCCAACAAGAACAGCATGCGCACCTAAAGCCAAAGCCTTCATAACATCCGAACCTCTCCGGAATCCACTGTCAACGAAAATGGGCATCTGGTCTCCAATCACCTCTTTAATTTCCGGTAACACCTCAAGTGGATGAGCGGCGTAGTCAATGATCGACCCTCCATGGTTTGAAATGACGATTCCACCTGCTCCAATTTCAAGAGCTTTCTTCGCATCTTGAGCACTCAGCACACCCTTTAAGATGAATGGAAGCTTGGTAGCTTCCGCTAATCTCTTCAGCTCTTTCAGGCTTTTTGGACCCATCGCTTTGGGAGCAAAAATCTGATCTCCCCTTTTGCCTCCGTAAAAAAAATCAATGTCAGTCCCAACAGCGATAGCTCCCCATTCTTCAGCCTCCTTTAACTCTTTTATCATCACTTCGATATCTTGGAAGGGCTTGACGACTCTGACTGTGGGGGCTCCAGTGCCGATCACCTCTTTAAGTTGTTCTGAGGACGTGATTCCCACCCACATCATCGATCCACTCTCTTTAATTCCAGAGGCGACCTTGACTAAAGGTTTGTCGGTAATATCCATCATCCCCGAAAGAGCACCACTTAGAATTGGGGTCTTAAACTTCCGTTTAAACAGAGTAATCTCGGTGGAAGCTTCCTGGGAATCGATCATTCTGAATTTGAACCCGAAGCGCTCGAAATATCGCAGGTTAAAATGGCCAACGAAATTCGTTTCAGGCCCATTTCTCAAATACGTTCCCTCTCTTAAACAATAATTCCTCAGAATATCTTTGGTTTTCAAATTCTCCTCTGCCATCGTAATAAGCTCTCTAAATTCCATTGATACCTCCGTTTTTGTCGGTGTTCCTCCGAAGCAGGCATATTGATCCCTGCATCTTAAGTTTTCGTGGCCTTTTTCATGAAATTTCAGGACGCCGGAGTTTTTGGTAAAAAGAAGTCGAGAGATAAATCGGTACAAGCGGGTTGTGGCCGGTCACCCGATCCTTCACAGCGAGAACTGTCGTCGGTGCCTTTGCATATTTGAAAAAAAGGGAGTCGTGCCCTACACAGAGGCCCAGAAGAATATTCAAATCCGTTTTTTCCTCATTAAACAGCTTAGCCTGGAAGATAGGGTTGCACATAGACTCCTCTGTCCCCCGGAAAATCTTTTCCTCATCTTTGATTCCGACCCGATCTTTCAAGGTTCTGCCAGCTTTGCAGAGAATTGATATCACCTCAAATCCTTTCATTCTCAAAATCTCCTGAACCACAGAAGCCTCTTTTGCAAGCCCGATGCAAAAAGCAAGTCCGAGCTTTCGGCACTTCATCTTCCTTGAAAACTCAACAATCTCCTCCATTCGGGTCTTGGTCGGTTGCATGACATAGGGCCGCTGGTGGCGATTGGCATAGCATTCCCCTTCCTGAATCGATGCCTGTCTGGCAAATTCCTTGATATTGGGACGTTCGAACTCTCGATTAGACCGATCAAGAATCTTCTTTTGTGTCAATGTCGGACAGCCCGTAGAACCGGTCCCTTCTTTGGCCATGCATACCTTCTTGGGCACTTCCAATTTGCATGAAGCGCAATCCATAGGGATTCTTTTTTTTCTCTTTCCCATAAGAGACCTCCTATTTTTTTCTTAATCTGTCTCCGGCTTCGAAAAATACAACTGTTTTTGATTTAATGGGGTACCCAGAGTACTTTTTTTGGTTTTCCTTGGATATCATGGATCAGTTCTTCTATCTTACCAAATTTCATCACATTTGCCTGGCAATGTTGAACGCAAGCAGGCTGGAGGCCCTTAGCAATGCGTTTACCGCACAAATTACAATGATCGGTAGGAAATGGAAAGTAGTATAATTTCCCCCCCGCTATTTTAGGTTCAACCTCCATCACATGGATACCCCATTCTTCTGCGGGTCGATTATGCTCCTGTTTACAGGCAACCTCACAGACGTGGCAACCAGTACAAAAATCATAGTCTATGAGTAGACCATACTTTGGCATTTAGGACCCCTCCTTCTTGTACACTCGACACATTTGAGACTTAAAGGGGTACCCGAAACCCGATCTACCCACCCATCCAGAGGGAAACAAGAGATTGATATTCGATTCCCACACTCCAAATAGGCTGGGTTCTGGCCCTGGCTTCTCCGGAAACCACCATCCATGCTGAGAATGAATCACTCGCGGATGGATCCCCGAAGTAAGTTTCGCCCTTTGCTGACATCGCCCATGTTGGGTTTCGATATAGATCCAGTCTCCATCCTTTATTCCCAGTTTTTCAGCCGTCTCCGGATAAATTTCCGTGATCGGATCTGGATTCATATCTCGCAGGGTAGGAATTTGTCGATGCTCTGAATGAAAGAATCCCCAAGACTTCGCCCCCGTGGTTAAAACCAATGGAAAATCTTTGGAAATCTCTGGCGTGCTCACGGGGCTCTCCGGGGGTTCCTCAAAGTAAGGGAGGGGATCTAAACCGCATTTTTCAAACACGGTAGAATACAACTCTATTTTACATGTCGGTGTGTTAAAACCCGCTTTCTTATCTGGGCGCAACAATCCCTTCTCAAACTTTCTATACTCAAATGTGTTATAGGCAAAGCCCTTTTCCCTGAGTTCTTCAAACGTTATGCCCATCGATTTAATCATCGCACTAAACATATCTTGAACGTTGTTCCACGGCCAGGCTTTCGGATTAAGCCTCTTACCAAGTTCAAGAATAATTTCCATGTCGGACTTGGACTCCCCTACAGATTCGATAGCTTTGTTAGTCGTACCCACAAAGATCGAATTTCCACCCGTCAATGCAATCCCATCTCTTTCAGCATAGGTGGTGGCAGGAAGCACAATATCAGCAAAGGCCATAGCGGTGGGGGTCATGAATAGATCGACAACAACCACAAAGTCAAGTTTTTTGAAAGCCTCATAGACTCTCTTCGCATCGGCAACGGAACAGGAAAAAGTATTGGTGGTTTGTATCCATGCTGCTTTAATGGGGTATGGCACATCTGTCATTATCTGGTCTATAACGACTGACCCTACAGCCGGGAGATACCACTGATCAAGTAATGGATAAATCCCTCTCCCTATCTTTTTCTCCTTTTGTTCTTCGGAAAGTGCCTGGAATTCATTCTTTATTTCATCATCTATATTAAAATTCGGGCTCTTGATGACGTTACCTCCAGGCACATCAAAATTTCCAGTGATCGCCCATAAAGACATAATGGCATGAATGGCTGGGACACATTCTTTACTCTGATCAATTGAAACACCCCATTGTATAGCGGCCGGCTTGCTCGTTGCGTATAATCTTGAGGCTTCTACAATTTTCTCCTTCGGTATCCAGGTGATCTCCGAAACCTTCTCCAGCGGGTAATCCTGAACGCGTCGCTTTAATTCCCCAAATCCATAGGTCCATTTCCGAATAAACTCTTCATCATAGAGCTTTTCATTGATGATCACATTAAGCATGCCCAAGGCCAACGCCGCATCTGTCCCGGGCCTAATCTGCAACCATGTCTTAGCACGTGTCGCCAACCAGGTTCTTCTTGGGTCAACGACAATGATCTCAGAACCACGTTTCATACACTCAATAATCCAATATCCCATAAAGCCGTCTGGATTAGAAGTTAATGGATTATTCCCCCATATCATGATGCATTGAGGGACCCTCCAATTAATATTTTCATAACGTTCCGGGAAAAATTGTGCACAATCAGCAATTTCAAAGGCTCCTGTAGTCGCCGCAAGAGCGGTAACCTTAGGTGCAAAACAGGCATGCCCATCTAATGGCCCAAAGGTAACTTTGTTTGGGCTTCCAAAGGAGTAGGCAAGCTTTGAAATATAGGGACCAATGTCCCTACCTGTCCCTTGGCAAAAAATGACGGATTCCGGTCCCTGTTTTTTCTTAATTTCATTAAATTTTTGAGCTATTATTCCATAGGCCTCCTCCCATGGAATCCGCTCCCATTTTCCCTCTCCCTTTTTGCCTGCTCTCTTCATTGGATATTTAAGGCGGTCAGGGTGGTAAACAACTTGCGTGAGCGCCAGGCATCGAGGGCACAGGCGTCCTTGATTGTGTGGAAACTCTGGGTCGCCCTCGACTTTTATTAATTCTCCATCTTTTACATATAGCATTACTCCACAACCTTGGTGACATCCTGGACCGGTTCGAGCGATAGTCCGAACCACTTTCGTCCCATCCTCTTCCCAAGCCCATTTTGCTTCTCCTTTACGCATTTATTCTCCTAGACCTTATTTGCTCTAAGGTGGTATCTCCCCTAGGATTTTCATCACGATCGACGAGTTCCTTTCTCCCGCCCAAATTCAATATTCCAACATCGACCTATGACATCCTTCTTGGCATCAAAACACTAAAGAGGAAGCCCTTCAATGGCAACGACTCGAATCATCGAGCCATCTCCATGAATCCAGTTGAGTGGGAAGGCTGCAATGGTCACTCGCTTACCGGTGACTTTATCCACCTGGCCGCCCACATTTTCAATGCCCGGAATGAGGTTGCCAAGCAAGAGGTAATGGGCAGGCTCGTATAACGGCCATTTCTCCTCAGGATCTTCTCCAGTCTCTCTTTTGTATTCTGCATCTAACCAAGGCATGATCTTGGAGAGAGGAGCATGGGCAAGGGGGCTATCCAAGGCACCTCCCGTAATTCCAAAGCCTTTGATCCCCTTCTCAACGAGCCATTCAGCACCTTCTTTATAAAGACCAGGGTAATGATTAATGTAGGTATAGTGATCATTCCATTTGTGATGCCATCCGGTGTTGATGATGACCCAGTCACCCCTTTGAATTTTGGGTTTTGCCTTCTTGAAATCATCGGGACCGATGATTTCCCATTTCTTTTTATGACGCATATCGACAACGACCCCAGTACCGAAACAGCTGGACAATGGGATCTCATCAATGCCTTTGCCTGTACCGATGACATGAAAAGGGGCGTCCATGTGGGTGGAGGTGTGCATCTTACAGTGAAATACAGCAGATTGTTTCCCATCACGTTCGTGATATAGCACCCGCTCAATAATGACATCCTGCATCTGGCCGACCCAGGGCCAAATGGGAATTCCCATCTCGATGGGTTGGGAAAGATTATAAAATTTCAGTTTCTTCATCGTTCTCTCCTCTCTGATCTTATTTTAGTAAATTATTTTTTTCTATTTGTTAGCAAGAATATTTTCATCGGCGCATCGTTGCAGGGAGCCAGGTGGCGATTTGGGGAAAGAACATAATTAAAATAGTCGTGACTATAATAGCAATCATCAAAATACTCGTCCCCTTATAAACTTTCATCAAATCGACCTTCGCTGTCGAGCTGACGACAAAAGCGATCATACCCACGGGCGGGAAAACGAGCCCCATCGACATCAACATCATCGAGATGACACCAAACCATATAGGGTCGAAACCCATTTTGATGATAAGAGGGAATGTTACTTGTAAGGTGAGGAGTAAAAGAGGAATCTCATCCATGAACATACTTACAACAAAATAAGCGACAATGATGCCAGAAATGACAACCCAACGGTTGAGGTTCATTGCGGAAACGGCTGCAGCGATATCCCGAGGCACCTGGCTATAAGCCATATAGTTGCCGAAGATGTTGGCGCCGATAATGATAATAAAGATCATGGCGGTGGTGCGGATGGTTCCTTTTAAGGCTTCTATGGCACCGGCCCAGGTAAGACGACCTAATGCTATCCCGATCACCGCAGACATAAAGGCACCGATGGCACCCACTTCGGTTGGGGTGGCAATCCCTGTATAGAGAAGAATCAATACCATAAGAATCAACAGAAGGCTGGGCCAGATCTTGAATAAGCTTGCCCAACGCTCAGCCCATGGCATCCGCTGAGTTCTGGGAGCATGGGATGGGCTGATGGTCACCCAAACTAAAATGGCCAAAGCCAGAAAAATCCCGATAATAATACCTGGCACCACACCTGCGATAAGGAGTTTGCCAATCGACGTATCCGTATAAAGACCATAAATCACCATCCCAACGCTGGGCGGGATGAGAATGTCCAGAGTTGCACCGATGCCAATCGAACCAGCAGCGAGTTCTTCGGAATAACCAAAGCGCCGCATTTCAGGCATGGCGACTTTTGACATGACAGCGGCAGCAGCGACGCTGGCCCCTGACATAGCCCCGAAGATTCCACAGGCAAAAACTGTGGCGATCGCAAGGCCACCTCGTATGTGCGAACACCAATTAGAAGCAGCCATATAAAGATCACGGGCAAGACCACCCGACGATGAAAGGTAAGCCATGAGGATGAACATCGGTATGGTCGTTAGCATATAAGAAGAACCGGTGCCGAAAGGCATCATGGCCAAGGTGCCCACGATGACGTTCCAGTCGCCTGTAACAAGCCAAAGGCCAAGTATACCGGCACCCGCGAGACAAAAAGCAATCGGTATGCCAAGAAGAAGGGCGATAACCATGACGAGAAAGGGTAATGCAACCATATACCTTTAATCTCCTTTCAATTGGATTCGCCGCTATGGGTTAGGTCGTTGGAGATTCCTCTTTAAAAAGATGAGACTTCCCTTTCCTCACCTGTGGAAGGTCAAGCACCATTAATAGAGTCATAAAAAAAAGACCCACAGGTACCATCAAATAAGCAGGCCATAATGGGATGGGCACATTTCCTAACATACCCCCACTAGATAGTGTTTGAAAAGTTCTTTTCATCGTAGTCGCTACGAGAATCGCACCGTAAAGGATGGCGATGACCTGAACGAAGTGGTTTATAACTTGTTTAACCTGCCCGGATAGGCGGTCCGCCAAAAAAGTCACACGTATGAGAAAGCCCTCACGGTAGGCATAACTCAACCCCAAGAATATCGTCATCGTCATGAGGTAATTCTCCGTAATCTCATACGCCCCCATGATGGGCCAGTTTAAAATATACCGTCCAAGGGCATCTGCTGTCGTCAGGCACATCATGATGAATGTTGAGGCAACTGCCAAATAAGTCATCACAGTTTCACAGTAATAGAGCGCCTTCCGCATGAATCGTGTCATACTCTCTCCTTGTCTGTCTCAAATAGTTGAAATGAGATCAATCTGATCATACAGTATTTTCCTGAATTATATCCTTGCCTCCAAAAGTTCGCCGGTGGATTTTCGACCTGCGGCTAACATCTCTTCCTGTTTCTTCTTGGACAAAATGCCAGTGCCATGGTAATACTCAAAGTCCTGCAAGCAACATAGGAGATAGGCGCTCCGACTGAAGGTGGACGGAAAAGGAGGATCAAATTTATGTTTCCACCTCAGCTCGGTATAAGCTTTCTGAATTTCTATAAAGTACTCCAGCGGTGGTCTCTGATGGTTGGCAAAAGCGGACCCACTTTCAATTGTCCACTGATTATACCTCGGAAGGACCCCATGGCCCATCAAAAAATCCCACCCCTCCGCCGTCGACTTGACCGCAGAGCTTACATCTTTAAACCCATGGGGTTGTGCCATTTCAACCCCGATAACAAAATTGGGCTGAATTAAACCTCGACCCCAAAAATCGACCCCCCGAATGGTCCTCTTGATCCACTCCTCTCGCCCAAGCAACTTGTCTTTACCAGGACATATCCAAGCAAACAGCTCCCTATCCCAAACCTCTATATTGGGTTGAACACTTCCAATGCCGGTATCATGAAGCCTCTTCCAACCCTCATCCTCTTGAGGATCAATCTGGAAGGTAGAGGGAATCCATACTTGCAACTTTTCTCTCATCGCATTTAAGCGGGAACAATAAAAATCTAACTCGGTCTGCCCTCTATATTTTCCTAAAATCGTGCCCCCGGTTATTACGACTGCAAGACGATAACGAGGTTCCACCTCGATCGCGATCTTCAGCGCTTCGGCAAGCACGCTGGGTTCCAGACGGGCGACGACATCTTCTTCCCCATCTCTCTGGGCCTTGAAAGTGGAATTGATGTCGCAGAAGAGACACTGTCCCCCCTTATTCCAGAGTTCGCAATATCTATTGATGGTAATAAACATGTACTCGCCGGAAAAACCCTGAACCACTGCCGGGACTGGAACGCCGTCTGCAAATTTCATATCGTACCACTTTGGCTTAGGGTCGAAATAGATTCCTTTAGCAATCGTTTCACCGTTCTCTGATAACAGAAACTTACCATCGGCAACGTCAAGGAGATAGGGGGAGTCATCATTCGTCCTGATTTGAATCGGACACCCGTCGGAAAGGTGAAAGCCCATCGGAATTTTATCTTTGTATACTTTGGGACTATTCGAATCATAAGAAAAAAGGTGGAAACCCCTCCACAGGATGTTATCTCTTCGATTAAACTCCTGCTGGGCTCTCTCAGAGATTCTTAACCCCTGTCTCAGAACATCTGTCTTCAAAACGATATTTGGATGGACATCCGGAAATTGCTTGTACATGTCTTCCATGCTCATTTCTATCTCCTCTCTTTCCTCTAACCTTCCTGATATAGAATTTATGGATTTTGATATAAGAGGTAAGGGATGAAACACTGGATATCCCTTATCTCTTCAAGCTCATTGATGAATGAGACCAACTTCTCTATGTTCTCCTGGGGTAAGGGCTTTTTTGCATAACAAATACAATCTCTGAAGCGATCCACGTTTTCCTCTTGAGTCAATGGATTCTCTGGAAATCCAGCAGGGAAGTCAATAGACTTGCTATATACGGCTCCCCCCTTGGTGAATACCTGCATCTCCAAGGCCGTTTCTCCCCGCTCATCCAAGATCGGGTCAGGTGCAACATATACTTTCTTTATAATATCCATGATCTTCGGATCCCTCACGCAGGATTCCTCAAAATGTTCCAGCCTTGAGCTTCTTCTAAGGAGGGCATTGGCAACGCAATACTGTATATTAAACTGAGCATCCACCCGAGGATTATCTCTGATCTGAAATGGATTCCCCACCAGTTTGTAAACATAAGGGGTTACTTTAATATCAATTTGGGTGATATCATCGGGAGTAATCCCTCGCTCTCTTACTATCTCCAAAACAGCATCTGTACTTCCTAAGGTATCCCCGCAGCTTGGATATTTCTTGAAGAGAGTCTTACTTATTTCAAATCTCTTCCCCAATTCACCCACTACTTTTTGGGGATCATACTGATCCTTCGCATAGAGGTGGAAATAACCATAGGTCCCTTCAAGAAAACTTTTGGGACCCGTGAATCCTTTCTTTGCCAATTGAGCAGAGATCATTCCGTTTTGAGACGTAAAACCCTGAATGAGTCTCACAGAGAGTGTCCCCTCGATATTACTTTGGAAGCTTCCGCCGGACTTGTTAAATGCGATGGCTAAAGCATTCCATATCTGATCCTTGTTCAACCGGAGTATCCTGCTGACGGCTCCCGCCGCGGCGAATCCCGCACAAATTCCGGTAGGATCGAACCCATCATAATTTGACACCAAGTTAATCCGATCGGCTACCTCTGCTCCGACGACAACGGCCGATAGGAATTCTTTTCCGCTACAACCCCCAGTTACTTCTGAAGATGCCAGGGCAGCGGGGACCGCAGAGGCGCCCATGTGCATTCCTGGCCGAATGCCATCGTCAAAATCCAGCGCACGAGCCATATAGCTATTGATCAGAACGGCGTTATGCGCAGGCACTTTACCACCGTGGAGTAAAATAGTGGCTTCTTGTTTTCCCCCCCACTCTCTGATTTGATTCGTCAACACTTCACAGCCTTCGGTCACTGCTCCAGCAATGGTAGTGCCCAATATGGTCAGTATTAAATTCTTTCCAATATCGATGATTTCAGAAGGTAAATCCTCATACCGAGTATGAAGGACGTAGTCGACCAATTTTTCTTCAATGCCCGACATAAACCTTCTCTCCTGAAGGATGCTGCAATGATTCAATCTGTAATGAACAATGAGAGGGGGTATTGCTTTATCCTTAAGATAATAGGCACCCCCCCCCAACTTGAATCTTCATTTTTTTAACTCTGCTGCAAACTTGGCAGAAAGGTTCATGGTTTCTTGAAGGACTGCTTTACCTGGTAAGCCTTTCGCTTCCATGTTCGCTACCCACTTTTCCCATATGGGTTTACAACTTTCCTTCCACCTCTTTGTCTCTGCAGGTGAAAGATCAATGATAGTTTTGCCTTTCATTGCCTGGACTTTTGCCATATCCTTTCCATTAGTGAGATCAAACTCCCTACCACAAAAGTCTGAACCAGCGGCGCCAATATATTTTTTCTCCAATATTTTCTGAATATCAGGTGGTAATTTGTTCCAGGCAGCGGGGTTCATCAAAAAGGCCAATGCCGGCTGATACGTATTGGCTGCCGTGTAATAATCCGTTACCTCGTATAACTTATGCCCAGCACAGGCTTCCCAACTGATCATCCATCCGTCCAACACCTTTCTTTCCATGGAGGTGTAAATATCGCCTGGCGGCATCAGCACTGGAGTCCCTCCAAGGATTTTCAACAATTCTGTTGGGCTACCAGTGAGGGCTCTGATTTTCAGCCCCTTCATATCTTCCATGGTGCGGATTTGTTTATTTGTGCCAATGGGTGTGGGGGTATCACAGTAGAGTGCGAGCGGTTTGACACCTGGATATTCTGCTCTAAATTGAGGGAATTTTTCGTAGAGCCCCCAGTATACGCGGCTCGCGACCCGGGCATTATGAAGGTCTATAAAGGGAAGTTGAATAACATCGCTCAATGGGAATTGTCCTGGGAAGAAGCCTATAATGACGACGGCCAATTCAACCACTCCTGACTTGACCATCTCGTAAGCCTCTGTGGGTTTACCTAAGGTAGCACCAGGATAAAAAGCGATATCAAGCCTACCTTTAGTTGCTTCCTTTACCTGCTTAATCCAATCTTGGAAAAAATAGGCCTGGCCACCCGTGGGTGAAGCATGGTAGTAGAACCGGTACTTTATAGGTTGTTGGGCCTGAACCGTCATAGAGGTTGATATGGTGATGCTTAAAACTAAAAAAAGAATTCCCAGCAATCTCAGGTTGTGCTTCTTTTTCATTTGAATTCCTCCTTTCCGTTTTTTTATTCTGCTATCTGCCAAATGACTACGAGTTCGATTCTACTTCCACCTCCTTTCCTATAACGTACTGCCCACCTCTTGACGGTTTATCTCGAGGTTATCCAACAAAAAGCTCATGGGGCAGGATGTTCTCAACTCTCCTTCTGGATGGGAACCCAAACAAACTTTTTGTATTTCTCTATGATTTGCATAATACGGTCTTTTGGCCAGGAGGGATCCCATCCTAATCCCAGATCTTTGTTCACAATAATAACATTTAGATCGGTAAAAAAGGGTTTACCCTCGATGACCGTAAAAATATTGCATATTCTGTCTTCGGCCCTGCAATCACTGCATTCACCGGTTACGGCACACGGGGTTTTAGAATTTCTTCCCCCCAACTCCACTGACCTTATTCGAACATGATTTGGAGCAATAATCTTTCTGACTCGGTAAAAAGCCTCATCCATATCCCTGACAATTTTGTTCCTTCCAACCACAATAATAGAAGTGGGGTGGCCCCAAAACATCCCTGCAACTCTATTCCCCACAGCATCCACATTAATAAGTTTGCCATCCTGAGTGATGGCATTCGTCCCTGTTAGAAAAACATCGCTGATTGTCGCCTTTTTGAGCATATTCTTATGCCATCTCAAAGCGTCATTTGAATCCGTCTGAGATCCTTTTGGCTCGAAAGGATTCAAAACTTTGTTTCCTCTATCTTTCAAAGCGTTTGGTATGCTCAACTGTCTCATGGTCGTTGAATCTCCAATCCCAACAACCGCATCATGTGGAATTAGATTCATGATTTTCTGAATCGCTTCCTCAGAATCTTCCACAAAAATTCCATGGATATGCCTTGAATGAAGAGAGGACAAGGTTTCTTTGATTTGGGCATCCATCTAAAAACATCTGCACCTTTCTTAAATCGTTTTTAGCGCTTTAAGCATTTTTATCAACTTGATATCTCTTTCCCGGCACACCTCCGCTTCCGTTCGTCCCATATAGTCATAAAAACCCCTTCCTGTTTTTATCCCTAAACACCCTTGCTTAACCAATTCGAAGATCTTTTTCGGTTTATATTCCAGTGGAGTTGGTGGAAACGAAGGCTTCTCTAAATTCCGAGCACTTAAATCTAACCCACCAAAATCGAATCGCTGAACCACTCCCACCACCATCATGCGAAGGGCAAGTCCCCATATGGCTGCCTCATCCAACTCCTGAGGAGACAAATAGTCATTATCAAGAAGAAAATGAACCTCTCTCTGGAATGCAAATTGGAGGCGGCTGACCACATAACCAGAAACATATTTCTTAAACACTGCGGGCTTCTTACCCATATCCCTCAAGATCTCCGCCATTAATTCAACGTTGGCTTGATCGGTCTTGGGACCCTTCACCACATCCACCAATGGAATGATCTGTGGAGGTGCATACCAATGGGCTATGAGAACTTTGTCAGGCCGAGATGTTTCTACAAACTCGAAAATGTTGAGAAAAGTGGTATTACTCGCCAGAAGGGTTCTGGGAGGACAATAAGTATCTAATTCAGCAAACACCGCTTTTTTTACGTCTTCATCTTCTACCACGGCTTCTATAGCAATATCCGCATTATAGGCTGCTTCCTCTATTGACAGAGTAGGAGTGATCCGACTAAGTATAGTTGGAATAACCTTCTGTTCAATGATACCCTCTTGAGCCATGGTACCCAAGCTGGATTCTATGAGTGATAAACCTCTCTCCAGAGATGGTTGAGCGTTATCCATCATAGATACCTGATAACCGGCTTGAGCAAAGGATTGGACTATGCCATGACCCATCGTCCCAGCCCCTATCACAGCAATTTTTTTGACACCTTTTTTCATTCCTTTCCCCACGGTCAATCAACGTCAACGATAACGACCAGACTTGTCACGGGCTCGGTTCCAATGACTTGAACCTCTCTCTCTTCGCCAGGAGCGATGTAGATTAAATCCCCTTGGCTGAGTCGATATTCTTCGGTTTTGCCTTTAACTAACATTGAGCCCGAGAGAATGAAGTAAACCCGTTCCTTTGGAGACGACGACATCTCTGCCCCACCTTGAGGAAGAAAATGGGAAAGACTGATGCTTAGGCGACGACTGTCTTTCGCAGCGTCCATCTTACGGACAGCCCAGCAACCGGAGTGGCCTTTCGCCTCATAGGGATTCCCGCTCTCCTTTTTAATCATCTTCATTTTTATCTACCTCCTGCCTCAAATGATTTTTGATTCATGTTTTTAGCCTTCAACCGACCGCAGTTAATCCTCCGTCAAGATACAAGATCTGACCCGTAATAAAATCGGAAGCAGGTGAGGCTAAAAATATACACGCCCCTACCAAATCCTGTGGTTGTCCCACACGTTTTAAGGGGACATTGGCAAGGTATTTTTGAAGGCGCTCTGGGTCCCGTAAGGTGACTGCAGCAAGTTCTGTATAAATGAGTGAAGGGGCAAGAGCATTTACATTAATATTATAAGGAGCCCACTCCGAGGCTAATGATCTGGTGATCATATCTACTGCACCTTTGGTGGCACAATAACCTTCATTTCCACCCCAAAGCGTAGCCCTTATTCCCCTGACTGATGACAAGTTGATAACTTTTCCCTTCTTCTTTTCAATCATTACTTTTCCAAACTCACTGCATGACAACATGGTACCTTTAACATTTACCTGGAACATGAGGTCCCAGTCTTCGACAGGAAAGTCAATCGCAGGCTTCTTTAAATTTGCCCCTTGTGAATTCACAAGGATATCAACGGTTCCGAATTTTGAAAGAACCTGTTTCACCAATTGAGCGACACTCTGTTTGTCAATGATATCCACTTGAAACGCTGCAACCTCTGATTTTGTTTCAGCTCGAATCTTTTGAGCCGCTGCCTCCAATTTATGTATATTTCGACTTGCAACTGCTACTTTCGCACCCTGCCCCGCTAACCCCTGGGCCATAATCTCACCTATCCCTCCAGCCCCTCCTATTACTACAGCGACTTTACCATCTAATCTAAACATGTCGGTCATATAAACACTCCTCCTTTTTCAACAATTTATTGTTTATTCCTCTACGATACCCACAAGCCTTACCATACCTCCGTCAGCCAATTCGCATCGAAAGGGGAAGGCAGCGATGGTGCAGCGTTTACCTGTTAAAAAGTCGACATCACCGCCGGCATTTTCAATGGTCACAATACCATTTTTCAAAAGAATTCGGTGAGAAGGTTCATAGTCTGGAAAATCCTTATCTGGGTCCCTCCCTGTTTCCTTCCTGTATTCCTTATCAAGCCAAGGCATCGTTTGGGAGAGAGGGTAGTGCCACAAAGGACTGTCCGTAGCACCCCAGGTACCGGCAATCCCCTTCACCTTTTTTTTCACTAACCATTCTGCTCCATCTGGACCAAGTGCAGGGTAGTGATTAAAATACTGGTAATTATCGTACCGCCAAAACTTGTGCCAGCCTGTATTCAATACGACAAAATCTCCCGACTCAATTTTGGGTGTCGCTTTCTCAAGATCCTTCGAACTGATGACGTGCCATTTTTCCAGATGACGAAAATCCACCACGACACCTGTTCCATAGCAATTTTCCAAAGGGATTTTGTCAAGCATGATTCCACCTTCCGAGGGGTGCAAAACATGACTCGGAGCATCCATATGGGTGCCTGCATGTAAGGTTCCAGTATACACAACACTCCTTTTATGAAATCGTCCGAGATATTCCACTCTCTGAAAGATGAGGTCTTGCCTGGGGCCAGGGAATGGCCATAACGGTGTGTCAACTCCGAAAGGCTGGGATAAATCATAAATCTTAGTGGTCATTTTTCCCCCTCCCTTAAATTGAATTAGGATAGATAGTCAAAATGAGGCCTCTGATAGAAGACATTTAATAAACTTTACATACCCAATATTTTTCTCGCTTCGTCTGGGGTTGCTGGTTCCTTATTCAATTCTCGAGCTATTCTCACCGCCCGTCCCACGAATTGAGCGTTGTTTTTAGCCAGCTCGCCTTTGCGATAATAAATATTGTCCTCCATTCCTACCCTGATGCATCCTCCAAGAATCATGCTCAGGGTGGTGAGAGGAAGTTGTGCAGGACCCACTGCCGTAACGTTGAAAATGGCATCTTCGGGCATAAACTCTATGAGTGAATTGAGATACTTGGGGGTTGCATCTAAAGCCCCCTGATAGGTCATTCCTAAAACGAGGTTGATATAGTAAGGTTTCCCCACAAGACCCTTTTTGATCAGATTTTCAACCTCACGGAACATCGCATGACTGTAAACTTCCATCTCAGGCTTGATCCCCAAATCCTTCATGCGGGTCACATAGGTCTCAATATCCTCTCTCAAATTCGCAAAAGCGATACCCTTATACTGGCCCGAAACCCGCATTAAACTGCCCATGTTGAGAGAGGCCATCTCGGGTTTGGCATGGAGGCATTCGATTCGCTGCTCAAATGTAAGATTAGGGCCCCCTCCTGTTGAATCCTGAAGGATGATATTACACTTAGCACGGATTCGGTCATGGATCTCCTGAAAAACCTCTTTGGCCCCTGTGGATCTACCTTCTTTGTCGCGGGCATGAATATGGCATATCGCGGCCCCTTCTTGATAGCAAGCATAGGCCGACTCAGCAATTTCGTCTGGCTGTTCAGGGAGATTGGGATTCAAACCTTTGGTCACTAATGGCCATGCCCCTGTTTGGGCCACTGTGATGATGACTTTATCTTCAGGTAATTTAATCATATAAAGTCCCCTTTTTCGCTCATTCTTCTTTTATGATTGTGCCGAAGTGAGAGATCCATTTCGGCTCCAGGTTGGTTAAGAGACCAGTGAGGGTCTTGAGATGAGAAGCGTCTTCCCCCGGTCTTAAAGACTACACCATACATGAAAATCATCACGATTTCGCATCATTCTCCCATTCTTATTATTCACATCGATGCCTGTTCGTCTAAAATCTGCAGGAACCTATGGGCCTTCAAGTTCTCGTCAACTCGATTCTATACTTATAAAAATCGGGTCTGAAATGAGTGATACTAAGAAACATTGGAGACCCGTCCCTGGAGTAGTAATCCCGCTCGATAATCAAAAGCGGAGTTTTAGGTTTGATGGAGAGATTTTCCGCGACCATTTTATCAGCCAATCCAACGTCGATGGCTTGATGCGCATGGTTGACTTTGGTTTTCATCTTGCCCTCAACAAAAGTTATAATCTCGGTGGTGTCACTCAATTCATTAGGAGAAATTGTGTTACCCAGACCCATAGGGAAATAAAGAAAGGAATATCCAAAAGGGCCCTTTGGAACGAACCGGACGATGTCGAGTCGGAAGACCTTTTGATTCAGCCCCAGTCCCAGGACCTGGGCCACGTGAGGCGGAGGGCTAATTTCCTTATAATTCAGGATTTTGATCCGCGTTCCTTCCCCGGCAGTGATGAGGTTCTCAACGGTGCCCTTCAACGATAATCTTTTCAGTCCGGCCCCTCCGGTGACGAAGGTCCCCCTGCCCCGGTCACGATAAATCAAACCCTCCTTCATCAATTCAGAAAGGCCCTGTCGGACCGTGGCGCGGCTGACACCATACTCCACACAGAGTTCAGCCTCGGAGGGCAAGCGCTCGTTTCCTTTCCTTTCGTTCGAAAGAATTTTGGATTTCAGGTCATTCTTGAGCTGAAAATACAGAGGGGTCGGTCCTTGGTCGAGCACCACCATTCGCTACTCCTCCTCTTTGCGGGTCAAAGAAGATCCCGGTCAAAAGTCATGACAACCTTATATCATAATGTCCTATTTGATGTCAAAAAAATCGGCGCCGAAAGATGCCTTCGCGGGCTTCTGATCCGACCGCAGATGTGAAGCCGCTCCCTTTCCATGAATTATTCCTTGAATTTCAGAAGGTTGACTACCAGAGCACTTCCAAGAATCAACCCACCCAACAGGATGAAGCCGGTGGAAAAGGATCCCAGCTTTCCCATGAGCCCGAGGCCGGCGGGGAGGACTCCTGCACCGAGGAAAGAAGCCATAGGAGTCATTAAAGAGATGGCTACATTGTTGACGCCAGGGGAAGTGACCCGTGAAAGGGCGGCGAACCCCGGCACAAAAAAACAGGTGCAGAGCATGGGTTGAAGAATGACAATCAGAGGGACCCAACCTCCATGCAATATCCCCAACATTAATGTAGCCAAGCCCGTGCCCAGTAAGACGCCTTTCAGTGCCTGTTTCGGACCGAAACGATCCGTGATCCATCCTGAGAGGAGAGTCATTGCCAGAGCGATCATGCGCGAGAGACCGAGAAGGGTGTTGGCCCAACTGGCATCCATTCCTCGCTCATAGACGAGAAAGAGAGGAAGCATGGAGTAAACCCCGAACTGAGCGCCGATGCCCAACGCGAAAAAGGCTACGATGATCCAGAAGGAGGAGTCCTTCAAGAAAATTCTTAAGGTGCGGAGATTCAGCGCCTGACAGCAGGATCGGCCTCCCTTTCCGAAACGGAAAAAAAGCAGACCGACGATGAAGGCAACAATCGCTAAGAATTCAAAGACCCCACGCCAGGAGTCCCATTTTAAGAAAGCCTCTGCGATAAAAGGGGCGGCCACAAATCCCAAATTTGGGGCTAGTTCATGAATGGCAATTGCTTTCCCCCAGTCCCTCGGGGCGGCTAACTCCGTCACCGTAGCAATCCCGGAAGGAAGGTAAAGTCCTGCCGCCATCCCCGTTAAGATCAGTCCGATTCGAATCCCCCAAAGGTGAGGGCTGGCCGCGACGATTAGAAGAGCCCCTCCGACAGCGAAAGAGGAGAGAATAATCGTTCTCCGGTGATTCAAGCGGGAGGAGACGAAACTCGAAAAAAGAAGCATGAAGCAATATCCCGCTGAGATCAGGAGAAAGAGGGACCCTGCCTCATCATGACCTATTTTCATATCCCCCTCCACTGCGGGCATCAGGGGAGAGAGAATGATACGGGCCAGGAAGTTTAAAAAAAAGATTCCAACTAAAAAAAGAAGGGGGCCTATCTGGGGACGGAAGGAGGATTCTGTTTTTGATACGACCACTTCTCAACCTCGTTCTTAATGAAGGAAAGGAATTCGGAAGATCAGAAAGAAGCCGCTTGCCATTTTTTCATATCAGCTCTCCCCTTAG
>Ga0214474_1000515_pt1 | contig 19087 bp, 21 predicted proteins | sample RVTome_2_FD_187335 | JGI IMG/M metagenome (GOLD analysis project Ga0214474, IMG submission 187335) | Soil microbial communities from uranium-contaminated site in the Upper Colorado River Basin, Wyoming, United States - RVT95D214 HiSeq ...
TCGCAAACCAAGCAGCTATAGTATTCTGACTTCAATGGATGTGAAAGAACCGTTCATCCGGAAAGATTCTCGTAGGTAGTTAATAAGTAATTAGAATCATTTCACAATAGTCCAAATTGTATACTATCGTTATCGAAAAGTCATTAAAGACTTGGGAATTGGATGCTTCCTGCCAGGTTGAAGTTAACTAAAAGAGTTTATTGATATCCCAGCCGCGTTGCCTGGCTAACCGACGCAATTCCAGAATAAAGCGCGTCTTTACTGCCGTTGCATTTCGTTCTACGGGATTATCCATGACATCCAGTTCTTCTGCCCATTTCAAACCCATGTAGCGCTTGAAACCTAGTTCGAAAATAAGATGTGCAGCTGCTTTCTTGTTAATGCCTTTAATCTTTGCAACCACATGATGCCATTAGAGTCTGGTTCGTTAAACCAGTAAGCGCGATAATGTTCCTTAGGGTATAGTTTATGGGGCTGTTTACCCTTATGGCCGACAAATATCCTCTTGGTTTTTCTGGTAATGGGGGCGCGTTTCGGCTTTAGATCTTTCATTGTTGTAACAACTACGCTCAAAAATTGGGTCCTTACGTGTCCTTTATGGTAGTCTAATGACGGTCATATGGCGGTCTTATGGTAGTCTAATGACGGTCTTATAACACCCTTATGGCGCCTTATGATTCCCTTATGGATCCGTATAGCCCGATTTATCCACTAGTGTAACTTCTACTGTCTTCATTTACCCAGAACAGCCCGCCGGTAGGGTCTATCCGGGGAGTAAGAGAGATCAATCTTCTTCAGTGCTGGCGATCGGCTTCTCTTCGCCCATGTCTTTTATAAAGAGTCCGAGCCCCGAATCATCTTTCCCTCAACTCGTGTTGGTGTACACTAGGTCATATTCACAAAAATGTCAATATCTTTCACAGGGGGTAAGGTGAGTTTTCCCAATCATTCCGTGTCATTGTAGATTTTGGTTATTCACTTGGCTGTAACGGTGATCTTCAATTCCTTCAAAAACTGAATATTAAGGCAGGTAAAAAAGCCCGGAGGTTGTGCCAAGGTACACGAGGAGTATAAGTTTTCAAGGATGCTCTGAAGTTCTACAAGGCTCCACTAGGCGGCGATACTTGATACAACGATCCAGACCGAAAAGAAGAAGGGGAGTACAGGGTAGTACCCCCCTTCTAGTTACTAGATGAAAGAATCTCGCGGTTTATTAACTACAATAAACTACCTCCGTACTCCTTCAGTCTTGATGCCATAGCCTTACCTTTGCCATTTCCCACATACTTATCCAACTCTGCCCAGAACCTCCAACTGTGGCTGCGTATCCTGGTATGAACAAGCTCATGTAAAATCACATAATCCATCAAATCTTTGGGTAATGCAACCAACTTCATATTCAGGCTAATGGTGTTCTTATGTGAGCAGCTACCCCACCGGGTCTTTTGATTCCGTATGGACACCTTGTTGTAGGTAAACCTATGTTTTTTAGCCAGGGTATGAAGTCTGCTTATTAAGGCTTTCTCTGCCTTTGGCTTGTCAATAGTAGAATATAATTCTGCCAAATCTTTCTGTCGGCTTTCCAGTTGTTGTATCTTAGCCAGGGTTTTTCTTATCCAACGCTCATTTCGGTAGACGAATTCTAGGGCTGACTCAAAAGACACCCAGATTGGTACGGCTACTCTAACGTCTTTGTTGGGCTTGACAGTGATAGATGTTCGCTTAGCTCGGGTGCTGTGTACCAATAGAATCGAGCCGATGCCGTCAACATAGATTGTGCGGGAGTTCTTCATTATTATAGTTGCCTCGGGGTAATCTTTTAACTAGGCATATGTTATGCTTGGGTTACATTGAAATTGCATGCATGTTGTATTGTATTGTATTACGCGCTATTTGAAAACCTAATTTTACGATTCCAGTTCTCGCAGAAATGCCTCAATCGCTTTCTTTGAGCGTAACTGAATAACCGACGCCCTGTGAGGAATTTCGTCAAGGTTCCGACCTATTTTACCGTACTTGTGCCAGTGAGTAATTTGATATAGTATAAGCGACTTACGACTGAAAAAAGCCTGACGCCATGATTCTCGATTTATACCCCAGAGAAGTTTGCCATCCCAAGACCTGGCGATAGTCCGTTTCAGCAATCGCCAAAAAGCTATCAGGAATGGCGGGCGTATCCAAACAACTGTATCTGCAAGCGGTAGAATGAGGTCGCGCACATTACTGTAGTTGCCATCACATACCCAACCATCAACGTGTTTGTTCAGGGCAGCCGAAACGTCAGAACGGAATTTCTCAAGCGGCTTTTCTTTCCAGTCAGGCAGCCAGAATAGCGCATCTAACTCAATGTGGGGTAGTCCGGTCCGATGGGATATTTGTTGTGCTAGCGTAGACTTGCCCGAGCTGGTCGGTCCGTAAATAACAAAACGACGTCCAAATCTATTCACTACGGCATTATAAAATATATCTGAGATTGAATCAATGTGAAAGTAGCCAAATTATAAGCTTCAAATAAAGAAGTGGACTTGGGCAGGTGGGAAAACCTGAAGATGGTACAACGTTATACCAGGCCAGTTAACTTTCAGGATGCCCCACACTTCTACAAGGCTCCACTATCTTGATCCTATATCGGCCAGGATAACCAAGGAGACAGTACCTGTGGAGTTTTATTCATTAGAAAGAGTGACCAGATGCAGTCTGACCAAGTGGAAGAAAGTCATTTACCAGACAATAATTGTGAGTAACGCAAAAACAGCTGACTATAAAAACAGAAGGGGAGCCATTAGATGGCTCCCCTTCCTGAACATCTACCATTAAAAATGGACTAAGGTCCCGGGACAACATTTATGGTGTCAAACCCGAAAATCGTGCCTCCTGTCTTTAGGCTGGCTTTCACCATAGCCTCCGTAGCTCCAACAGTTAAACTGAGCTGGTCGGTGTACACTTGAACAACAAGGTCAAGGAGTCCATCGCCGTTTACATCTTGCAAAGAACCGATATTGCCACTCTTGCCATTTAGACGTACTGCGGCACCCTCTAATTTCACTGTCACTGGATCAACGGTGGCGGCGTTAAAACCAGGATCGCTCAAGATAGCCACGGGTACTACACCGTTGCTACCCAGATTGATGCTGTTGAGACTGTTGCCTGGCTTGATGTCAATACTAACAAGGGCACCAAGGCTAAAGTTACGCTGGATTTCTTCAGTGGTCAGGGCTCGATTCCAGATACGGACTTCGTCGATCATGCCTTTGAAATAGTTAAGACCCACAAAGGCTGGATGGTTAATTTTCCCAATCCACCAACCATAATCTCTATCCCATGGTGATGCAACTACTTCATCCAATGGAGGTATTCCCCAAGGCCAACCTTGTGTTGGACTCTGAACAACTCCGTTGTAATAAGCTTTCACTGTCGTACCATCAAATGTAATAGCTAAATAGAACCATTCACCAAGCGGGGGTTGTGGGAAGCCGACAAAATCGAAATCAGGATTTAATACCCCAGGAGGATCATTAAACTCCACAATTAGTTGTTTAGATCCTTTTTGTACGTACACTTCGATGTCGTTGTCGTTGCCAATTCCACGAATAAAAATCGGACGATACTGACTCATCAAGTCATCAGTAACATTTACCCATGCCTCGATCGTAAAGGTATCGGTAATATCAAGAGTGTCGGAATGCGGTATTGACACATAATCATCGTCTCCGTCAAAGTTTAGCGCTTGGTTGAATTTACCAGTAACATAAGTAGCTCCCGTAACCGTTCCGTTGTTGCCGTAGCAACTACTGTCGTTGGCATTACCATCGAAGTGCCAAAGGGCAACAATGTCCGTGGTCGCAGCCACTGGCAGAGCCATCGGAATAACCATTGCAACAGCAAGTGCCAGAGTTAGTAAAAATACTAATATCCGTTTTTTCAATTCTTTGCTCCTTTTTCAATTTGAAATTACATAAAAGTAAACATGCTTTCAGTTAGTAAAAATGGAGTGACCGTAATCTCTTCATTATCTTCGCCCTCCTATTCAGGGGGGTACAAGTTAGTACCCCCTTTTCCAGTTGACCGAGTAAACAGACTTAACTTAATTGCAGTTTATATAATTCTTACTTGCCCTTGTGGACCACTATGCTACCCTGCGCGATCGCTTGTTCCACGCCATTGTCATACACAACCGTATCCTCACCACTCCATATCTTGATACGGAATGTATCAGGACTGCCGTCGGTAGCCCAGAGCATGAACTTGTAACCATCTACTCCATTGACACTTCCGATTCCCTTGAACTGAGCATTAGAGTCGTTCTGGTTCACTACCAGCCAATCATAGGAAGTACTCTTGAAGTTCAAGTTACCAGCTTGGAATTGGAATTCAGTATTGCCGGTCGGTTCTGTTTTGCCTTTAACATACTTTGATACAAAGCCGAAGGTTGCTTTACCCACTAGTGATGGATCAGCAACATAAGCACCAGCAGGTGAATTAATCCAGCCGCCGCCGGTCACAAAGCCAGCCGAAGGGTCATACACAACAATGTTGTAAACCGTGCTCGGTAATGTATTAAGAGCATAATCGGTTGCGTTGATTGTTAAGGTATGAATTCCTGCTGGTAGTGTAAATCCAATGCCAATATCAGTAGCTGCACCACCATCCACAGCTACCGTTGCAATTTTTACTCCAGTACCGCCATCAGTTGCCGTTAACACAGTTCCAAGTGGGATGACATCAAAGTCGCTGATATTAATTGCGGGTGGATCCATGTCATCTAGTTGACTCGCATCCAACACACTATTCCAGATGCGAAGTTCATCAATTAATCCCTTGAAAACCCAATACGAATGACCAATGTAGAAACTCCCACTCGGTTGTAGAGCTCCCGTCGTAGAGAATTGTGCATCAAGCACTTCATCGATGTAAATTTTCAGATTGTTGGATGCCGCATCTTTATCGTAGGTAAATGCGACGTGATAGAAGCGAGTAGATGAAAGAGGAATGGTTCCGATAGAATCGAACCAGCTCCAAGATCCGCCCCTAAATAACGCTATCTCTAACTTTCCGTCTGGCCGAAGGCAGAGTTCATATCCAGTACCCAGACGTACTGGGTCGCCATAAATTCTGCCAGGTAAACCCGTTGGTTTGATCCAAGCTTCAACTGTAAGCTTGTCCGTAATATAGAGACTTGGTGATCCTGAAGCTACAGCGAAATCATCGATGCCATCGAAGCTTAAAGCTCCATCATATTTTCCTGCAACCCATTGTGGTCCTGCAGCAGGAATGCCTGATCCGATCCATCCTGGGTCATTAACATCGATGCCGTTCGTCGAACCCAACTGTCCTATGTCATTAGTGCCTGCCGAATCAGCAGTCTCCTGTCCAGATCCTTCGTTAAAGTGCCACATAGCTACAGTGTCAGCATCAGCTGTCGGTGGTGAACCTAGATCAAAGGACGTTCGGGCTATGTTGCTTATGCGGACCTCGTCGATTGCGCCATTGAAGGTCCTCAGATCAGTTGGCAAGTATGATCCAATATAGAGAGGTGAGGAACTCGAGTAAATTCCGGTTGTTGTACTTGTGATGAGCTGGTCAACTCCATTGATATACAATTTCGCTGTTGCACCGTCAAATGTTGCTGCAACGTGGACCCATTGACCAATGTAAGGTGTCATATCTGCACCTTGCAACGTCATATAATTCACGGTATCGGGAGACAAGTAGAACGATAGTTTTTTGTCTCTTATGGTGAGATAGTATGAGCGCTGTGGTGGAGCATTGTGGTTCCATTTGGATACTATTACCTTATCTCCGCTTACGGGGATAACAAGCGGTTTTATCCAAGCTTCTAATGTAATAGGGCCAGTGATATCAAGGCTTCCAGAATCTCCTACTGATACGTAATCATTAACCCCGTCAAATAATAAGGCATTGCCGAACGTGCCCTTGAGCGTGGCATCGTTGTTGTTTGCGGTCATATCCAATGCAGTTGGGCCACTGCCGTCATTGAAGTTCCAACGGGCAGCTAGTATCAAGCCTCCATTTGCTCCTACCGGTATTGCCATCGGAATAACCATCGCTACAGCCAGTAACGAAACCAGTAACGTTATTAATATTCGATTTTTCACTAAATGTTCTCCTTATTTTTTTTATTCTATTTTCCGTGTTTCTTTCATATTGCTCCTGCCGTTTTGCTAATCGGCCCCGCTCTGTTCCTCGTCTTTTCGGTAGCTTCCACCCAGGAGCGATTATAATCAGCCTCTAAACTTGCACTATATTCAAGCCTCGATGCTGTGAACACGCTTTAACTCAATCGAGATTACTTTCAGCTCGATATTTGATAAAATAAAAATAGGTGCTGGGCTTAACCTCTCAGCTCCAAGGGCCCCTTTCTTAGCTTGACGGCAGAGGGGGGCTCTTATTTTAAATTACTATCCTATATGTAACTTCGGCCGGTTTCACTTTTCTCAAATTACACAGCAGAATCCCTACCTCTTCGAGTCCAGGTTAATTTCGGTCACGTCAGTTTCGTAAGCTGGAGTCCCTTGATGTATCTTATAGAGTCCGGTTCCAGGATAAACTTCATCTGGGTGCCCACCTACAACGAACACAAACTTCACGTGCAAATCAGTTTGACCAAAGGCTATTAGAGGCGCAATCTGGGCAACAAGAACTTTAAGATTACAATTCCCGTTGCCGTTTTTGTCTGTCACAAGAACAAAGCCTGTGTATAGTGGGTCCCATGGTGCCGTCAACCCACCAAGAAGCGGCTCTTGAAATTCCCTACAGAGCCAATACGTAGTATCAGGCTTGGCACCGTTCAGAATGTACTCCTCAACGGCAAAATTGGTGATGCCGTTCGTGTGGATGTTGACCACTATGCCATTCCTTAAAGGATACACAGACGGATTCTCCGAATGTACCGGCAGGCGTTCGCTGTGATAAGTTTGGTCAGCAAAAACAGTTCCTGAAGGAATAAGCAGCAGACAGACCATAATGGCAATTGAGACAAGAACTAGGATTCTTTTCATTTGTTCCTCCTTATCATAAAAAGGAAAACCGACCTACATAATTATCAGGCCGGTTTCACTGTTAGCTCCCTGCCATCCAAGTGACCATGTTACGGAAGGCAGTTCATTGCTTCCTAACTATTGCTGATGTGTTTGTCTAGTTTTTAGCGGACCTCCCAACGATGAACTCAAAACCAATAGTGTAATTCTATTGGTAGATGTACATACCAACTACCTTATATAACAAAAATAAACTTCCCACGACCTTACGGTCGGGGTATTTACTACCTCACCTTCCATGCCCTGCATCTTTAGAGGACTTTGGAGAAGATGCAGGGAGAACTCCATCCCTCGACCTTACAGTCGGGGTATTAAGTAAGGTACTATAAATACTTACGTGATATATTCAGGCGTGATTCATCGTATACGATAATTGTGAAATTGTCAAGTTTACTTTTCTTTACTTTTCCTAACTTTAATTCACTAAATGGGATAGTACGCGGCTCGTGGGATATCTCTGACAAGAGATTACTTGTTAATCGCTCTCCAAGTTATCCTGGATGATATCAAGGAATTTCTCGAACTCAAGGGCATTACTTTTATTAATACCATGCATCACTTGTTGTATAGTTTTTTCGACTACAGGTTCAGCTTGCTTGTAAAGTTCTCGTCCTTTGTCTGTGACAGTTATATAAACAACTCTCCTGTCTTGTCGACTCCGCCTTGTGATAACCAGCTTTTCTTTTCTCATGTGCTCAATCAGGGGAGTGATATTGTGTTTCTTCGTGTTTGTCAATGTGGCGATTTCTGAGGGCTTGGTTGCACCCCTGATCACAAGAATCTTGAGAATAGTGTATCTGATGAATGTCGAATCGAGATTTAGGTAGAGTTGCCTCTCAAACAACTTCAGTATGGCACTGGCAAGTTGGGTAAAACGTATACAAGTCTTGACAACGGGATCCTCATGGGTTATAGGAACCATCTTGACCATATATTCACGTTTCCCTGACTAGCCTTTGAGTTATATGATAATCTAATTAATATTATTGTGGCTATGGTATTTTAGGTTCCTTTTTACCCGTAATGATTTACACTCATGACTCAGGCGTGGAATTCCCAGGACCTTTTTAGGAAGAGGTAACAATACTTCAGTTTGTGAGATTAGCTGCGTAGGGTATAATATTTAATAGCACTATAAGAAGAAAGCAAAGATAAGTCATGCAAAGGGTTATTCTCAAATCTGCCGTGCTATCACCTGGCATGACGTTCCCGGTCACGATCGCCAGATTAGAGGATTATACGTGACTGTCTCGCTACCGCTTCCTGTCGAAATCGTCATTCAGTCCGCCCAACTCGATGTCGCTATGCAAGGGATGGTCGGCTCACTAGCGATTGCCCTTGATACCGAGTCTAACAGCCTCCACCACTACCCCGAGCAGCTCTGCCTCATTCAGATTGCCACCCGCAACAAAGTTCACGTCATCGATACAATATCCCTGAAGGATCTCACTCCCCTCAAAAAAGTTCTCGTAGATGATTCCATTATGAAGGTCGTTCACGGCGCGGATTACGATATCCGCAGTCTCACCGGCATTATGGATTTCGTATCCGCAACCTATACGATACCAACATCGCTGCCCGATTTGCCGGCATTACCCAAGTCGCCTTGGCAGCCCTCGTCAAAGACCTACTAGGCGTAAGCATTCATAAGGGCAAGCGACTTCAGCTAGCTGACTGGGGGCGGCGCCCGCTCTCTGACGAAGCCCTCGACTACGCTGCCAACGACGTCCGCCACCTCCTCGCACTGCAAGAAACCCTAGACCAACGACTCCAGTCCCTGGGGCGGACGGCATGGGTTGCCGAAGAGTGCGCTCGGCTCGAAGAAGTACGATATACCCCACTAGATTTAGAGACCGCATACCTCTCCGTCAAAGGGGCCAAAAACCTGGACGGACGTGGTTTCGCGATCCTCCGGAGCCTTTTTTTATTTCGCGAAGAAGAGGCTCGACGCCAGCATCGACCACCCTTCTTTGTAATGCCCGACATTGCCCTCATCTCCCTCGCCACCACTCCCACAATCGCCCTCTCGGAGGTTCCCGGTCTTGTACAAGCTGGGTTGCGACGGTTCGGGCGAGGCCTCCAACAAGCCCTGCACGAAGGATTAGCCGCGCCGCCTATCCAAAGCCCACCTCCTATGTCGGCCGAACACGTCAGCCCTGAACAGATACAGCGTCTAAGCCGCCTTAAAGTTTGGCGTGCATCACTAGCCACCGCCCTTTCCCTCGACCCCTCGCTCCTCTGGCCCACCGCCAGCCTTGAACGACTTGCCAAAGCGCCTGATACTCTTGGCGTTGAGTTCACCTCCGCTAACATCCGCCGTTGGCAGCACGACCACTTCGCTTCCTCCCTCCACGCTTATCTGAAATCTAATGGGTAACAATTAGCCATTTTGTATAGTGCTTATCATTATTTCGCAACATAATCTAATGGGAGTGAGACACTACAAGCGGGACTGTTGCCGAAGGGGTCAGTTGGCTGCAATGAAGGAAAGAACGACGGTAATGGCAATAGTGGAAGACGAATTGTTGGTTCGATTGGGATCCACTCTTTCCAATCGGGCTGTTAACGCTTTAACGGCACGCTTCAGGTTGATGACTGTGACTGTCAGCCACAGTTGAATCTGCACCTTCCATCTGCCCATTAGCCGTGTACGTCTGAGTCCATGCAATTCCTTACCCAGAGCGAATATGCCCTCAATGCGTGTTTTTCTTTGCTTTATGAGTTCCTTTCCGACCGGACTCTTGATCCTCTCTTTCGCTTCCTCGATGAGCCTTTGATCAAAGAATCGTGTAACCGTCCTGGGATTTCCTGGAGGAGTGCATTGATTATGTGACTGGCAGACCTGGCAGATCCCAGGATCACATCGGTAGAGTACGCGTTTCTTACCCAGCGATGTCCCGAAGCACTTCATCGACTGGCCTGCCGGGCAGAGATAAACGTCTTGCTCGGGTACGTACCGGAAGTGATCTCTGCCCCAAAACCCATTGACGCCGTTTGTTCTATCATGTGGAGGAATGAATGCAGCTATTCCTGCCTGTTCCAGTGACGTGTAATTTGCCAGCATGCCGTACCTGGTGTCTGCCACAGCCTGCTTCACTGGCATACCCGTATGCCGTGTATGGCTCTGAAGAACATCATTTAGCAAATGCTCTTCTCCGGTAATACCGGTTGTGGCTATAGCAGCCGTGACAACTAATCCCCTCTTACCTGAGACGGCCACATGAGCTTTATAAGCCAGTCTGAGACCTCCCCTGGTGTTGTGGACGACCGTGGCTTCGGGGTCGGTTCGGCTGACGTACTTCTCATTTGTCTTGCCCTGCGGTTTCCCTTTCATCTCGGTATGATGTCTATCTCTAGATTCGCGATTAGGTGCTGTAGTTGGCATCTGTTTTACAGTGCCATCTACCTCTGGCGGTGGCTGATTTTCATTGTAGACTTTCCGTATGAAATCTTTTGCAGAATAGGGAGGTTTGACAGCCTCTTCTCTCTTACCCAAGGAATCCAGCGAGGCTGCGGCAGTAACATGTGTGGCATCAACATAGACGGGTCCTTCAGTTAGGAGGCCAGCCTGAGCGCAGATCTGAATTGAGCGCTCAAATAACTTTTCGAACACACTAACACCGAAACGACTCCGGGCTTTGGTTAGCACACTGTGGTCTGGGATGAGTTCATCAAGGTCGTAGCCTAGGAACCAACGATAGGCCAGGTTAACCTGTATTTCACCCATGAGCCGGCGTTCGGATGTTATGCCATATAGATAGCCGATGAGCATAGTCTTGAAGATAACTACAGGATCAACGGATGGCTGACCGGTGTAGCTGTAGTGTGACTTGATCAGAGGATAAACAAACGAGAAATCTACTGCGGAAGCTATTTGACGAAGGATGTGATTCTGGGGGACAAGTTGGTCGAGTGACAGCTGGTAATAGAGCTTAGGAGCAAAAACTCGCTTCCCCATCATATGTTTGTGCCTCCCTCTCTGTGATACTGCCCTATGATATCAAATAGTCTCACCGAGGTCGAGTTCGGCAACAGTCCCAAGCATAGTGTCTCAAATAAGTAGATACTATGAAAAATGAGATGAGACTTGAGTGGATGACAAAATATGTATATATCCAACTAGATAACTACGATTGGTTTTCGTCTTGAAAAAATACTCTGCAGGAACAATGTAAGTCGCTATTGAAATAAGGAGACACCTGATGTGTGTCTCATGCCGCTTATATAGATCTTCCAAAGACTCTCAGTTGATCGTTTTGTTACTGTGTTAGTGGCGCTCAATATTCTGTTTGATGATGTTAAGCAGTCTCTCCAATTCTCGGGCATCATTCACACTTAAACCGAACATTAATTCTTGGACGATTTTTCGGTCTATTGGAGTAGACTGTTTATAAACCTTTCGCCCCTTGTCTGTGATCACAATGTAATTGACTCTCCTATCGGTTTGACTCCACTCTGTGGTAACCAGTTGTTCTTTTTTCATTCGGTCAACCAGGGCAGTGATGTTGTGTTTTTTCGTGTTTGTCCAAACGGCGATTTCTGAGTGTTTTGCCTTACCACCGTTCAGTGTGAGGCCTTGGAGAACCAAGTACTTAATAAAAGATGTCCTGAGCTCTTGATAGAACCGGGTATCAATATATTTTATTGTGGCACTTGCAAGCCGTGTTAAAAGCTTGAAGGCTCTTGGGACTGGTTCCCTATCGGTTCTCGATACCAACTTCGTCATAGGTGTGCCTCTAATTTATCATTCTCTATGTAAATGATAGCGTAATCGTACCTAAGTGTCTATTGTACCTCATGATGCTGGTACAAAAAGCAAACGGATACATGAACGTGATCCTTTCGTCAATATTTTTCACCATTGACAGTGTGGAGCGAATAGTTTATCGTTCGTAGCAAGAAGGAGGTGAACACATGCAAGCATACTGTATGAAATGTAAGGCCAAGAAGGAAATGAAGAATGCCAAGGTTATCACTATGAAGAATAAGAGACCCGCTACCCAGGGTACGTGTCCAACCTGTGGTACCAAAATGTTCAGAATCGGCAAAGCCTAGGTTTTTCCGGGAAACGCTAGCACTAATGAGGAGGCCGGGTGTACCGCGTAAGGCGGACCAACTGGCCTTTTCAATACCTATGGCACATCATGGACAATGATGACCTAAAGTGGGAGCATGTTTCAGGGGGTTTCCTCTTGGTTACTTGGAATTCCAGGAACCTATGCGTCTTCCGTTGTGTAAGTTAGCTCGAAAGACCATATTAGCCACCCAAAATGCCCAAAGGTGGCGGTGTTTTACTCCCAACCGCCGGCAGATAGCTGTTGCGTACTAAAATAGAGAGGATCCCTGAGGTTTTGCAGCTCACGATAGTAGTATAGAGAGGTAGGTCGCTTTGTATCGAATCTCAATTTTCTCTATTATTCAAAATAATCTCCATATTGAAAGTCTCAAGGTCAATGTCCTACGATTCAATCAACGGTTCCAAGAACGAGATGCACGTTTCCGTCGACAGGTGGAAGATATCCGTGTCGAGGAACTCAAGAATATTGACTCGGGTCTGTTCATACTCTCGGTTGCTCAGTCGAGACACCTCTCGTAACCAATCTTCATTTTCTAATTCTTTTTCTGCCACTCTCTTGACTACATCTACAAGCTTCTGTGTGACGGGGCGTTCCAGTTCACCAAGCGGCTGCTTCTCAAAAATCGCTTGTATCTGTTGTTCTTTGTCCACTCCGTTAATTCATCATTGACTTGTTGCACACTACATCATATACTCAAAGCACAATTCTGGCTGGAGGTGCTTACTATGAAATGCCCGAACTGCCAGACCGACAAATCGCCCTATTTGTCGCAATCTGTCTCCTGTAATTTATCAAGTAACAGTATACCTCTAAAGAAATTATTTATTTGATTTCAAGGCAGCATGATATGCGAGTAGAGCAGTTTACATTAGCTATGATGCCTTCATTAGGCAAACTCGCTCGTGAGGTAGAACCCCTCTTTGAGGGTTCCATGGCGGAAGATAAAGGTTTTCATGAATTTATCCAAAGAAAGATCGCTCAACATGAAGCCCTCATGATACGTGATGGAGAACATTTAAATGAGTTAACGGGTTTTATAGCTTTTTCCCATAATAACAACGCTATCTCTTGGTTTGCTGTATTCGAAAAACATCGAGGGCAAGGAATAGGTTCTCACCTCTTGGCACAGGCATTAAATGAGTTAAATAGCAAAACAGGAATTAACGTAATCACTTTTCGTGAAGATAATATAGCAGGTGCACCAGCTAGAAGACTATACCGGAAGTTTGGTTTTAAAGATTTTGATACCAACTACACTCATGATGGACATCCTGGGTGTATTATGAAACGTCTACCCCAGATCTAAGGCAGGTGCATTATATGCTTTATCTCCAAAATGTAAACTGGGTGATACGAGATATGAAAATGCAGCCTTTACTGGAGAGGGCGCTGAGACACAAGGAAATACTGAAGGCATAACCGGCAACGCGACTCCCAGAGCGATTAACAACACTGGAAAAGGAGGCGAAAATGAAACTACAGAGGTCTGTTGAGATTGCAGCACCACCAGAGAAAATCTGGCCATTCCTAGTCGAACCTGAGAAAATCATGAAGTGGTTTACCTTCCTAAAGAAATTCGAGTACACCGGCACACAGAAAAGCGGCGTGGGCACCACCTTCTATTATGAGGAGAAATCCGGTCCTCAACTGATGAAGCTCAACTATGTGGTGACAGAATGGGTGGAGAATAAGAGGCTGGCTTTCAAGTTGAGTTCAGGACCGCTAAAGAAGGATGACCAGATATGGAGTTTGGAGTCTATACCTTCAGGTACTAGATTTACGATGGTTGAAGACACCGAGATGCCATGGGGAGTAATTGGTAAGGTTATAGATGCACCACTCTCCGGCATGGTGGGAAAGAACATAGAGAAAATACTGGGTAATCTAAATAATCTTATGAAGACATAGAGATAACAGCAACTCTGGATCTTTTCAATGTTTTCTTCCTCAAAGAAATGAAGTTCTAGGATGAGGAGTCATCTTTAATAACCTGATACATATCATGAATGGTGGGGTTTATATTGGAACACCTTGATTTCAGTATCAAAGAATTCAAAGACATGAAGATGCAGCCTTCACTGGAGAGAGCGCTCAGGCACAAAGAGATATTGAAGGCGTAATAAATCCTGATTGGAAACAGGAGGTATTCATATGGCAAGGATTGAAGAAAGCGTAATGATTAAGCGATCGGTCGACAAAGTGTTTGTCTACATGGTTGACCCAAAAACTTGGCCGCGGTGGGATCCAGGTTTGCTAGAAGCAGAGCAAACGTCACCGAGACAGATAGGTATCGGGACTACGCTTCGCGGAAACAACAGACAAATGGGTCGGCGAATGGCATTCACGGCAAAGGTCACGGAATACGAGCCGAACAAGAAATGGGGTGGTTCTGTTTCTTTCGGAAATTTACAGCTTGAAGAGCACTTTATCTTTGATTCTATAGGGGAAGTTACAAAGTTAACTCGGGTCTACGACGTGCAGTTGGCTGGACTCCTTAAACTCTTTGCGCCGATGGTGCTAAGCTCAATGCGTAGAGGGTCAAAGCAAAGTCTTAGCAACTTGAAAAATATCCTTGAAGCGCAGGCTTAACAATCAACATAGTAGCCAGATATACCGAGAGATAAAGATGCAGCCTTCACTTGAAAGGGCACTCAGACATAAGGAGATATTGAAGACGCAAATCATTACATGAGAGTAATCACCAAGTTTTGTTATTAAAATGCTAAATAAGGAGGTAATGAATATGGCGAAGGAATCTTTGATAACCGGTGAGGTAAAGGCTGCTATCGGAGTTGAGGTAATTGGCCCACCCGAGTTAATCGAATTGAAGGCAATAAAGGACTTTGCGAAAGCAATTAATTGGCCTGACCCACCCAATCCGCTATATTTCGATGAGAAGTACGCCCAAAAAACCCGGTTTGGCGGTATCATAGCTCCGTGGAGTTTCTATACCAGCCTGGGTCGTGATGTACCACGCCAGCGATTGCCGTTGCCACCTGCCCGTGTTGGTATGAACGGGGGTAACGACTACGAATACTTCCTACCAATTCGCCCCGGCGATGTAATTATAACCAGAAGCAAAATTGTCGATATAAGCGAGAGAGAAGGCCGGGCGGGGAAATTAATTTTCACGGTTTCTGAAAGAACGTTCACTAACCAAAGGGGCGAGGTCGTTGGCATCGCGCGTGGCACTGGCATAAGCCAATATTAGGATACAAAAAGGAGTAGAGAAATGGTTCAGCTTTTCTGGGAAGACGTGGAAATAGAGATGGAAATACCTCCTTATCGGAGAGTTGTAACGCTGATGGAATTAAACAGGTTCGCCGGGGCTAATGATGAGTTCGTGCTCATTCATATGGATAGGGACTACTCACAGAATGTCAGTCGCCTTCCTGACGTTATTGTCATGGGGAATTTAAAATATGCCTACCTAGCAAATATGATAACTAACTGGATAGGCGAAGGCGGTACTTTAAAAAGACTCAGCGCTCAATTTAGAGGAATGGATGTTCCGGGACCAGCCCTCAGCACCAAGCCCACTATGATTTGCAAAGGCCGAGTAATCGCCAAGTATATAAAAAGCGGTGACCACTATCTGGAGTGTGAGATAAGCACAGAGACTAGCGATGGGCAGATAACAACTCCAGGCTCAGCGATAATTATTCTTCCAAGCAGAAATGAATAATTTTGCATGAACTTAATGTCATTATATACGGTAGAATGTGAATCTGACATTGGATTTTTTCCGTTGGTAATATTTCTGACAATCGTTTAAACATCCATAATTAAACAAAAACTCAAGTTGTGATAATGTTTTTTATGAAAAGGAGGATGGACTATGGCAGAAGAAGCCAAACGGCAACCGGTAGTAGACATGAGTAGTAGGAAAATCGTCCGGATCGGCATTGTTGTGGCGGATTTGGTAAAGACCGCAAAACGATATTCCGACATCTTCGGTGCCGGACCATGGATGTTTTATGACCTGACAGCCACCGATATTATGCTTCGTGGCAAGTCCCTCGAGAATGTTGATGTGGGTGTAAGGACGGCTGTGGCGAATTTGACAGGACTTGAAATTGAGCTGATTCAGCCATTGTATGGTCCCGGAGCTCATATGGAATTTTTTCGGAAGCATGGCGAGGGCATCCACCACATCAGTTTCGGGACGGTCGATAATTACAACGCTATCATTTCCGGTTTGCAGAACAGGGGAATCAGTGTTGAGATGAAGGGAACCCTCGAAGGAGCTGTCGAATTCAGTTACTTGGATACGATAAAAGAGCTGGGCACAGTATTCGAGATCGTGAAACCGCAAGCCCTAAACGTTTCAACAGAGGTCATACCATGGGGTATTTATTCGCCACCGGCGTCGTCACTATGGAAAATGGAGGAGAAACGCATCAATCAGATCGGCCTTGTGGTTGACGATGCTGATGGAATGGCCAAACGCTGGGAAGAACTCTTTGGTATCGGTCCATGGAGGACCAATATGTCGTCAATTCCCCGTCGGGACGTAGATCTAACCAAGCCGATCAAACCCTCGAAAGCAGTGCTGCACGGCATACCGATGATCTCGATGGATTTGCATCTCAAGATTTCTGTAGCTTATTGTGGGGACATGCAGATTGAACTGATTGAGCCGTTAAAAGGACCGGGCTCCCACTGGGATTTCTTGAAGATACATGGCAACGGGGTACATCACCTCAGTTTCGGTCGGGTCGAAGATCACGACCAATGCATCATCGCCTTGCAACAACAGGGAATCGCCATCGATTATGCAGGACCGGCAGGTCGCGGATCTCGCTTTTCCTACATGGCAACCCAGAAAGACTTGGGAACCATCTACGAACTTGTATATGCACCGCCTGAGCAAAATTAGAAATACAGAGTTAAACATTGAAACAATTGTGAAATACTATCGATCAACTGTTGGTAACGGAATAGCCCATCGCGGTCTTCATCTTCAGGTCCCGTTGCACTGGACGGAAACAACTCGGTGACATTTTCAACGAGTTCCACACCGATACCGGAATGCTAGGTATATAAAGATAGCCGTCCTAATAACGTTATCAGTAACCGTGCAAGATAGCCCCTCTTCTCGCGTGCATTATCTCACAGAGAATACAAATGGTATCAATAACTCATACGCATGGCTGGACAATGATCCCGATGTTCGCCGTAAGTCGAATATACGACCAAACATTTTGACGAATTGTTTAACTCTCGTCATCTGGGCGCGAGAAAAGGTGGAGGCCAGCCTTTTTTAGTCGCTCCACCCTTTTTATAACGTGCATTGCAGCGTGGATAACCTTCAGATAACGTCTCCGTCCTGGTAAATCCCCAACCTGGGGTGCGGTCCAGGGCGAAGTCAAGGTAACAGAAATAAGGTAAAAACTCATCAGCATCATGAGTATGATAGAGCTTTTGAGCCGCACATTCGATAAAGTCATACCCGTAGTCACATTCCACCCCATCTCCTTCAACATAATCAAATACCCAATCATCAGGATAGCGACGTTCCTGAGATTTCTTGGCTAATTCTATTTCTCTTGATTTGAACTCTTGAGTTAACTCATGATCAGGCGCTAGAGGTAGATGTCTGACACTTTCTTCTACCGCATTATAGATAATCTTGCCCACTTCCTGAGCTTTGATACCCCGGGCTTTCATTAATTTATAAAGCACTAGCCCCGTGGTAGCACGGATAAGGTGATGTGTAAAGGAGTTCTCATCACCACCGATATAAGGTATGGCTGGTATAAAATCCTCATATCGATGTCGGGTCACTCTGAGGATTTCTTTGGTGAACTCGTGACCATAGCTTTGAACCAAGAATGGTTTCCATCCTTGGGCATGGATGTCGAAATACTGTTCCATAATTTCTGTCTTGCGGGAAAGGTAGTAATAAGCATTGAAAACTTTTGTCATTTCATATGCCCCCGCATTGTGATAGACATCTATTATAAGATTATCCCATCAAATATGAAACTTCACTCGAGTGAAGGATTGTTGACCAAACAATTATCTTAGGTCCTTGAGTTTCTCCTGTGAAGTCATTCGCGCTTCAAAAGGTAACCCTTTGAAACGCATTCGTCGATTATTGAGAGGGCATACGCCCATAATTCTTGAGATCCCTCTCGAATAATCTGATTGATAGCTAATACTTGCTGGTATGTGATTCCATCCTCTTTCCACCGCTTCCCATGAGTACAGTAATTATGTATGAGAGGTATGAGGCGGTCAAGAGATCTAGCGAACTTCGATTCGGGAGTTTGTCCTTGCTCGAATTCATACCAAATATCCCTTGCTTCTTGAGCTTGATGTTCGGGCAGTAGGCTAAAGATTCTTTCAGCACCTAGTATTTCGCGGTTTGTTGAATTTCGATCAGAAGCACGGGCGTAAATACTAGTATCCCCGGCGTCGATCTCTGGAATATCATGAATAAGTAACATCTTGATAACTTGAAGTAGATCAATATCTTCATTTGCATACTCACCAAGCATCATAGCCATAATCGCGACATGCCAGCTATGTTCCGCTGAATTTTCTCTTCGGCTTGCATCTGTAATATACGCTCTTCTGAGAACTGCCTTTAATTTGTCGATTTCGACTAAAAATGCCATCTGACTTGTTAAAGTGTCCATGCCATAGCTCCTGTCTGCACCAAATTAAGTTATGGAATTATAGCATTAATTGTAATTAAAAGTATCGAATTTTGGGCAGACCGAATCCATGTACCAGATACTTTCTGATAGTGTTGAACAATTCTGACTTTTGTGGGATGTATCGCCGTTTCGGTTAGTTTTAAAAAAGGGAACCTTTGAGGAGTCGGCTGCTGCTTGACAAATATATTTCTGCTGTGATATACATAGACACTTACACAAGTGAATCTAAGGGCGAAATATTCTTTGCTACAACTACAGCCTAGATCCCAATATCTTGATACATCTT
>Ga0214474_1000516_pt1 | contig 19065 bp, 9 predicted proteins | sample RVTome_2_FD_187335 | JGI IMG/M metagenome (GOLD analysis project Ga0214474, IMG submission 187335) | Soil microbial communities from uranium-contaminated site in the Upper Colorado River Basin, Wyoming, United States - RVT95D214 HiSeq ...
CAGCCAGCTTATGGCACAAACCCATTTCAAAGACCTGTTGAACAGTATCACAAAGACATGGAATAACGATACCAACCGGTTTGATTGGGATGTCAATGAGACTCGCGATGCGCTGCAAGCTCTCTACGATGCTGATTCGGATAATGCACCTCTTGCCATGGGCGAGTTTGCCGACGTTCTCAGAGTTGCCGGTGACGGGGGGAAGCAGGCACTACAAACGCTGCGCGAAGAGGGTGATCTTACATCAAGCGACGATTTCGTACGGCTTTTAGCAGTGATGGGGCTTAACGTCAAAATGGGGGATGCGAGCGATAACAAGTTGCAAGGAACCAATGATGAAGATGCCCTCTACGGGATGGCCGGCAATGATGATCTGTATGGCAATGCCGGAGACGACAATCTGTATGGTGGTCCTGGCAATGATTACCTTCAAGGAGGCAGAGGAGAGGATACACTGGATGGCAGTGCCGGGAATGACTCTCTCGTAGGAGGGACAGATGATTATTATAACCTGGTGTACGGTGGTGGTGTTGGCAATGACACATATCTCTTTGACCGTGGTTCCGGTCAGGATACCATCTTTGATCATGATAAAACTGTAGGCAATGTTGACACTATACTGTTGAATTCCGACATTTCTCCTGCTGATGTTACGCTTCGCCGCGGCACGTATGTTGATTGGGCTGGAAGCCGTTGGCTTGGTAATGATCTGGTGCTTTCAATCAATGGTACGTCGGATACTCTGACAGTCAGCAAATGGTTTGGCAAACCTTGGTCTGCTGACGAATCCGATGCTTACGCTTACCAGGTTGAGCAGATTCAGTTTAGAGATGGCACGGCATGGGATGCAGAGTCAATCAAACAGCTCGTACTGCAGGGGGCATCCGGTGACGATATACTAATGGGTTATTCCACAGCGGACACTCTCAGCGGCTTTGATGGCAACGATCAATTGTATGGAGCAGAGGGGAGCGACACTCTGTATGGTGGTGCCGGTAATGACCACCTCTCCGGAGGGATGGGTTTTTATTATGCCTATTGGAATTGGAACGCTTGGCAATATGATGATCCTATTGGAAATGACATATTAGACGGCGGTGCCGGCAATGACTATCTCGATGGTAAGGGCGGCAACGATGTTCTCCGCGGTGGAGAAGGTAGCGATTACCTTTCTGGCGGCACAGGCGATGATACACTGGATGGCGGTGCCGGTAATGACTATCTCTCCGGGGGGACATATTCTTATTATAGCTATACGTATGGCTGGTACTATGGGGCTGAAGCCAATGGTAATGATACGTATCTGTTCGGCCGTGGCTCAGGTCAGGATGCCGTCGTTGATTATGATAAGACAGCGGGCAATGTGGATACCATACTGTTGAATCCAGACATTTCTCCTGCTGATGTCACACTTCGCCACAACGGCAATGACCTGGTGTTGACCATTAATGGCGCACCTGACAAACTGACTGTCTTTGCTTGGTTTGCGGATGAATCCGGATCCTATCAGGTTGAACATATCCAGTTTGGCGATGGGACAGTGTGGGACTCTGCGACCATCAAACAGATGATCCTTCTAGGATCATCCGGTGACGATATACTAATTGGTTTCGACAAAGCGGATACCATCAGTGGTCTCGAGGGAAACGATCAATTATATGGTCGTACCGGTGACGACACTTTGTATGGCGGTGCCGGTTATGACTCTCTCTACGGTGAAGCCGACAATGATTTTATTTTTGGTGATGTAGGAAATGACAAGCTCAATGGTGGCACAGGAGATGATGAACTAGATGGCGGCCAGGGTCATGATAATTTATATGGTGGCACGGGGGATGATACACTGGATGGCGGTATAGGTTTTTATGGCTATTCGTCCGGTAATGACTATCTCGACGGAGGGACAGGGAATGATACGTATCTTTTCGGGCGGTACTCGGATCGGGATATAATATGCGATTATGATACAACTGTAGGCAATGTGGATACTATACTGTTCGATACTTCTCCTGAGAATGTCACGCTTCGCCGCAACTATGATGACTTGGTGCTCTCAATAAATGATACCTATAACGCAGATACTATAACGATAGGAAATTGGTTTTTAAATGATGCTGCCGATTATCAAATAGAAAATATTCAGTTTAATGATTATGACGGCACGGTATGGGATGTAGCTACGATCAAACAGCTCGTGCTGCAGGGCACATCCGGCGACGACATATTAATCGGCTATTCCACAGCGGATGCAATCAGCGGCTTTGATGGCAACGATCAATTATATGGTCGTGCCGGTGACGACACTTTGTATGGCGGCGCCGGTTATGACTCTCTCTACGGAGAGACGGGCAATGATACCTTGGATGGTGCCGATGGCAATGATTACCTTGAGGGTGGAGCCGGCAATGACACATATCTATTTGGCCGTGGTTTTGGTGAAGATGTTATCTATGATCATGATACAACTGCAGGAAATGTAGATACTATACTGTTGAATTCCGATATTTCTCCTGAGGATATCACACTTCGCCGCAACTATTACTCTGATGAGCTGATGTACTATGATGACCTGGTGCTTTCCATCAATGATACGTGGGATACACTGACAGCCAGCAAATGGTTTGCGGATGAATCTGGGACTTATCAGGTGGAACAGATTCAGTTTGCCGATGGAACAGTTTTGGATGTTACGACTATTAAGCTCCTTGTCCTTCAAGGTACACCGTATGATGATATGCTCATCGGTTATAGTTCTGCTGACGTTCTTGATGGCGGTGCCGGCAACGACACCCTGATCGGCAATAAAGGTAATGATACGTATGTCTTTGGCCGTGGCTACGGACAAGATGTCATAACAGACGCTGATAACACCACGGGCAATACCGATATCGTTGTTCTGGCAGAGGATGTGCTTCCATCCGATGTCACCTTGAAACGGGGCGGTGATGATTTGTTCCTCAGGATAATCGACACATCCGATTGTCTGCAGATAAGAGGCTGGTTTGCGTCCGACGATAACAAAGTAGAGCATATCCAATTTGCTGACGGCTCGGTATGGGATACAGCAGCGATGAATACCATCGCTTCAACTCCTACGGATACGGATGACTATCTTGTCGGCACGCCTCTTGCCGATGTCATTGACGGCGGCGGCGGTAATGATGAGATATACGGGCTGGAAGGAAATGACACGCTATACGGCGGCACCGGCGCCGATAGAATTAACGGCGGCGGCGGCGACAACATAATCGATGGCGGCGCCGGCAATGATTTGCTGTATGGCCAATACGGCAGCGATACGATCTATGGCGGCGCAGGTAATGATTATATAGCAGGAGGATCTGGGAACTTCAACGAGTTGTATGGCGGTGATGCAATCGATACTCTGCGTAGCGGATCAAGCATCAACATTATGGATGGCGGCGCCGGGGATGATTACATAGATGGCACTGATGGAGAGAATCTCTACATTGTAAATCGCGGCAGCGGTTTCGATTACATCGACGCGGACTTTACACTAGATGATGGTTATGGCGGCCCTGTTCTGACAAACGGCGCCGTTTTCTTCGGCGAGGGAATTACCCCTGATGAACTCAGTGTTCAGATAAATAGTTATACAGGCGGTGAGGGCGGCGTCATCACTATCATGAATGGTGGCGATGGTTACGGCGGCAGCACCCAGCTCGCCCAGGTCGCCATCGGTATCGGCGATAATGAAGGCATGCTGATCAGCGGATCTGCGATCGGCGGCGAAGGCGGTTATGGCGGTCCCGTTAGTGTTGCCGATCTTAAGGTCCAAGACTTTTTCTTTGCCGAGAGCGAGGAACTGCTGACGCTTGAGCAGATACTGGCGAGGGCGGACAGAGGAATCATCGGTGAACAAGGGGGAACTGGCGGCGATGATTCTCTCCTCGGCAGTGTGGCCAATGACGAGATCTATGGATACAGTGGTGATGACCGGATTGACGGACGCGATAATGAAGATTGGCTTTACGGTGATGATGGTAATGACGCAATCAGCGCCGGTCCAGGAGAGGATATAGTCTTCGGCGGTTACGGCGATGATGTCATGGCGGGCTGTAAAGGAAATGACGAACTTTATGGTGAATCCGGCAACGATGTTTATTGTTTCAACCGTGGTGATGGGCATGACTATATTTGGAGTTATCCCGGAATATCATCAGGTGAGATCGACACGATATCGTTCGGTGTGGATATTATTCCCACAGATATTGCGGCATACGTCAATTCTTACGGCGAGGTGGTTCTGACAATCATAGGAACTGACGATGATATAGCTGTAGACTGGTTTGATCCAAATAATGGATTTACAGAATATAGTGACAGTGGTCTTGCCCGCGTCCAGTTCATCGATGAGAATGGTAGTGCGCGAATCTTCGATCTGGCAGGTATAGTTCAACTATTATCGAGTGATCTCTTTGACGCTACCCCGGAAAATCCAATTTCTTTATTTACTGAGGCAACCAGCAGCTTTGAGAGAACAGGCAATGCGAATCAAGCCGGCGGAGATTACGCAGTTGCCTATGCGCAGACGGGAGACCTTTTCGCTGTCCCTACATATTATTATGGTGATTTCGGTGATGATATAATCAATGGGCGGGCAGGCGACGACTACATTGACGCGGGTGAGGGAGACAACATTATCAATGCCGGTGACGGCAATAATGAGGTTATCGCCGGCAACGGCAATGACGTAATCAATGCGGGTAAAGGAAATGATTTAATTCTGCCCGGTGGCGGGGATAATATTGTCTATGCCGGTGCAGGTGATGATGTGATCATCGCCGGTATTGGTGATGATATTATAAATGCCGGTGCAGGCAATGATACCTTAGTTGGCGGCGGGGGCAACGATACTTTAGCCGGCGGCGCAGGCGACGATACCTACTATTACGATATCGGCTATGGAATGGTTACAATTGATGATCTGGCCGATGCTTCCGGAGGCAATCGGATTGTTTTCGGCAGTAACATTACGCCTGACGACCTGTCTCTTGCCGTAGAGGAAGGCTATCTCATCATCACTGTTGGAAATAACACCGAAGACCGCATTCGCCTGACTAATTTTAATCCTGACGATGCCTATGGCCTCCACGCAGTAGATAGGTACGAGTTTGCCGACGGCCGGGCGTTGACTTATCAGCAACTGATTGACAAGGGTTTTGATTTTATTGGCACGGAAGGCGAAGACATAATGATTGGCTCGCCTCGCTGCGAAGCGGGCACGAGCGCATCCGATCGGATTAACGCCCTGGGAGGAGACGATGTGCTGGTCGGAGGAAAAGGGAACGATATGCTCGATGGCGGCAGCGGCAACGACACCTACCTATTTAATCCGGGAGACGGTATCGATACGATCATTGACCAGGCATTCATCAATGCCGGCAACGTTGTGCAATTTGGGGACGGGATAACCCTTTCCGACCTTACCCTAAGCGCAGAGCAAAACACCCTTATTATTCAGGTGGGACAGGCAGGCGATGCCCTTCGTCTGGAAGGTTTTAATCCGGACGATGTATTCGGTAATCGTGCTGTGGATGCCTTCCGGTTTGCCGATGGCACAATGGTGGACTATGATCAACTCCTGAGTATGAAAGGATTTAGTTTTACCGGCACAACGGGCGATGAAGCAATTATGGGCACCTCTATTAATGATACTTTCCAGGGTAACGCGGGCAACGATACCCTCTTCGGCGGTATGGGAAGCGACGCCTATGTATTCAATCCCGGTGATGGCGTGGATACGATTGATGATGCGGCATCTCCTGATCAGCCGAACACCCTGATTTTCGGCGCCGGCATTACGCCGGCGGATATTCATCTAGACCATGATCTCGCTAACAGAGAGCTGATCATCAATATCGGCGCCCATGGTGATTCTGTCCGACTGAAGAATTTTGAGGCGGCTGATCCTTATGGTCCACACGCCGTTGACTACTTCCAGTTTGCCGATGGCCAGGTGCTTACCTACAGTCAACTGATTGACCGAGGGTTTGACATCATCGGCACAGCCGGAGATGATAATTTAATCGGGACAGCAACCGTGGATCGAATATCCGGTAATACCGGGAATGACACCCTCTCCGGCGGCACCGGTAATGATGCATTGGCCGGCGGCCTTGGTGATGACACCTATCTGTTTAATCTAGGAGACGGGGTTGACGTCATTGATGACGTAGCCATGGCTTTTGCGGGTAATACCCTTGAGTTCGGACCGGACATTACGTTCTGCGACATAAGCCTTGCTTATGCCGGTGATACGATGATTATTTACATTGGTGATAATGGCGATGAAGTGCTTCTGAGAGGATTTGATCCCAATGCCGCTGATACGGGTCCACGGGCCGTACAAAGCTTCCGCTTTGCCGATGGCACAACGATCAGCTATGAAGAGCTTCTTGGAAAAACCTTCGTTGTTCAAGGCGATGTTGGCGATGACTATCTAATCGGAACAAATGTAGGAGATCGCCTTTCCGGTTTTGAAGGAAATGACACGTTGATCGGTGGTGTCGGTTATGATGCGTTACTCGGTGGAACGGGTGATGACATGTTAATCGGCGGTGCAGGCAGCGATCTCTATATGTTTAATTTAGGCGATGGTGTGGATACGATCGACGATATGTTCACGCTTGCTGAAGGCAACATGATTTGCTTTGGTGACGACATCACGCCGGCTGACCTGACGTTTGTCCAAAATGACGGATCTTTGACGATACAGTATGGTAATAACGGCGATGCCGTTACCTTGCTTAATTTTGATCAGGACGGAATCGCCGGTTCCCCGGTCATCAAAATTTTAGAATTTGCCGATGGCACTCAGATGCGTCCGCTCAATCGCCCGCCGGTTATTGTAAACCCGATACCTGATCAGACGTCCATGGAAGATGCTGCATTGAGCTTCACCATTCCTGCCGATACTTTTGCAGATCCGGATTTAGGCGATTCCCTGACCTATTGTGCCACGTTAGCGGATGGTAGAGCGCTTCCTTCCTGGTTGTCTTTCGATCCGGCCACGATGACCTTCAGCGGCACTCCGACTAATGATGACGTCGGTACATTGTCATTGACAGTAACGGCTACGGATACCTCCGAGGCAAGCGCATCAAATAACTTTAATGTTACCGTCGCAAATGTGAACGATACGCCTGTTGTGGCCAACCCCATAGCCGATCAGGCCGCCCTGGATGATGCGCTGTTTACCTTTACTGTTCCAGCCAGTACCTTTGCTGATGTAGATTTGGGAGACAGCTTGACTTACAGCGCCACTCTGGCCGATGGAACGGCGCTTCCGGCCTGGCTGACCTTTAATCCTGTCACCATGACCTTCAGCGGCACGCCGACTGATGCCGATGTGGGTACTTTGTCATTGAAAGTGACGGCTACGGATATCTCCGGGGCAAGCGCATCAAATAACTTTAATGTTACCGTGGTGGATGTCAATGATCCTCCCCTTGTGGCAAACTCCATAGCCGATCAGTCCACCCTGGAAGATGAGGCATTTAGTTTTACGGTTCCTGCTGATACCTTTGCCGATGTGGATTTAGGCGACAGCTTGACCTACAGCGCGACATTGGCTGACGGAACAGCCCTTCCCGCCTGGCTGACCTTTGATCCGACAACGATGACCTTCAGCGGCACGCCGGCTAATGAGGATGTGGGTATCCTGAACCTGAAAGTAACGGCTACTGATACAGCCGGTGCCGGCGTCTCGGATGATTTTAATGTCACGGTGACCAATGTCAATGATGCCCCGGCGGTTGCCAATCCGCTAGCTGATCAGACTACCCTGGAAGATGCAGCATTCAGCTTTACCGTACCGGCCAATACCTTTGCGGATGTAGATTTAGGCGACAGCTTGACCTACAGCGCGACATTGGCTGACGGAACATCCCTTCCCGCCTGGCTGACCTTTGATCCGACAACGATGACCTTCAGCGGAACACCTGCAAATGGGGATGTGGGAGACCTGTCTTTGAGAGTGACGGCTACTGATACAGCAGGAGCCGGCGTATCGGATGATTTTAATGTCACGGTGACCAATGTCAATGACGCTCCTGTGGTTGCCAATCCGATAGCTGATCAGACGATTCTTGAAGATGCGCTCTTTAGCTTTACGGTTCCAGCCAACACCTTTGGGGATGTGGATTTAGGAGATACCCTGACTTACAGCGCCATGCTTGCCGATGGGACGGCGCTACCATCGTGGCTGGCCTTTGATCCGGCAACGATGACCTTCAGCGGCACACCGACGAATGATGATGTCGGCACTTTGTCATTGAACGTAACGGCCACGGATACGGGAGGTGCCGGCGTATCAGATACCTTTAATATTACTGTAGAAAGCACAGTGGTTGTTACGTACGGAACAAACCACGGTGATTTCATATTTACCGGCCGTGATGACGATCTCATCTATGCTTTAGGCGGCTTTGACGTTGTGTATTCCGACGGAGGCGATGATACGATCTACGGAGGTGACGGGATAGATCTTCTGTGCGGAGATGGCGGCAATGATGTCATATACGGAGAAAAAGATTCAGATGCCCTTTTCGGAGGCTGCGGAAATGACACGCTTGACGGTGGTTCAGGTGTTGATGTCATGCTCGGCGGCGCAGGTGACGACGCATATATCGTGGATAATGCTTGTGATGTGGTGACTGAATTTTGCAATCAAGGAACGGACACTGTCCTCAGTTCAGTTACTTTTACGTTAGGCAACAATGTTGAGAATCTCACCTTAACCGGCACGGCGGCCATCAATGGCACCGGTAATGCCCTGGATAACGTCTTAATCGGTAACAGCGGCAAAAATAAACTAACGGGTGGCGCCGGCAATGACACCTTGTATGGCGGCGCGGGGAATGATTTCCTCATAGGGGGCACGGGAGATGATATCTACGCATTTATGCAAGGGTATGGACAAGATACCATTACTGACCATGATACCAGCCCAGGAAACAGCGATTCGGTCCAATTCGGCCCCGTGTTCAACCCTATAGACCTCATTCTGGTGAACAACGGGAAAAACCTCGATATTCAGATCAACGATAGTCTTGATCTTCTGACGGTTCAGAATCAGAATTGGGGCAGTGCGAATCAGGTGGAGGTGTTTGAGGCAGGGGACGGCAGCCAGCTTCTTTCATCACAAGTCGATCTCTTGATTCAGGCGATGGCGGGTTTTTCTGCAGAGAATGGCGGGATGAGCTGGACGGAGCTGATTGATCAAAAACCGGTTGAGGTGCAGCAGATACTTACGCAGTACTGGCAGCCGCCAAAATAGACGACACAGGGGAAATGGAAAGTAGGAACGGGGAGATAACGACAAAGGAGAGTGGAACAATGGCGAAAAACGATAAAATGAAGGTTGATGAAAAAGGGCAAAGGGCGCAGCAGCAGGTTCAGAATGCTTCTCCTTCTCAGCCACGACAGGTGCGTTTTGTTGAAGAAGGCGTAAAAACGCAGTTCTCGGGCGTTTTTAACATTGGTTTCGGTTCAGAGGAAGTTGTGTTTATTTTCGGCAACCCGTCGATTAATCCAAATGTCGTGCGTATAGAATCAAAAGTTGCCGTCTCGCTAAAAACCGCCAAGCGTATCGCGGTGACGCTGAGCAATATGCTTCGACGCCACGAAGCAATCCATGGTGAGATTGATATATCCGCCCCTAAAACTGCGAATGATGAAAAACAGACGATCCAGTGACATCAACCCATTCGACTCCCCAGTCTGAAGCCCGGGGTATTGATACTGAGCGGCGCATTTAATCACGATTTAAACACCGGAGTTTGGCGCCGTCGAACGTATCAAGGGGGGCAACCTGCTATTGAGCATTTACATCATTTTGGGAAGATAGGAATATTTCCCCGCAGCGCGATGTTATCTTTGCTCAGTATTTGCTCGATCAGGCGCATGCTATTGCGGGGAAAATAGTACTATAACGTCGTCAATTCGCAAACAGTCATCCTTTATTTTTACCGCGGCTGTTATTTTCACCGTCATATGCACATCATGTGTCCAAGGTGCAGAACTATCTGAACCGCTTGTCCTCGGTCCGTCAATTTAATGAGAATCCTTTTTTTGCATTCGAATTTTCCGGCACAGTTCCGCCATCTGGCAATGGCTCTGTCTCAGGATCGGGATAATCGGGTTATTTTCGGCACGGCACGTCAAGAAGGCGAAATCCCCGGTGTTTATAAAGTGATTTATACCCAATCCCGCAAACCACGTAAAGAGACGCATCATTATATCAAGCCGCTGGAGGATGCCGTTCTGCAGGGGCAGGCGGTCTATCGCGTGTTGGATAAATTAAAAAAAGATGGTTTTGTGCCGGATGTTGTCTATGGTCATTCCGGTTGGGGACCCACGTTATTCGTCAAAGATGTTTTCCCGCAAGCCACGTTGTTGTGTTATTTTGAATGGTTTTATCGCTCGCAGGGATCAGACGTCGATTTTGATCCCAATGAGCCTTTAACACCCGACGACAAGCTACGCATCCGTATCAAAAACACGCCAATCTTTACCGATCTGTATAGTTGCGATGCCGGATTGTGCCCGACTCTTTGGCAAATGCAGCAATTTCCACCTGAATATCAGAAGAAGATTCATGTGCTTCATGATGGCATTGATACCAATTACTTCTTTCCCAAACCGGGAGAGAAGTTGGTCCTGCCTTCAATCCATCTGGATTTGTCCGAAGCAAAAGAAATTGTTACGTATGTGAGCCGTGGCATGGAGCCGTATCGAGGTTTCCCTCAATTCATGGAAGCGGTATCCCTTTTGCAGAAGAGACGAAAGAGGTGCCATTTTGTAGTCGTCGGAGAAGACAGGGTCGCTTATGGCCGCCGTCTTCCCCATGGGAAGACTTTCAAACGGCTGATGTTGGAGAAATTTGATTTTGATCTATCCCGGTTACACTTTACAGGGAGGCTTCCTTATTCTCAGTATCTTCAAGTTTTAAGAGCGTCGTCAGCACATGTTTATTTGACACGACCTTTTGTTTTATCATGGTCGATGCTGGAGGCAATGTCAGCGGGATGTCTAGTGATTGCTTCCAATACGCCTCCGGTCACCGAGATTATTCAGGATGGCGTGAACGGCATTTTGGTTGACTTTTTCTCTACCCAAGAGATAGCAAATCGGGTGGAAGAAGCCCTTGATAGCCCCGATCAGATGGCCTCCATTAGGGTGAAGGCCCGAGAGACAATTCTGGAGAAATATGATTTGGCAAAACTTTTGCCGAAGCATCTGGACTGGATTAAAGATTCTCTTTGATTGCAATTCGTTGACAAAAGTTTTATCTTCTGTATTATAAATCCAACATCTGATCTCTCGGGGTTTGTGCAGGGGGTTTCCGATAAAGTTTTTCGTTTCACAGTCGAGAAAAAACCGTTGATTTGTCATTTCGAGGAGCGAAAGCGATGAGAACTCTTTACCGTAATCGTCTTGGCAAGGTCTTATCACGTCAGCATACGGCGAGGGCTTTGGATATAAAATTCGTGAAGGCAGCATGAAGAGGGTTAAACGAAAAGAATCAATGAATAGAACCGTCCTATGATTCCCAAGAGTTTACAATCCTGATAAAGAATTAAGGGGGTACTTTATGAGAAAATTGTACGGAGTAATCAAGGCCTTGACAGTCTTGTGCCCTTGCCTCTTGGATCTTATAGGCTCTGGAAAATCCATCGAAGATAGGAACGTTGAGCGTCAATCCTACGGTGGTTTCCTCTGATCGAGAAACGTTTGTGGATTGTCCAGGACGTCCGTTTTGATAATAGTTTGCTTATCCACCGCAGCCCGATTTAACTTGCCGGCACTGGCCAAGAGCCTTAAACGTGCCGAGTTCCAGTCAGCTTGACAGCTAATATGTTCCATCTGCGCATCGGCCAATGCCGATTGGACGTTGAGCATTTCCAGGGTATCTGCTGCCCCTTTTTCGTATTTTCGCTGCGACGATGCCAATGAGTCTAGTGCGGCTTTGAAGAGTGCGTCTGCTGCCTGAAGGTTGTGTAGGGCAGAGATTGCATCTGCATGGGTCTTAATGAGGTCCATCAGGGTCTGATGTTCCACGTCTTGAAGTTCGGCTTCCCTTTGCTCAACCTGTGCCTTTGCCTCTTGGATCTTATAGGCTCTGGAAAACCCATCGAAGATAGTAATGTTGAGCGTCAATCCTACGGTGGTTTCCTCTGATCGAGAAACGTTTGTGGATTGTCCAGGACGTCCGTTTCGATAATAGTTTGCTGAAAAATCAATGCTCGGTAAACCCTCAGACTTGGCTATCGTTACCCGATGCCGAGCAGCATCCAGCTGCTCCCTGCTCGCTCGGATGGCAGGATGATTCTTTTGGACATCCGCGATTAACGCATCCAGATCTGTGACTTCCTGACCGGTCATCTTGCCGAGATCATCGGGGAGCAATACTGAAGTCTGGCTCGGTACTCCCATGGAATATACCAGCACCGAAATGGCTTTATGGTAAGCCCCCTGGGCGCGGTTTTTTCCCAGAGAAGCTTTCGCAAGAGCCGTGACAGCCTGTAGAGTATCGTTCCTGGCAATCATCCCTTTAGCTTCGCGTCGTTGGGCCACTTCCAGCGTCTTTTGAGCAATTTCTTCATTTTGCGTTTTGGCCTTCAAAACGGCCTTGGTCGTCAGTGCATCAAAATACGCCTGGATGAGACCAGAAAGGGTTTTTTGAATAATGTTGTTATGATTTAGCAATGCTGCCGTCAACAGTTTGTTAGCCGCCTGACGGTTAGCTCCTCGCCCGCCAAAATCAAAAATTCGCCACGTTAGAGCCCCATAGAAAAATGGGGCATCCACCGTCGAGCCAGAAATCCCTGAACCGGGGTATCTTATTCTGTCATCAATATAGCCAGCCCCCGCGTTCAGGGTCGGTAAATAAGCAGCACGCGCTTCACCAACGGCTCCTGCCTGGACCTTGATTTCCGCCCACGCTCCTTTTATCTGAGGGTTATTACAAAGCCCCAAATCCACGGCCTCACCCAATTCCAGCGGCATAGAAAAATCCTTCAGGGGCGGGCACTTGACTGTCTCCGTATCTCCCGGCAGGGGCTTCCCTTCTTTAATCACATCGGGCATGGTGAACAAGGGATCGAATGCCCATGCGTCCACTATCCATAACAACATGATAAGTAACATTCCCGTTGCACAAACATTTACAACAACGAACCCGTTTGGCTTACCGTTCATGCAAGCTTTCCCTTCCGTGCTGCAAGAGAGGACTCAAGAAGTACTCAATCGCCCGACGCGTTCCAGTCTTGATTTCTACATTAACGGACATACCGACAGTCAAGGGCACGTCACGGCCATTTACAGAAATCGAAGACTTATCCAGCACAACTTTGACCGAATAAATCAGCCCCTTTTTTTCATCCTGGATTGCATCCCTTGATACATGGGTGACCCGGCCAGAAATGGTTCCGTATTTGGTGTATTGAAAGGCATCGATTTTGACTGCTACTGGCTGACCTTCCTCGACAAAACCGACATCCTTGTTCTCCATGAATGCTTCAACCTCAATGGTCTTCTCCGTGGGCACGATCAACATCAAAGGCTGGGCAGCGGGCACAACCCCGCCGATGGTATGAACTGTCAATTGCTGAACCGTGCCATCCACCGGCGCTGTTAGCTTCAACAACCGGCTGTGAAACTCCGCGCGCAACGCATCTTGCCGTGATTCCTCAGCAATCTTTTTCGCTTCTGTTAAGGCATCATAGGCAACCCGTCTGGTCTCTTCAATGAGTGCAGTACGCTGGCTTCTGGCTCCTGCCAGCTGCCCTTCCAGGTCAATCCTGGCCTGCTCTTTTTCGAGATAAGCGTGGGTGGAGACATCGTGGTTTCTCGCCAGTTCCCGATAATCATTCGCCCGCTGGGTTACCAGAGGCAAAGTCAATTCACATCGACGAATTTCTTCCTCTATGTGCCGCAACTTGGCCAAAAAGTCCCTGTACTGACCATTCACATGCAATTGTTCCGCCTTTAAAATGTCTTCCGGAATACCTGCAATTTTGGGTAACAGGGGTGGCTTCATGCTATCTACCGCAGCGATCAATGCACGTGATCGAGCCATTTGCAGCAAAGCCATCATCTGGTTGCTTTTTGCTTTGTCACGGTCTGCATCGAAGGCGGTTGCATCCAGCTCAATCAGAACATCTCCCGCTTTGACTGTCTGGCCTTCCTGAACATGCAGTGCCTTGACACTGGCTACATCGACCGAAGCTATCACTTTGGTGCGCTCGCTGAGAATGATTTTGCCGATGGCGTTCACGACGATGTCGATGCGTCCAAAGATCGACCACAGGAGGAGAGCAGCCACGAGTACCATCAAAACTTTAGCCGTAAGCCGGGAGACGGGTGAAACCGGTTTTTCCTGAAGCGACAGGGCAGGAGGCAAAAACTCCGCCTCATGTTCTTTGAACAGGCCGGTGCTTGCTTCCTTACGTTTTTTCCAATGGTACTGAAAGATATCCCCGTAATGGCGCAGCAGGCTCACATAGGCTTCAATCCGATACTTGATGCTCATGCGTTACCCAATTGTAATTTGTTGAGGTGGGCATATATGCCCCCAGCCTGCGTTATCAATTCCGCATGCGAGCCTTCCTCTACAATCTGCCCCCGTTCCAGGACAATAATGCGGTCCGCGTCCCTGACTGCCGATAGGCGATGGGCGATGATAAGCACCGTTCGCCCAGAACAAATCTTGCGCATATTGTCCTGGATGATCTTTTCCGATTCATAATCCAGGGCGCTGGTGGCTTCATCGAAGATCAAAATGCGGGGGTTGGTGATGAGCGCACGGGCAATCGCAATCCGTTGGCGCTGCCCACCCGACAGATTTGTGCCATGCTCTCCCACCATCGTGTCATACCCTTCGGGCAGTTCACAGATGAACTCGTGCGCGCCCGCCAGCTTAGCTACCTCGATAATGGCCTCAATGTGCAAGGCCGGATTGGACAAGGCGATGTTGTCCCGGATGGATCGGTTAAACAGGATGTTTTCCTGCAAGACCACGCCAATCTGGTGGCGTAATGATGCGGTATCGATAATGGCAATGTCCTGTCCATCGACCAGCACCCTGCCCCGGTCCGGCACATAGAGACGCTGTACCAGCTTGGCGAGAGTACTTTTGCCGGAACCGGAACGCCCCACAATGCCAAGCACCTCGCCGGGAGTGATTTTCAGGTTCACCGAGCGAATGACATCCGGCGTGTCCGGGCGGTAACGAAAGGACACTTCATCAAACTCAATGGCTCCTGTCACCTGTGGAATCCGGGTCTTTTGGCCGACAACCTCGGCACGCGCATTAAGAATATCCCCCATGCGCAGCATGGAGATGCCTACTTGGTGAAAGTCGTTCCACAATTGGGCCAGACGCAAAATGGGCGAGGAAACCTGGCTTGCAAGCATATTGAAGGCAATCAACTGACCAACAGTCAATTTGCCGGCCACCACCAGAGAAGCTCCGATCCATATGATGATAACGGTAACCAGTTTGCTGATGAAGGTTACGCCGCCGCTAGCCACCATGGCAACGTTGTTGACGCTCAAACCGGAGGATACGTAAGAAGCCAGCTGCTTTTCCCATTTCTGGTTCCAACGCGGCTCCACCGCCATGGCCTTGACCGTGTCAATGCCACTGATCGTTTCCACCAGAAAAGATTGGTTTTCGGCGCCTCGATTAAATTTTTCATTGAGTTTTGCGCGAAAAATCGGTGCAAAGATGATCGACAAAGCCGCATACAGCGGGATGGACACCGCTACGATCAGGGTGAGCCGGGCGCTGTATAAGAGCATGATCGCCAAAAACACAAAAGAAAAAAGCAGGTCCATTATGAGCGTGATGGCGTGGCCCGTGAGAAAAGAGCGGATGTTCTCCAACTCCCGAATCCGAGCGACCGAATCCCCGACCCGACGCGCCTGAAAGTAGGCAATGGGCAAGGCCAGTAAATGCTTGAAGAGCCGTGCACCCAATTCCACATCAATCTTGTTACTGGTGTGGGTAAAGGCATAGGTTCGAATGCCGGTGAGCAGAGCCTCAAACGACGTAGCACAAATCAGCCCAATCGCGATCACATTGAGTGTCGTCATGGCATGATTGACCAGCACCTTGTCCATGACGACCTGGAAGAACAGCGGGGTAGCCAGACCAATGATCTGCAGCACAAACGAGACGAGTAATACCTCGCCCAAAAGCTTTCGATACTTAATGATCGAGGGAATAAACCAACTGAAGTCGAACTTGGCAATGTCCCCTGTGTAACTGGCCTTAGAGGTAAAAAAGATCAGTTGACCGGACCAGTGATCCAGAAAATCCTGCAGCTTAAGAACCTGCGGTGGCTTTCCCGGCTTCTGTATCAGGATTTTAGGGCTGGTTCCTTCACCGGCATCGAATTTCGCTGCGATGAAGTAGCGCCCTTCATGATCAATGGCAATGGCCGGCAAGGGCGCCCGGTCAAGACGCGCGGGGTCTTGCTGAATGACCCTGGTCTTCATACCGAGATGCTTGGCCGCTAAGAGGATCTTCTCTGTGGAAAAGGCTTCTTGCCCAAACTCGTGCTGCAACATGGCCGGGTCAGCGGCAATCCCATGATAAGCGGCGATCATTAATAATGATTGGAGCCCTGAATCGGTAGGCTTTTCTTTATCCATAAACTCTATAAACGCCGATAAGGATAACTCTGCTTCCGTTTGAAAAAGAGAGAAGACCCGTCCTTAAATTTTTCCCCCTTGTCGCACAGCGACATCCCATCAATCATATTTCTATGCGAAGCAGAGTGGGACATCATGCCCCCTGCCCTTTGGACCACACGTTAAATAAAGCCTTACATGCTCTTAATCATGATCTCTCCCCAACCTATTAGATTATATATTTCTAAAGAGGGGATGTCGCAGGGCGACACTTCTCCTCGAAAACAGCCCCACTATATTCATTTTTCACAAAAAGTCAACCCCACTTTTCCGTTCACAATCTAGTTTTATTCTTGACAAAAGCCTTACGCTCTGTATAATAAACTCGCTAATCTTTTACGGTTTGGGTGGGGGAAGTTTCCTATTAAGTATTTCGTTTTGCAGTCGAAAAGATAGCTATGGATTTACCACTTCAAGGGATTCGCCTAGGGGGTTAACGAGAAACCTTGCGGGCGCTAATTGCTTTGGCAAAAACAATTTACAATGGTAAACGGCGAAACGTAATGCCGGTGGATTTTTGAAACTTTGAGGGGGGACAGCATGAAGAAAAATTGGTTTAAATTGTTTCCATCAATATTGGTTTTGATATTAAGTCTTGCAGTAAGCATGGCAGGGGCTGTTGAAAAAGATGACTCTAAGGGTGGAGACACGGCAACTGCTAAATCTGATATAAAACTGGATAAATGTTACGAAATAAAAGCGGGCAAAGAAAATAGGATGTGTCGCCTCTTTCAGGAAAACTTGAATCATTTTTGTAAAAAATCGCCGATGGTATGTGAGCCTCAGATTCATCCTGCATTTGCCAAATACTTTTCTGTGCCGAAGTGGGAAACGGTTGACTACAAATCTCACCTTGATGTTATTGAACAATACATAAAAATACGCGCAATAATCCCGATCAACTGTTCCGGCCGATGCGTAGCCGAAACTAGAGAAAAGAAATGGCAAGATTATAAGCAAGAACTCCTCAAGAGACTTGAATCCGGCAGAATAAAGTTTGTCCGTGCCCGCATCCAGATCAAGTATGATTACGATAATAAATCGAAAATTGCGTATAAACTTGTGGATACCGTTTGCTCACCCGATGATCCTAAAAATTACCAAATATCACGGAGACCAGGCCTTATGATTATTGATGAAGATACGGGCAAGCCGAATGAGTATTATAAAACTGGATTCAACCGTCTCTTATGTAATGATGTCTTTGTATACCAAGATTATGCATATCTTATAGATTTAGATGACTTGCCTTATAGTCCGGCAATCTATAGTCGAAACAAAATTGAATGTCACTATGAGCATGTTGGAAAGTGATAAAGGAGCCAAAAAATGATTACCTGGCATACATATGATGAAAACACATATAAAAGTACACGCTATAATCTTCTTTATTGGGTGGAAGAAACAGGCCAGCCGCACACAACGCCCTACATTGATACGGCAAACTATCCAACAATGGGCATAGGTTTCAACTTGACTGTGCGAGCGAATATGAACGCGATACTCACGGTAATGGGTTTTGATCTATCAGCAACCGGCACAGAAGGTCAGTACATAACTGATTTACGCAAGGCGGTTGAGGCCCGTAACATCCCACAACTGCACACAATCATGAATAACTGGGCTGGTGATACCACGGTTGCGACACACAACGGCAAAGATAAACGTCCCAATTTTTCTTTATCGTATGATGAAATCAACAATGTATTCAATGCCATTGCGCCCGACTATGAAGATGGAGTTGATGCGTGGATTGCCACGTATGGCCTGACAGTTGAAAGATATTCCCGTGAGCGGGCAGTTTTCTTTTCACTTGCATATAATTCACGGGATGCAAATAGCGACGGCATTCCTGATTTGTTGGGATCGGGTCTTGGCAATGCTGTAAAAAACGGCAACCGCGCGGAAGCTTGGTTTCAGATACGTTATAGTTCCAATGGGGACGACCTTCCCGGCATTGCCAAAAGGCGTTACTATGAATCTGATTTATTTGGTCTTTACAATAATTCGGGAAGCGTTGAAATAGGATTAGAAGATTAGGGGTCAGACTTGTTTATTGACATAGATAGGACGAACTGATAATCTTTGAGTATGGCAAGGAAGCCGAGAATCGAATATGAGGGAGCCCTTTACCATGTGATTACCCGTGGAAACCAAAGGCAACGGGTATTCAAAGACGTAGAAGACCATCAGCGTTATCTCAAGATACTCGCTGACTACAAGGTCAGATATGAGTATGCCTTGTATGCCTATGTTTTAATTGAAAATTAGGGGTCAGACTTGTTTATTGACATAGATAGGACGAACTGATAATCTTTGAGTATGGCAAGGAAGCCGAGAATC
>Ga0214474_1000517_pt1 | contig 19057 bp, 16 predicted proteins | sample RVTome_2_FD_187335 | JGI IMG/M metagenome (GOLD analysis project Ga0214474, IMG submission 187335) | Soil microbial communities from uranium-contaminated site in the Upper Colorado River Basin, Wyoming, United States - RVT95D214 HiSeq ...
TGATGAGGTTATTCTTCTTCAATTACTGAATTACCTCCTGCCAGTATTGATAAAAGTTCTTATACGCTGCATATTTCGCAAGGTTTTTCGGGTAAACCTTTGTCTGCAACGTCACATTCTCACCGGTCGCCAAGCGAAGGTCGAGGGCCAGCGTAATCTCATTCAAGTTATTTGTTACCGCTGCCCCTCGTGTCACCGTAAATGTATTGACATTATCAGCCATTCTGCTGGTAGCGGCAGGGGAGGTTTTGACCTTTTCGAGAGTGCTATTGCCTGCATTTCGTTGGAAAGTGATAGTTTCACTTGCGCCATCCTGGGCTGTTGCATTGTTTCTTATAAAGGTGATTACACTACCTGAACCTCCAGCAGCAGGCACTGAGATGCTTTGTGCATCCCTGATATCTCTGCACATCCTCTCCATGGCTGATTTCCCTTCGTCGAAAAGAGTCTTTTGATTCACAGTCATGGTATAGATTCTCAGACCATCGAACAAGAACTTAATAGTAATAGCCGAGACAATAGATAAGATGACAATCACGATAAGGATTTCAATTAGGGTGAAACCTTTGCTTCGAACTAAAAGTTCGGAGTTCGGCCTGCCTTCGCCGGAGCGCTTCGTGCAGGCGGGAGTTCGGAGTTCGGAGTTAAAATTCGACACTCTGAATTTCATTAATTTGGATTTTTTATTCCACATTCCGCAATCCGCATTCCGCATTTGTTATCCTTTGTCTTACTGAAAATTCGTAACCACTGCATAGATTTCGTAAGTATTGCTTTCTGGATCTGTGACACGAACAATGATTCTTTTATATCCCACACCTGGGGAAGCAACAAGTGTGCTCAGATCATTGTCCACATAAGAAATCACCCATTGCCACGAGTAGTTTGCAATAGGTGGCGCCGGCAGTATATATGTACCAGGAGTTAAATCGGGTGCCCGGCAATAATTAAATTTCATTAATTCCTCCATCTTTTGATGGGCGAGATACATTGCCGTGGTTACCATCTCCGGCTTTTTACTTCCCCTAATCCCCGTTGCAAAAGGGACGACAATAGCAGGAATGATGATGCCTGCCATCACTATTAGGACGATGATCTCAATGAGTGTGAAGCCTTTTTTATTCATAAAATAACGTGACCGTGTCCGTGTTCCGTGTCCGTGCGTCATGAGAAATTGCCTTTATGGTAACACTTTAGCTCTTTGAAAAAGGTTGTCTAATCCCCCTTAGTCCCCCTTTGTCAAAAGGGGGAAATTTTTCTCCTCCCTTTGCTAAAGGGAGGAATTACCCCTCTTTGCAAAAGAGGGGCGAGGGGAGATTTTTAATAATTTTATTCCACAATCCGCATTCCGAAATCCGCAATCAATAGCTTACCTTTCCTGTATAATTCGTTACTGTAATTGTTTTCGTACTTCCCGGAACTGTCACCGTCCAACCCGCTGATGTTGTTGGCTCCCCGAGTGAATTAAAAGTAAAGGTTACAGTTGTACCAATCGTTACCCCTGATGGCAGTAGCCCTGTAGGATCAAGACCGCTGGTAGGAAAGAAGCTATAGGAATTGGAACCTAAGGTAAATCGAATTTCCTTTGAAACCCTATTGGCCATCGCAAATTCCTGGGCATAACGAATATCAGAAGCAATCATATAGATTGCTCCATCTGACGAAGTCGTGGAAGAGGTGGTGCCGAAATCGATTCTGGGCAACACAGTGGCCGCCAGGATTCCGATGATGATCATGACAACGATCAATTCTATTAGGGTGAACCCTTTAAAGTTCGGAGTTCGGAGTTCGGAGTTCGGAGTTTCACCTTGACCCATCGACTGCTTGACTCCATGATTCCAGATTTTTGGGATCGATTCGATAAGGGTGACTGCTGATCGTAGCTCAATAACTTTGCAGTAATGAATTCGGGCTTCGAGCGTTTTAGCTTTACCAGGGTTACTGCGAACGATGGGAGGAGTCAAAACTTTATCAGCCTCGCAGCCAGTGGCTTCAACCTGCAAGATTGTTGCAGCAATCCTGTTTCTATCAATACGAAGACTACGCAAACCGGAGGCTACGGCTGCCAAAACATGGCATAGCCTATAGGTTGGAGCTACCCAAATGTGGCACGAACAAATGGTTAAAGCTAACCATAGCCGGAGCAACCTGAATGTTACTGCTACAACATTAATTTGCATTTTCTTAAACATCTTTCCTCCTGAGCTTATTTGAATAGTTTGGCCATATTCCACCACGGCAGGAACACGGCCAATGCCAAAAACAGAACCACGACTCCCATAAATAATGTTAAAGCAGGTTCAATATAGGTGGTCATCTTTTTAATCGCATTTTCCAGCTCGATATCATAATATTCCGTTATTCTAATCAACATCTCATCTAGCGTTCCTGTCGTTTCTCCCACCCCGACCATCTGGATAACGAGGGGGGTGAACCTTCCGCTCTCCCTCATCGAATCCGCCAGGCTTCTTCCTTCTCTTACCTGCCGGCTGATTTCTCCGATCGATTGAGAAATTACAACGTTGTTAATGGTGGTAGAGGTGATTTCAAGAGTCTGGAGGATGGGAATACCACTCTTGTTTAGCATGACAAAAGTGTGGGCAAATCGAGACAGGGCGGCGATTAGAAAAAGATGACCGAGTCCGGGGATTCTCGTTTTGAGCCCATCCCAGAATACCCTTCCTTTTTCCGTATTAATATAGCGTTTCAACAGGATCGAGATGAGCAGAAATACTGGCAAAATAAGATACCAGTAATGTTGAAAGAGGTTGTTGACCCCAATCATTATTCGAGTAGGCAAGGGCAGGGTTGTATTGAATTGAGCAAAGACCTGGGCGAACCTTGGTATGACAAAAACGAGCAAGACGATAAATGCGATGATCACTGAAAAGATGACAATCTTCGGGTAACGAGTTGCCTCGTTCACTTTTTGTCGACTCCTCAATTCTCGATCTGCAAGAGTGACGTAGCGATCGAGCGATTCCCCCAGCCTTCCTGAAGTTTCGCCGGCCCGGATCATATTGAGATAAACCACGGAAAAGACATCCGGATGTTTGGACATAGCCCCGAAAAGTGTATCCCCTCCTTCCACCTGGAGACCGATCTCTTCTAATATTTCTTTAAATTTTGTATTCACTGTCTGGTCTCTCAAACCCTTTAACCCTGAAAGCAAAGGTAATCCTGCTCTATATAAAGTGGAGAGCTGCTGACTGAAGACAATCACTTCTTCCGGCTTCACTTTTCTAAATCGTTTGAAGAAGTCTGACAAATCGAAGGAGACGGAAACCGACTCTTCTTCAATAGCGATGGGGAAGTACCCCTTTTGAAACAGATGAGTTCCTGCCACCTCGACCGTCGAAGCCTCGATCGTCCCGGTCATCGCTTTCCCTAATCTGTCCCGCACTCTATATTTAAAGATCGGCATGAACCTATCCTTTTCAAGGATTCGAATGTAGAAGGTGGAAGGTGGAATGTGGCTCTTACCACTTGCCACTCTCTACTTTCCACTCTCAAGTTTATTCAGATACTCCTTTACCTTCTCCATTAAGTAATCCATCTCAAAGGGTTTGGTGATATACTCATCCGCCCCGGTTTCCATCCCAAGGACTTTATCTTTTTCCTGAGTCTTGGCGGTCAGCATTAAGATGGGAATATGTTTATACCTTTCGTCAAATTTCAAGAGCCGGCATACTTTATACCCATCCAATTTTGGCAGCATGAGATCCAGGAGGATCAGGTCAGGGTTTTCTTTACGGGCCTGATTCAAGGCGTCCTCGCCATTATAAGAAACCAAGACATGATATCCTTCCATCTCCAGGGGAAAACGGACGGTTTCCACTAAATCGACTTCATCATCAACAAGCAAAATCTTCTTCGGGTTCATCTTTCAACCTCCTAATCGTTCTTTTGCCAACCTAAAAAGCTCTGCCTTGGAAAGGGCTTCTTCAGGGTAAGTGGCTGTTCCCACTTTGATGACTGTCTCCTGAGCATCGATAGGGTACTTTTGAATTTCCATCTCAATCCGTTTGCGAATCACCTGAGCTCCTGAAAGATTCGCCTCACATAAGGCGGCCAATATTTTTTCTTTCTCCCGTCTCAATAAAATGTCTGCCTTTCGACAAAGACATTGTTTTACCTTAATTTCCAATCGGTCTAATAATGCCTCTCTGACCTCGCCTCTTTCATCCAGCACCTGAATCAGAAAGAGGGTGAGAGGAGAATCATTTTCCTGGGCTCGGTGAAACTCCTTATCGAGGATTAAACGGAAATGAGGGTCTCTTCTCTCGCCTTCTGAGAGGGGCAAGGTGAATGTAAATGTGCTTCCCTTTTCAGGTTCGCTTTCCACCCAGATTTTTCCTTGATGGGCTTCGACCAATCCTTTTGTGATGGCCAGACCTAATCCTGTCCCGCCCATCGATCGGTGAAGCGAGCCTTCCACCTGATGAAATTTTTCAAAGATAGCCTCCAAATGCTCTGGTGGGATTCCGATCCCCGTGTCTTTTACAGAGACGGCAACCCTGTCGCCATAACCGCCCTTTTGGTCCTTGGATAGGGGCTTGGCAATGATCAGAACTTTTCCTCCTTCCGGCGTGAATTTGATTGCGTTGCTGATGAGGTTCGTCAGGATTTGTTCAATTTTTTCCTGATCTCCATAGACCGTTGGGAGTTGTTCGCTGACTTCTACGTCGATCTGTATGGACTTTTCATCAGCGTGAGGTCTGAGAGAGGATGCCGCTAATTCGATAATCCCTTTCAATTTAATATTCTCAAAATTCAATTCAATCCTTCCAGACTCAATTCTTGAGAGGTTTAGAAGATCGTTGAGGATATTGGTCAGGCGATTAATATTTCTCTCCGCCATGGAAAGAAACCTCACTTGATTTTCATTGATCTTTCCGGCTGTCCCTTTCAGGACCAATTGGACTGCATTTTTAATAGCAGCGAGCGGCGTTCTTAACTCATGGGAAGCTATCGAAACAAACTCAGATTTCATGCCATCAATCTTTCTCAGCTCCTGATTGGCCCTTTCCAATTGGTCGACGAAGTCCCTTAGCCTGACAAAACGTTGTTTCTCTTCCAGGACCTTTTGGATGCGAACAATTAACTCATCAAGGTTGAGGGGTTTCATGAGATAATCACTCGCTCCCCGTTTCATCGCCTCCAATGCGGAGTCAATGGTTCCGTGACCCGTCATCATCATCGTGAGGGTTTCGGGTTTTGACTTAGCGATCTCTGTGATCAATTGGAGTCCATCCATCTTAGGCATTTTCAGGTCTGTTAAAACGAGATCGAAGGATTCTTTCTCAATTTTTTGAAGCGCTTCTTTTCCCGACTCCGCAAGCTCTACTTGGAATCCACCCATGCGGATAAGGGCCTTGCTGAGAAAGCCCCTGATTTCTTTTTCGTCATCCACGACCAGGATTCTGTTTTCCATTTTTAAATCCTCTTGATAAAAAGTTTCCCGAGAGAGTTTAAGCCCATGTCCCGCAAGGCCAGTGGTTCATAGGGCTTTTGTTGATATCCTTTCTGCCAAATTCTTAATTCCATACAAATTTTTGGCATTTTACCTGCTCCCTTGAATCCTTTCTTTTTGTCCTTTTTCAGTAGAGGAGGGGTTTTCCCTCCATGTAAGCCATTCATCCAGGGCATTCTTTTTGAACCTCCAACTTCCACCTACCTTGCGACCCGGGATTTCTCCATTTTTAACCAGGCGATAGATGGTTCGAACATGAACGCTCAAATATTCTGCTGCTTCACGGGGTGTCATAATTTCTTTCATATAGATTCGCTCCATTCTGGTTTAAATCAATATCTTCCTGTCTCCTCATCTTGATTTATCCATCCAATACCTTGCGGACCTTGTGTGATAGAGTTTTGAGTGAGAAAGGTTTTTGCAAGAAGTGGGTGCCGGGGTCCAGCGCGCCGTGGTGGACAATCGCATCGTCCGCATAACCCGAGGTATAGAGGACTTTGACGTCAGGCCTCATGATTTTAAGCTTAATGGCCAACTCTTTTCCGCCCATCTGGGGCATCACAATGTCAGCCAACAAGAGATGGATTTTTTCTCCATCATGTTCCCTGGCGACACGCAATGCGTCCTCACCATTCACTGCCACCAAAACCCTGTAACCCAGTTGTTTTAAAAGGCGATTTGCCAGATCTCGTACCAATCCATCATCCTCCACCAGGAGGACGGTCTCGCTACCCCCGGGAAAGAAATCAGTTTCAACTCGCTTGCGAAGAGTATCTAACTCTTCCTCAATCCTTGGAAGGTTAATCTTAAAAGTTGTCCCGCGTCCCGGTTCACTATCAACCCAGATATTCCCATTACTCTGCTTCACAGTTCCATAGACCATGGAAAGACCCAATCCCGCACCCTTTCCTTTGCCTTTAGTCGTAAAGAAAGGTTCAAAGGCTTTTTCTTTTTCCTCTTGTGACATCCCAACCCCTGTATCGCTGACGGATAGACTCACATAACGACCCGGGGTCACGCCTACATGGGCATGAGCATATACTTCATCCAATTCCACATTGGCTGTTTCAACGGTAAGTTTTCCACCAGAAGGCATTGCATCTCTGGCATTCACGGCTAAATTGAAGATCACTTGCTCGATTTGACTTGGATCTATTTTGACTCGCCCCAAATTTCCCTCTAAGTGAGTCACTAATTCAATATCCTCGCCAATGATTCGACGTAACATCTTCTCCAGACCTTTTAAGAGAGCATTCAGATCAAGCACTTTAAAGTCTAAGACCTGACGACGGCTGAAGGTTAAAAGTTGGCGGGTTAAATCTGTCCCCTGTTGTGTAGCTTTTTCAATTTCCTGGATGTTTCCCCACAAGGGGTTGTTTTCTTTAAGGTCGAGAAGGGAAAGTTGACTGTAGCCTTTGATGACGGTCAGAAGGTTATTAAAGTCATGAGCCACACCTCCTGCCAGCTGGCCAATGGCTTCCATTTTCTGCGACTGCCGAAGTTGCTCTTGAAGAGATAATTTCTCTTCTTCTGCCCGCTTACGTTCAGTGATGTCCCGTGCATATTCAATGACCCCTCTCATCTTCCCAGTTACCGTGTCGATAAAGGGAAAACTATAGAGATCAAGCCATCCAACAATTTTCCCCCCCGCTTCCATCTTCGGGACAGCCTCATAAGCCCCTTTCCCTGTATTAATCGTTTGATAGGCAGGGCATGTATCGCATCGTTCCTTTCGGCCATGGTAGGCTTCATAACATTTCTTGCCAACCAGTGGCATGGCGTGGGCATACCACCGTTCAATTGCCTTGTTAACACGGGTAATGTTCATGTCATTATCGAGAATGCTGATCCCGTCCTGTATACTTGTAAAGACACTGTTTAGAAAACGTTCGGCTTCCCGCAGTGTCTCCTCTGTCCGTTCAGCAGGGAAGGGCTTGGTGATGGCTGAGTTTTTGAGGGGTCGAGTTCTTTTCCGATCTGTTAGATGGGTAGTTATTTTCTTTCCTTTAATATTTTTGATTGGTATGTGTGTTTCTTGATGTTGTTCGGAAATTGCTTTTTTAGATTTTTTCGCCATCATGATTTAGCCTACTATGGGTATAGATTTTCCTAAGGAATAGCAAAGTAGCAAGTTTTGTTCCAAGATGCTCCAAATTTTCATGAGGAATATAGATTTTTTTATAACCCCTTGTTTTCTAAAGTGTTTTAAAATTTATGAAAATAAGATGTAAAGACGTAAATAACCGGATTTAAATAGAAAAAAACAGATAATTTATGAAAAATTTACTGAGAAGAGGACAATTTTGCACAAATGGTTAGTTTTCTTTCATGACGGGTACGTTACTCACTCCTGCGTGCCGAAACAACATAGTGCCCTAATCGTTTGGGTGTGCAGGTAGTGACAGTGGGGCCGCCAATAGAGAGCACTATGGCGTGCCTGCACGCCTGGGTACCCTGCCTTCGTCCCGCAAGGCGGGGCTTCCCGCAGGCAGGCGAAACACAGCACTTCGGTGTGCAGGCGCGAATCCCACATTTGGCTGGAAAAATTTAAAGATATTATATTTTAGGTTTTTAACTCCGAACTCCTAATTTATAAGCGAAGCTTCCCGCCCACAGGCCGGGGCTTCCCGGCATTGTAATGTCATTCATATTGTGCCCCTTAGCCCAGCCTACCTGCCTACCGGCAGGCAGGCAAGGCGGGGCTTGCGGGGCACGTTCCGGTCAAAACTTTTTTGTTCTGGTTTGGGAGCGGCGGGTGAAGAAGATGAAAACCGTGATGAGAAAGAAGAAGACAGAGATTAAGACGAAACTCCAATTGTAAGAGCCTGTTAGGTCTTTGGCTTTTCCAACCAGATAGGGGGCAACAAATAAGCCGATGCTTGAGCAGGTGGAGATGACCCCAAATCCCAATCCAACATTTTTTGTTTTCAACATCTCTGGAGGGAGGGAATAAATAGGAGCGGGAATCGTGGCTGAAAAGATTCCCATCAAGATGACGAGCAGCAGAAACGAAGAGCTGAAATTGAAAAATAATGCCAAGACAGCCAATCCAATGGCTCCCATTCCAATGAACCATTCCTGATGTTTAAATCGGTCCACCAAATATCCTATGGGGGCGCTAAAGAGAAGAGAACCCAAAAGGGGAATTCCGATAAGGAGGCCGCTCTGCTCAATCGTGTAATCTTTCTGAAGAAAAAGGTTGGGCGCGAAAGTGGCGAAGGAGCTGAATGCAGCATTGAACCAGAGCCAGGAAAAGCCCACAAACCAGATTGGCCATCCCATCTCCTTTAACGACTTTGAGATACGAACGGGTCTGTTTTCCTCCATCTCCCTTGAAGGAGGCAATCGGTAGAGGATTAAAAAAAGGATAAGCATAATGAGTAAATATATCCCGGTTAATAAAATAGGGATGCGCCATCCCCACAAGCTTCCCATCTTTCCAAAAAGTCCAAAACAGATGACCGAACCCAGGGGAACACCGGTATTGTAAATACCCATGGCAAGGCCTAACTCCCTGTCTTGAAACCATTGAGAAAGCAGTTTGGGGAGGAAAACAGAGAGGGTGAAGCCACCGATCCCAGCGATGATTCTTCCCAACCATAGGATCGGAAGATTCATTCCTAATCCCATCAGGAAGGTTCCCCCGATCATTAATAAAAAACAGCCTGCTCCTAAAGGCCTCATTCCATAACGGTCTGCAGCAAATCCACCTAAAAGTGAGACGAAGATGCCCGGGAGAGAAAAGAGACTCATCAGGAGACCGGATTGGGCATAGGTGAGACGGAGTTCAGAAAAGATAAAAGGAAGTAGGGGTGGGATGGATTGAAAAATAAGTGTGAAAGCAAGGATGGATAGATAGACTAAGACCAGGATCACCCAACGGTAGCTTTCAATTCTTTCAGCGCTTTCCAAATGGGGTTTCTCTCCTTTGGATATAGGGACGTTAGCCTCCCAATGGCTTTTTCTTCCATTGCAGAAAATATTTAAACCCAATTCTCTTCGTTATGATATAACCGGCTAAATCCAATACCTTTTTGGATGGGTTAATGATGGCTGTATCACTCGTAGCAATTACTCCTGGAAACCCGATCAGAATCTTCTCCGGAACCTTTACAGCCATGGCATCGCCTAAAAGATTCTCTCGCTTTAATCGATCTCTGATCTCCTCAGCCAATTTACCGCTCATGCTGATCGGTGCATCGAAGAGGAAGAGAGTTTTACGAGGCTTCCATTTCTTCAAGACATTGAAAATCAATTGGATGGCTGCTTCTGTTATTTCTGATTTCGCAAAACTTCCAGAGAGGCCGGATATATCCCTGATAAACCCGTCATCCGCTAATACCAGAGGACGGCCAGAGAGGGCTGCTTCAATCGTTATTAGGACATTGTGACCGTCAATAGCCAGGTGTTTATTCCGGATGCCTGTGATGGGGATGATTTTCTTTTTCCTTGCTTTAGAATCAAAATCTGAAAAAACTCCCCGATGAAGAAGATGCCGCTCATCGAAAGTTAGTCCGTATCGATTCCCCGCCAGTTCCAACGCGGCCTTTCTGGGGTATCTCCGGTTAAGAAGATAACGAAAGTCTTCTGCAGCTTTTTGAAGATCTTGGAAATTGGCCGTTCTAATCGAGGTTGATTTGTCTCCTCCAGAATTCATGAAGGATATTATAGCCTAAATTTTAGTAAAGGAAATCTGAAAAATGGGGTATAATGTTTTAAAATTTCCGTGTAGAAGAAATAAGAGAAGGAGTCATCTATTCCCCTCTCCTTGATGGGAACGGATAGGGTGAAGGTGGAACCAGGGGAGGGGAGATTCGTAAGAAAAACATTGATTGACAATTGGAAGGAGATGAGTGTAAAAGGAATAAAGGGACTTAATTATAAATAGATTAAATGCAGGGCAATGAAGGAGGCAAAGATGCGGAGGGGAGTTACCTTAGAGATAATTGAGAAAGAAATAGAGAAGCTTACGGCCAAGGAACAGTTAAAATTGCTTGAAAAGCTTGCTAATCAGTTAAGGAAGAATGGACTTGCGATGAAAAAGGAACTTGACTGGAATAAACTTTATGGACTTGGGAAAGGTTTATGGAAAGGAGAAGATGCCCAAAAATATGTCAATCGTTTGAGAGAGGATAGGGTATGACCCTTGACGAAGAGCTTGGCCGGATCGATTCTATTTTTATAGATACAGCGCCTATCATCTACTACATTGAGGCAAACCCTATTTTTGGGCCCCTTGCCAAAAAAGTTGTTGATTTCTTTCAATCGGGAAAATTGAATGCCTTTTCTTCTGTTATAACCCTGACTGAAGTTCTCCCGAAACCAACTGAGATTGGGGATGAAAAGCTGGCAAGGAGATTTGCAGAGTTTCTCAAATATGGCAAAAATCTTAGATTGATAGAAATATCTCAAGACATGGCTGAAAGAGCTGGTATGTTGAGAGGGATTTATCCATACCTCAAAGCCATTGATGCTATACAGATTTCCGTAGCTATTAATGTGGGTGCAGATGCATTTCTTACCAATGATAATAAGCTTAAACAGATAAAAGATATAAAGGTGCTGGTTTTAAAAGATTATCTGTAAAGGAGGACCGATCATGGCAGCAGAAGATATCAAGATTTATTCCACACCGACTTGACCCTATTGCAAAATGGCGAAAGAGTTTCTTTCGCAAAAAGGTTACAAATTCACGGAATATGATGTAACCAAAGACCGGGCTGCATTAGACGAAATGGTAAAACTTTCAGGCGCACGAAGCGTTCCGGTCATTGCGGCATGCAACGAGGTGATGGTAGGATTTGAACGGAATCGCCTCGAGCAGATGCTCAGCTGCGTTAAACAAAGATCAGAAGTATAAATGTCAAGTGTCAAAATTCAAATTCTTAAGGAATTACTTTAACCTGAAGTTTAGTATTTAACACCTGGATTTGATTTGACATTTGAGCTTTGACATTTGAACTTAGTCTTTTCCAAGCCGTTGCCTTAGAAACTGCCCAGTATAGGATTGCGGCGAGGCCATGATCGTTTTTAGATCACCCTCCGCAACAATTCTTCCCCCTTCTTCCCCTCCTTCTGGACCCAAATCAATGATATGATCCGCCCGCTGGATGAGGTCCAGGTTGTGCTCAATTACGATCAGTGAGTGGCCCTGGGAAAGAAGTTTCTGAAAGGTCATCAGGAGGAGTTCGACATCGGCCATATGGAGACCTGTGGTGGGTTCGTCAAAAATGAAGAGATCTTTTCCTTCGTGGCTTTGACCGATATACTGGGCCAGTTTCAGACGCTGCGATTCCCCCCCGCTCAACGTATTGGTGGACTGGCCGAGGGTGAGATAGCCCAAGCCGACATCTTTAAAGATTTGAAGTTTTGAAAGAATCCGTTTGTGGGCCTGAAAGAAGGTGATGGCCTCATCAACCGTCATGTTTAACACTTCCGAGATGTCCTTATCCCGGTATTTCACTTTCAGAATTTCAGGCCGGAATCTTTTCCCTTCGCACGCTTCGCAGGTGATCGTGACATCCTCTAAGAATTGCATGTCCAGAACTTGAAACCCTGCACCCTGACAGGTTTCACATCGGCCCCCTTCCGTATTGAAAGAGAAGTGGCGGGGTTTGAATCCATATCTCTTAGCGTCGCGGGTGAGGGCAAAGAGATCCCGAATGTCACTGAATACTTTGACATAAGTAGCCGGGTTCGATCGTAGGCTTTTCCCGATGGGAGATTGATCGACCAGGATGATATCATGAATCTGTTCTAAACCTTTGATGGAATCAAAAGCTCCTTTTTCAAAGCCTGAGTTTCCATTGCCCTTTGCTCCTGCATAAAGAATGTTGTGGACCAAAGTGGTCTTTCCGGCTCCGGAGACTCCGGTGATGCAGACTATCACACCCAATGGAATTCTGACATTGATTCCTTTAAGATTGTGCTCCCGTGCGTTGCGGATGGAGATCCATCCCTGCGGTTTTCTGAGAGACCTGGTTAGATCAGAAGGTGTTCCATCCCTCAAGTGACGGGCTGTAATGGAATCCTGGTTTTGCAGAAGGGATTCCACTCCCCCCTGAAAGACCATAGAGCCTCCCCATCTTCCGGCGCCAGGGCCAAGGTCAATGACTTCATCCGCTGCTCGTATCACATCCGGATCGTGCTCTACCACGACCACCGTGTTTCCTCCTTCCCGTAATTTCCGGAGAGATTGAAGGAGGCGATGGGTGTCCCTTGCGTGGAGGCCGATGCTCGGCTCATCCAAGACATAGAGAGTCTCAGTCAAAGCCGAGCCGAGCGATCTCGCCAGTGTGATCCGTTGATATTCGCCGCTGGAGAGAGTTCTGGTTTGGCGGGAGAGGGTTAAGTATCCCAATCCAACATCCACCATGAATCCGATTCGATCGTTAATCTCTTTAAGAAGACGCTCTCCAACTTTCTTTTGAAAATCTCTAATTGGTAAATCTTTGAAGAACATTTGGAGATCAGAAATAGGCATCTCGCAAAGCTTAGCAATGTTCTTTCCTGCCAGGAGCACATAAAGTGCTTCCTCTTTGAGTCGGGTATTGTGGCAAGTGGGGCAGGGGGTATAGGCCCGGTATTTGCTTAAAAAAACCCGGTAGTGGACTTTGTATCGCTTTCCCTCCATCCAATCGAAAAATCCTTTTAAACCGATGAACTCTCCTTTCCCGTTGAGCAAAATCTCTTTCTGGTGGGGAAGAAGGTCTTCAAAAGGTTTTTGGATTGGAATCTTGTGCCTCCGGCAGGCCTCCCATAGGTATTCATAAAGGTCTTCATAGGCAGGTGTGTTCCAGGGAGCAAAGGGTTTTTCTTTCAATGTCTTTTTCGGATCCGGGATGACCTTCTGCCAGTCAATCCCGATGATCCTGCCAAAACCCTGGCATACGTTGCAGGCGCCGAGAGGGCTGTTAAACGAGAAGAGAAAGGGTTCAGGCTCAGAAAAATTTCTCCCACAGCGATTACAGGAGAAGCTCCGATGGAAGGCCGTTCTCTCCCCGTTCTCTGTAATCAGTTCAATTTTACCGTCTCCCACCTGAAACCCTCTCTGAATGGCTTCGGATAGCCTTGATCTTTCCTTATCTTCGGAGACAAGCCGGTCGATGACAAGAGAGAGTGTGTTCTTTTCCGTCACCCTCTCCCCTGGCGGGAGAGGGGTGGAAGAGGGGGAAAACCTTTGCTGAATTTCTGAAGGAGGAAGGCTGGTGAGATCAAGAATTTGCCCTTTTTCCCAAATTCGGTAATATCCATTCTTGATGAGATCTTTTACCTTAAGCTCCCTTTCCTGGCCGTCGCCCAGAGAAACCGGGCTGAGGATGTGGAGCTTCACTCCTTTAAATTGATCCAGAATCTGTTCGACCACACTCTCCACCGTGTCTCCCGAGACTTTGATGTGGCACTCCGGACAGAAGACTTCACCGATCTTGGCGAAGAGGAGCCTGAGATAGTCATAAATCTCAGAGGCTGTTCCAACCGTGGAACGGGCATTCTTAACGCTGTTTTTCTGTTCGATCGCAATGGCAGGAGGGATTCCATGGATGGCCTCGACATCAGGCCGGTCCATCTTCTCCAGGAATTGCCGGGCATAAGTGGAAAGAGACTCGATGTAACGTCGCTGGCCCTCGGCAAAGAGGGTGTCAAAAGCAAGAGTTGACTTGCCCGACCCGGAGACACCTGTGATAACGGTGATCTTTCCCCTCGGAATTTTGCAATTGATATTTTTGAGGTTGTGAGACTTTGCCCCGATAATCTCGATAAACTTTTCCATCGAGTTAATTATAATACATAAGTCCATCATTTCTTCAAATTTAACGCTTGAGACAATTAATCCAGAGAACCCAAATAGCCGCAGATTTTCTCCTTGACTCCCCCAACAAATTGCCATATTTTTTAATAAATAACCCTTAAACATAAAAAATAGCGTTAAGGAGGGAACCTATGTCTCTTGAGAAACTTAAATGGGCAGCCATTATCAGCTTTTTAATCTCCATGCTCCTATTGCTCGGGGGAGGTTATTTTGCGAAGGATCGATTGCCTCCCTATCCTGGAAAAGTTGTAGATCCAGATGGGAAAGTAATGTTTGAAAAATCAAACATTCTCAAGGGTCAGGATGTTTACCAACGTTATGGTTTGATGGACCACGGAAGTGTCTGGGGCCATGGATCCCAGAGAGGGATGGAATTTTCGGCTACCACCCTCCACCTCTTAGGAGATGCTGTCAGAAACTATCTCTCCATGCAGGACCATGGGAAACCGTATGAGCGCCTTGAAGAGATTCAGCAGGAGATCATTAATCTCAAAACGACAAGAGAGATTAAGACAAATCGATACGATCCTTCGAAAGACACCCTTATTTTAACATCCTCACAAGTCTCAGCCCTGGAGCCCATCCAGCAGTTTTGGGAGAAGACTTTTAAAGAGGGCGAGAAACGGTATGGTTTTCTCCCCGATACAGTCCGTACTCCAGAGGAGCGGCTGGAAATCTCCCGATTCTTTTTTTGGACTGCCTGGGTTGCCTCCACGCTTCGGCCAGGAAAAGATTATACCTATACAAACAACTGGCCAGCAGATCGAAGTGTGGGCAATGTTCCATCCGCATCCGTCTACCTCTGGACCCTCGGAGGAATCTTTGCCCTATTCGTTGTTTTAGGTCTCTTCATCTTTTTTGTCCACCACTATGGAATTTGGTATGGAGCGGCCAAGGGTATCCCCCTCTCTGAGAAGATGATCGATATGCCTCTGACCCCCAGTCAATTTCGGGCAGCGAAGTATTTCCTCGTTGTGATCCTCCTCTTTTTGGTCCAAACCCTCTTTGGTGGACTCTTGGCCCATTATACGATTAATCCCGCAAGCTTTTACTTCCCAATCGTCGCCAAGATCATCCCTTACAGTTGGGCGAAGAGTTGGCATCTTCAGCTAGCCATCTTCTGGATTGCCACGACGTGGATTGGATCTGCGATCTATTTGGCTCCCATCATGGGAGGCGTGGAGCCCAGAAGACAATCGACCCTTGTCCAATTACTTTTCTTAGCGATTTTGGTCGTGGCGGCGGGGAGCCTGCTTGGAGAGGTCGCAGGGATCAAGGGATTCTTAGGAGATTGGTGGTTCTGGCTGGGCCATCAAGGCTGGGAGTTTCTCGAATTGGGGAGGCTCTGGCAGATTTTGCTATTTATTGGGCTGATTGCGTGGCTCCTCATTGTCTATAGACCTCTCAGTCGCCATCTCAGGCGGGGTTCCAAAAGTGAGTTCAGTTCGCTTGTCACCTTCTATGTCCTCAGTGCGATTATGGTTGTGGGTTTCTTTGGATTCGGACTCCTGTATGGCAGAGGGACCCACCTGACCATGGCAGACTACTGGAGATGGTTTGTGGTCCACATTTGGGTGGAGAGTATTTTTGAATTTTTCGGAATTGCCATCATCTCCCTGCTTCTTGTCAGTATGGGCTTGGCCTCTGCGAGGGGTGCCTTAATCGTAGCCTATTTCACAGCGACCATCATCTTTTTCAGCGGGATACTCGGGACGGCCCATCATTATTTCTGGTATGGAGGGCCTTCTTTATGGCTTGGCCTGGGGGCGGTCTTCTCATCCATGGAACCGATCCCTCTTTTCGGCCTGGTGGTCCGTGGTTTATTGGAATACAGATCGATTCGCAAGGAAGGAAGGGACTTTCCGTACAAGTGGCCTATGTATTTTCTTGTCGCTTCCTCGTTCTGGAACTTTTTAGGTGCGGGAGTTTTTGGTTTTCTAATTAACCTGCCCATCGTCAATTATTATGAGCATGGAACCTATCTCACCATGAATCATGCCCATGGGGCTCTCTTCGGCGTCTACGGGATGCTCTCCGTCGGCCTCCTGCTTTTCTCGTGGAGAGGAATGGTCCAAAAGGAGTATTGGAATAATCGCATCCTGAAAATCTCCTTCTTCGGATTCAACATAGGGCTTCTGCTCCTCACATTGGGAACGCTCTTTCCGGTAGGAGTTCTTCAGGCCTGGACGAGCTACAAACAGGGCCTTTGGATGGCCCGGGACGCTTCATTCTTTGAGCAGGGCTTTGTGAGATTTATCGGGATGGTTCGCATAATTCCTGACCTATTGATCATCTGCTTGGGTGTTCTTCCTCTGGCTTACTTTCTTTTTAAGACTTATCGTCATCTAAAAGCAGGGGAAATTCAGGAAGGAGAATCTGTCTGGGATCGACTTGGTATCCAGTTGTGAAATTTGTGCGCACAGCGGGTCGGAGCAACGCTACAATGTTTTGCCCTTATTTCTTCAGTATTTGAAAGACGCTCCGAGATTTTGTTCTTGATCCCAACAATAGGAAATTTAGCTACCGCCTCCCTAAAGAAAAGTTTTTTTAGAATAGATAGAACAAGAGGCTGTAAGATACCGAGCAGTAAGCTTTCTCAAAGCTTATCCCGTGATTGAACTCGGCAATCAACGCTGACCCTATGTGGGCGGTTAAATTCTATCTCATCATTTCTATATCATAATTCCTAACCTCATTTTGGCTTCGGCTTGCATGTGGTATCTTTATATCTTCGCGGTCTTAAGAATATCCTTAAAAATTTCCTTAGCAAGACAAAAATTTTCTTGACATAACTTTTGAAAATTCGTATACAGGAATACAAGAATACAGGCATTCAGTTTTGGCCTTACTAATCAATTCAATAATTAAGATTGCCAAATCAATTTTTTGGAGACGAATAAGATGAAGGAATCTCTTGCCCAAGAAGTAGCTGTAATTCTGCCTCCCAAGTCGATTTCAGATCAAATTTACGAAGTCCTAAAAGAACGTATTCTGGTCGGCAGAATTGCACCAGGAGAACGAATCATTGAAAGCACTGTCGCTGAGGACCTTAAGACGAGCAGAACCCCTGTTCGGGAAGCCTTTCAACGTCTCGTGCAGGATGGATTAGTGGAGCGTGTCCTACAAGGTGGCGTACGTGTTACCGTAATTACTTCCCAAATGATAAAGGAAGTCTATGGCATTCGAGCTGTATTAGAGGTATACGCCGTAGATTTAGCCTGTGACAATATTGACGCTGAGACAGTCCTCAAACTTAAAGAAATGGCTCGGCAAGCCCGGAGGATACTCTCCTCACCTGAAGCGAACCGACCTGAGGGGTGGATCACATTATGGCGGATTAACACTTTGTTTCATGAATCCATTTGCAGGGCTACCGGAAGCGAACATCTACCCAAAGTATTAAGCCAATTGAAGGATTTGGTGATGCGTTTTCGATTTTTGTCCATGAGAAAAACAAGGATACGAGCCTGGGACGAACATGAACTTATAATCAAATTTCTTGAAAGTAAAGATAAATCAAGGCTTAAAGAACTAATGAAAGCGCATATTGAGTTGGCCACATCGGATGCCCTCAAATCATTGGAAAGTGGTGAATGGGAAAAAGATGTTTAAATGGCTAACGATATCCCCCTGGGCTTTAATAAAATCATGGAAAAGTCGCTCATATAAATTCTCAGAAACTTCCGAGAAAGAACATATTCAATTGAGGGTATGGCAATGAAAAAGAAAATGACAAGATTTGATCTCCAGAAAATGAAGGATTCCAGTGAGAAGGTGGTATGGGTGACATCTTATGACTACTGGACAGCCCAATTTGCAGAGCAGGCAGGCATGGATATGATTCTGGTAGGTGACTCTCTCGGCATGTGCATCTACGGTTACGAAGGTACTATTCCGGTAACCATGGATCAGTGTATTTGGCACTCCGAGGCCGTGCGCCGCGGCGCTCCCAATACCTTTATCATTGGTGACATGCCTTTCCTTTCCTATCAGGTCAACTGCGACGAGGCGGTACGTAACGCCGGCCGATTTTTCAAAGAAGCCCGAGTCGATGCAATCAAGCTCGAAGGTGGCCGGAGGGTCTGTCCCCAGATCAAAGCTATTGCAGAGGGTGGGATGCTCGTCATGGGGCATATCGGTCTAACACCTCAAAGTTCAGGCCAGCTGGGTGGGTTCAAGGCACAAGGCCGAACCGCAGAGACCGCCCTGGAGCTGATTCAAGACGCCAAGGCAATTCAGCAGGCCGGGGCTTTCTCCCTTTTGGTAGAAGCAGTTCCTCCAGAAGTATGCAAAGTTATACGGGATGAACTAACCATTCCGGTTTACAGTATCGGGGCTGGGGTCGATGCGGATGGCCAGCTTATGATCGTTAGTGATATCCTTGGGATCTTTCAGGCATTCACAGCCAAATTTGTCAAAAAATATGCAAACCTGGGAGAAGAGACGCTAAATGCCCTCCGGGTCTATGCTGACGATGTGCGGACCGGTCGGTTCCCGGAAGCCCAGCATACTTACAACATGGTTGACGGAGAGCTTCCCAAATTAATGACTGCTCTGAAGAAATAATGTTTCAATGATCTCAAACAGATCAAATTATCATTTTCTCTTCATCCCGTCTTGGGTGAAGAATTGAGTGGGGAGAGACAAGAAGGAGGGTTTTGAATGCGCATCGACTCAGACAAATGTGTAGGATGCGGGCGATGTGTAAGCTACTGCCCGGTTGGAGCGATTCAGCTCTTTCAGGACGAACAAAATCCGAAAAAAAAGAGATCAAA
>Ga0214474_1000518_pt1 | contig 19032 bp, 16 predicted proteins | sample RVTome_2_FD_187335 | JGI IMG/M metagenome (GOLD analysis project Ga0214474, IMG submission 187335) | Soil microbial communities from uranium-contaminated site in the Upper Colorado River Basin, Wyoming, United States - RVT95D214 HiSeq ...
CTACCGGGCGAGGGACACTGGCCCTGGCTTACTATAAGGAAGACAGCTTTGATTAATGAGGTCATAGCAGTAGTTCTGGGCTATCTAATAGGCTCCATTCCTTCAGCTTACATTATCGGCCGTTTGGTGGGGAAGATAGATGTGCGCCAGGAGGGCGACGGACGAATAAGCGCAGCGGCTGTGCACAGGAAGCTGGGTGCTGTTCCATTTGTATTGGTTGTTCTGATGGATGTGGGCGCGGGGGTGCTGACTGTGTTGATTGCCAGTATGCTTACCGAATCTCAAATAGCAGTATTGATTGCCGGTTTTGCTGCGGTGGTCGGCCATAACTGGTCCGTCTTTTTGAAATTCAGAGGTGGAATGGGTGCCACGACAATTTATGGCGTGCTTGTTACCCTGGTATGGTGGCAGCTTTTGGCAGTGGCAGCAGCTGCCTTCATTCTCTTCCTTATCATGAAGCGAAAGAAATCAGGGCTGAGCACTGCAGTTTTAATTATTGCGTTATCTATTCTTCTTTTTGTCCAGAAAGCCCCCCTGATTCTAGTGATATATCCTTTCGTTCTGATCATGCTTATGCTTCTGAAGCGTTTCCAGATAAGTAAGACAGGTCCCCGATAACTCCAAATCAAACACCGACTTAGCCTCGGGATATTCAGTTATCTTGTACCACTTATGTCGTCGCCGCTAAATCTAATAACACTGGGTGTAAATTTGCAGGACTTCGTTTGGGTCACTTACAGGGCGCCCGTTGAATAGGACAGCCGTATCGGCAATAGCGTGAAATGCGCATATAGCCAGGTTTTCCTCCGTAACGCCCACGTCACGCAGCCTCATCGGATGGCCCACCTTTTTCATCAAATCTTCCACCGCGTCTGCTGCTGCCAGGGCAGCATCGCGCTCGGTCATACCGTGGATGTTTACGCCCATAACCTGTGCTACCTGTGCCAGCTTGTCATTAGCATGGTCCGCGTTATACCGCATTACCTTGGGAAGCACTATGCCGCAGGCTGCTCCGTGCGGTACATGGTGTAGTGTGCCAACAGTATGTGCCATGCCATGTGCCAGCCCGACCTGGGCAATGGTGAATGCCCATCCTGCCATAGTAGCTGCTAACTGCAAATTGAGCCGTGCCTTTTCATTCTTACCATCGGCTACAACGAGCGGTAGATTCTCGTTGATCAGGCGTATAGCCTGCAATGCCATACCGTCACAAATCGGATTTGCCATAGTGCTGGTCATAGCCTCAATGGCATGTGTCATGGCATCCATGGCAGTACTAACAGTCATATCTTTGGGCAGGGACATGGTGAAGCGCGGGTCCAGAATAGCCACGTTAGGCATGATTTTTGTATCTACAATGAAGAGCTTACGTCCGGCACTCTTGCTTGTGAGGACAGCCACATTTGTTACTTCGCTGCCGGTTCCCGCTGTTGTTGGAATGGCGATGTGCGGGGTTTGAGGCTCAGTGAGCACCAACATGTTAAGATGATCATTCGCCTTGCCGCCGTTCTTTAAGGTTACACAGACCCCTTTGGCGGTATCTATGACACTGCCGCCGCCCACGCTTACGATACAGTCCGCCTCGAGTTCGCGTGCCACGGTAGTAGCCGCATCCACTGTTTCCAGGTCGGGGTCCGATGGGATATTGTCATAGATGCCCACACAGAAGTCCACGAGGGCGTCTTTAACCAGCTGGGCAAGCCCTGCTTTCCTGACCCCGGGATCGGTAAGAATCAAAGCCCTGCGGCAGCCAAGATCTGCAATCGCCTTGTAGATTGCGCTCAGAGCTCCGTGTCCGGCGATTACAGTAGTCGGGCAATTATATGAAAAACCATCTATCTTCTTATAGTCCGACATAAGCTGGAAGGACATGTTTGTCTTATGGTCGGCAATGGCCACCACATGTATTCTCTTGACCTGGGTATATTCGTGTAAACCGGCGAGGCCAAATTCGCGTCCCACACCTGACTGCTTATACCCGCCGAAGGGGCAGAAATCGGCCAAGACGTGGTAATTGTTAATCCACATGGTTCCGGTACGGACTCCTCTCGCCATGCGCTCCGCCCTAGCGGTGTTGGTGGAAAATACTCCACCTCCCAGGCCGTAAATCGAGTCATTGGCAATGGCGACCGCTTCTTCATCACTGTCGAATTTTATTACACAGGCGACCGGGCCGAAGATCTCTTCCTGCGCGATACGCATCTTGTTGTTTACGTTGGCAAAGATGGTGGGAGCATAATAGAATCCGCCATTGATTCCTGAAACCTCGACGCGTTTTCCGCCGGTGATAAGCTCCGCTCCTTCTTCCTTCCCCAGCTTAACGTAACCTTCAACCGTAGCTAATTGCTGTTTGCTGATAAGAGGCCCCATGTGAGAGGTAGGGTCCATCTGGTATCCGATGCGCAGAGATTCGGCCCGCTTTTTCATCTTGTCGAGAAACTCATCGTATATCTTTGATGAGACTAATACGCGCGTGCCTGATTCGCATAATTGCCCCTGGTGTAAGAAGGTGCCGAAGACGGCGCCCTCCACGGCCAGTTCCATATCCGCATCGTCAAGTATGATATTGGCCGACTTGCCGCCGAGTTCTAGTGTAACTTTTTTCACCGTATTGGATGCCAGTCTCATGATTTCACGCCCGACCTCCGTGCTGCCGGTAAAGGCTATCTTGTCCACATCAGGGTGGGTACAGAGAGTTTTGCCCAGCTCTCCTCCCGGTCCAGGGATGACATTTATCACCCCGTTGGGAATGCCTGCCGCTTTCGCGGCTTCTGCCGCTATAAGCGCGGTGAGAGGGGTATACGAAGCCGGTTTCAAAACGATAGTATTCCCCATTATGAGAGCCGGGGCGATTTTCCAGAAGGCAATTTCCAGCGGGAGGTTCCAGGGAATAATCCCCACGCATACTCCAATCGGCTCCCTGCGGATAAATTCACGGCCCGGCGCAAATACATTGCCTGAGACCGGGATCTCCTCCTCCCAGGGAAATTTTGTGGCCGCTAAAAGACACAGGTTGCGCAATAATCCGATGGTCAGCAAGGGCGCGTACCTGGCGTATGATATGGTGCGGCCTGACTCCATGCATTCAGTTGCGGCCAGGCGCAGACCCTGCTGTGCTACCTGGTCGGCAAAATCCTGGATTTTTGCTATTCGGGCTGATGGGGTAAGTCCGCTCCAGTCCCCTTTGTCGAAAGCCTTGCGCGCTGCCGCTATAGCCCTTTCTGCATCCGCCTTTCCTGCTTGCGCTACTGTGGCTATAGGAGCTTCAGTGCCGGGGTCGATTGTCTCGAAGGTCTTTCCGTCTGCAGCATCGACGAATTCGCCATTGATGAACAGCTTATATTGCTCCATTTGAACCCTCCGTATAGTTTATTTTTCTAAGTGTCAGATCAAATCTTAATGTCACTGACACCGAAGCCATCCCACTCGCCTATAGGTTTGCTTGATTTGAGCACGAATCCTTTTCTTCCCTCTTCGTCCACATATGAAATCGTTACTTCACCAACAAGTTGGTAAGTATCGGGATTGATAACGAATGTAATGCCTTCTAATTCTATGGTCAAATCCGTATCAAGGGTATTGTCCACGCGCAGGCATAGAGAGGCATCACAGCATCCGCTAAAATTGGTATCAATGCGAATAGGCTGATGTATACCTTTATCGGCTAGAAATGTCTTGATGGCCTGGATTGCGCCCGGCTCCAACTTGATTATGGAAATATCTCTTTTTACTCCTTCTTGTACTATCAGGTCCAATTTAGCACCTTGTATAGCGGGTTGTAAGAGGGTGTTTTTGCCAGCACTAAAAACTTTGAATGCAGGTATTATTCAGATGCGTATTTGCCGTTTTTGAGGGCTTCGACTATTCCCTGTTTTGCGGAGTGATAGGCCAGATAGATGGCGCTTGTGATGGCTTTGGCCTTGCTGCGGCCATGAGCGACGACGATGTTCCCTTCCCTGCCCATGAGACATACTCCGCCGTATTCTTTGTAGTCCAGGTTTTTAACAGTCGCATTCAGTTGTGTATATTGGGCTAATGCGGCACCAGTGAGGTAACGGTCGATTTGAGCAGCCTGTCCCAATTCCAATAAATTCTGGATAACTTGCGAATATCCCTCTATAGTCTTACACAACACGTTACCGGTAAAGCCGTCAGTAACAATTACGTCAGCTTTCCCCTGCAGGACGTCAAAACCTTCCATATTGCCGATGAAGTTCAGGTCTGTTTTTTTAAGGAGCTGGTGTGCCTCCTTGGCCAAGGTGTTGCCTTTAAGTTCCTCTGAGCCAATATTTAATAATCCCACTCGTGGTGAGCTTATATCGATAACCTTTTCAGCTAGAATGCTGGCGAGCTGGGCGAACTGAACCAGAAAGATGGGGCGACAGTTGACGTTAACTCCGCAATCGATGATTAAACTCGGTTGTGGTTGGTTGAGGTAGACTACGGCGCATAATGCCAACCGCTCGATGCCCTCTATCGCCTTCAGGTTGAGAAATGAAGCGACTACTGTGGCCCCCGTGCCGCCTGCTGAGACGAAGCCGTCGGCAATACCATCTTTTACCAGTCTGACTCCGACTACTACTGACGAATTCGGCTTATTCTGGACTCCCTGTACTTGGTCCTCATCTTGCTCGACGACCTGGCTAGCCTCGATAATGCTAATGTTTTGTTTTCTCGAATAACGCCGAAGCAGCATCTCGAGTACGGTTTTATTGCCCACCAGAGCGATATCTATCGGAAACCCTCTAGCTGCTTCAATGGCTCCTTTAATTACTTCACGGGGAGCATAGTCACCGCCCATAGCATCTACGGCAATTAGCAATTTGTTTACCTCGTCTATCAAAAACTCTGAAGATCCAGAACTCTACTGGTGATTAAAGACTTTAGCGAGTCCGCCCCGTTTTGTCAAGGGCAGGTATCCCGTATTTTTGAAAAGCTAAGAGCGAAAGTCTATAATTCAAAGATTAATTTTACGGGGGCTTCACAGCTAATACGGTGCATGAATTAGCCATAACGCAGAATATACTGGATATTGTCTTAAACGAGGCAAAATCAGCTCAGGCAAACAAGGTCACCAAGATAAATTTGGTTATCGGCGAGCTTTCAGGGACTGTCAGCGATTGTGTGCAGTTCTACTTCGATTTTTTTAAGAAAGGCAATGCAGCCGAAGAAGCCACCCTCGATTTTAAACTGGTGCCGGCAGAGCTGCGATGTCGGGATTGCTTAACTGCCTTTAAGCCAAAAGATTCCGCCTGGATTTGTCCGAATTGCAAGGGCACTAGCCTCGATGTTATTGCCGGACGAGAGTGTTATGTGGAAAGTATAGAGGTCGAATAATGAAGACACCGGACGTAATCGTTAATGGTAAAGATAACGGGGAAGGTATGGTTATACACTACAAAACCACCAAAGGAACCGATGTCTTCGGACTGGCCATACCTAACGTATACACTCATACCGATTGGGACCTTGGGCCTACCTGGTGTTATTTGATTGCTGGGCAGAAGATTACCCTGATTGACACGGGCCGGATTGGAAACTTTGAGGTTTTTGGGTCTCTTCTAAAGTCAACTGGTAAGGCACTTTCGGACATCGATAGAATCATAATTACCCATAGCCATGAAGACCATGATGGCAATGTGGCTGAAATAGTCTCTGCAACGCATACCGAGTTGTGGGCACACACAATTTACCGCCAGATGATTTCTTATCATCCTCATGTAACGGATGGTGCCACGCATCCCGAATTGCCCGGGTCTTGCCGTCTCTGTAGAATGCCTGAAGGCTTCTATTATGAGAATTGCCTGCCATATCATAAGGAAAGAAGTTCGCTGAAGATTGACTTTGCCATTGAGGATGACCAAAAATTGCCCGACGAAGACCTTAACTTCTTATTTACCCCGGGGCACAGTCCTGACGCACTCTGCATCGTTTTGGAGGAGGAGGCCATATTTACCGGTGATACTTTATTGCCCGGCATTACCTCTCATCCTTCGCTTGCGCATGCCTTTAAGGTCAACCATCGGATTTTGCCGGAAGAATATCGACAAAGAAACGATGTATATGGTCTGATGAACTATATCAAATCTCTGAGTAAGATAGCCCGCCTTGCCTCTCAACCTCTTAAGGCTACCTTCCCTGCCCACCGACTGTTTTATAATGGTCGGTTCAATCTACTTGATAGTTCTGAGCGGGCTAAGGAGGTTATTCAGTTTCATATAGACCGCTGCCGCGATATACTGAGAATTATTGACGGCAAACCGGCTGGCATAGAAGATGTTGTGGTCCGGCACTTTCCTCCTTCGCGGCTTTCTGGCATGGGGAAGGGACTGGCGGAAAATGAAATCAGGGCCCATCTCGAGATTATGGAGGAGTGCGGCGATGTTCGCTGGACTGACGGAAACAAAAAGCTGGTCCAGCTTACCGGGTCGGAAAATTATCTGGATGCCATAGAGTCATTTTAGCGTTAATCGCAGTTGAACTGCTAGGCCCACCTTCTTATAACATGTATTGCCGTGGCTTTGAAGCTGGCATAAACTTTCTTGCCGATGTCGATGTCCAGCTCTTCTGCTGACATCTTTGTTATCACACCCAGCAGGTCAAGGCCGCAGTCAACCTCGATTCTCACCAGCGGTCCCACCTGGGTCATCATTTTTACCTTCCCATGAAACATGTTTCTGGCACTGGTCCTGTCTTTGGTCTGTGTAAAAGTTATGTCTTCGGGCCTGATGAAGGCATAAACCGCCTCACCTATTTCAAAGTCTGAGACAGCCTGGATGGTGCTATCATTTACCTGTATGGTTACCAGATTGTCATCTTTCTCTGATATCACACCCTTTAAGATGTTTTCTACGCCGACGAACTCAGCTACCTCCGTATTTTTAGGCATACAGAATATTTCGTTTGGGCTGCCTATCTGCATTATCTCGCCGCCTGTAAGCACTCCGATTCTGTCGGCAAGTCGCTGTCCTTGGGACATGTCATGGGTCGCCATCACTATAGTCGCCTTTCGCTCTTTGATTACGTGAGCCAGGACCTCCTCGACTTTGGAAGTAGAAACAGGGTCCAGGTTTGCGGTAGGCTCGTCCAGAAAGAGTACTTCAGGCTCTGTAACTAAGGCTCGGGCAATAGCCACACGCTGCGTTTCGCCTCCGGATAGCGTTTTGGCATTCCTGTTCTTGTATTCGACCAAATTGACGAGCTCCAGCGCATTATCTACCTTCTTGTGGATAGCATCATGTCCTTCCCGTCTCCATTTAAGGCCACAGGCGATGTTGTCGTAGACGCTCATGGTGAACACAAGGGGCTTTTGCTGCACAAATGACATCCTGCGGCGTATCTCCAATCTGTGCTTCCCGGAACGGGTCATATCCATGCCCTCGAAATAAATTTTGCCTGAAGCGGGCACTTCGAGGAGGTCTAGCAGTCTAAGCAGTGTCGTTTTGCCGGCACCTGTGGGACCAATTAAACCAAAAGCCTCGCCCCTGGAGAAAGTCAGGCTTATGTCTTTTAAGACCTGGCGCCCATCGTATTTTTGTACCAAGCTTATGGTTTCCAGTAAAGCCATCTATTTCCACCTCTGCTGCAGTCTACTAAGAGAGAAGTTAATGATTAGTGCCAGACTGATGAGTACTATTCCGAGCGCGATAGACAGCACGATATCGCCCTTCGATGTTTCCAAGGAAATAGCCGTGGTCATTACCCTGGTGTATCCACGTATGTTGCCACCTACCATCAAAGCCAGACCGACTTCTGATATAGCTCTGCCAAATCCCATTATTAGAGCAGAATAAATGGCATATCTGGCCTCTCTTATGACAATGGTTGTCGCCTGAAATTGACTGGCACCGATGGCTACTGCAGTTTCATGTGCAGCTTTGTCCACACCACTTAAAGCAGCTATCACCAGCCCCAGCATTATCGGCGATATAAGTATTACTTGACCTATTACCATGACTTGAGGTGTGAATAGTAGTTCCAGGAAACCAAGTGGTCCGGATCGGGAGAAAAGCAAAAATATGATTAAGCCGACTGCCACCGTGGGTACACTGTAGAAAGTCTGTATCAAATTTATCAGAGTCCTCTTGCCGTGGAAGTTGTTGAAATGAATCAGACTGCCCAGGGGTAAGCAAATCAAACCGGCGATAATGGTTGAAGAAGTGGAGATGACCAGCGTTCTGCCGGTGATTTCCAAAACTTCAGGGTCAAGCGTGAAAATGAGCTGAATTGCTTTTAGAAAACCTTCCCATATTGCAATCAATTCACATTACCACCTTAGATGATTATGCCATCAGAGTTGCTCGCCCCACGGCCGTCAGAGCTCTGCGAATTTATTACGGAACCGGTTTTGTATATTCCTCAGGCGACGGGCATCCTTCCATCGTGCAACTACCATCAGCCAACGGGAAGAAAAGAGGCCTGCCGTATTCAGCTTTACCATAGATACCGATTATGTTCTGAACTTCGGGTGATATGAGCCAGTTGATGGACTTGTTTGCGATATCGATATTTTTAACATTTGTCGTGTCAGGATTGACAGCGATAGCTGCATATACGTTGAGGAACACAGGGTCCTCCTCTACTATGGGCACAATGGTTAAGTTGGTTTTCTTCGTATAGGCGAGAAATGTAGATATGTCCGCAAGTACATATGCCTGCTCTTCGTTAGCCATCAGCAGGGTGGGCCCCATTCCTTTGCCGGCTTCTATGTACCATTTCCCAGACTTTTGAACATCCTCATATTCGTACCCGGCTTTACTCCAGATAAGCTTTTCCTTTGAGTGAGTACCGGAGTTATCGCCTCTTGAAATAAACTTGACAGTATCCGGGTCTTTCATGCCTGCTTCGTATATCTTCTCGACTGCCTCGGTTGCTGTTGCGCCTTTAATTCCAGCAGGGTCACCGGGCGGACCGGCAATAAGGAAGAAATTATAAGCAAAGTTTCTTCGGTTAATTCCGTAACCTTCAGCAATGAATTTGTCTTCAGCCGCACGGTCATGGACAATTAGCGCGTCCACGTCACCTCTCCTGCCATATTCAAGTGCTATTCCAGTGCCTGCATAGATGATATCCATTTCCACATCAGAATATTCCTCAAAAATGGGCTCCAGATAATACCACAGTCCTGTGTCGTAAAGGCTGGTCGTGGTAGCTATTTTGAACCTTGTTTCGGCGGCATGCAGTGGATATTGCGGAGTTGGTTGTTCAGATTGGGTAGACGGTGCGCATCCAATCAACAGTGAAAGCAGCACCAATAAAGCGACGAAAGTGCAGGAATATGAGCGGATTCTATCCCAAAAATAAAACGCCACTATTACCAGGGCGTTTTTAATGTCAAAGCTAATTACTTTCAATTCGACTCTCCTTTCCAAACATGGGAGGCGTCACCGTTTCCGGTGGCACCCTACCGGCCGATGCCCCTGGGTATTCCTTTAGGACAAAAGGCTCGGAAAGCGATTATTGAACTGGGGGGCATTATAGCATGACGAATTCCAGCTTGCAATGCTCACCAGGGTTTTTGATTGCACAGATTTTCCTATATCCCGTGGTAGAGAATCGGCAGTTAAATTTGCTAAAACTCTAAAGCGCGTTGAGTCTAGTAGTCTCTATGCGATTATTGCCAGGCGTTAAAGTTAATGCTACTATTATCGACGACCTAAAAAATGATATCCGTGAACCACAAGCCTAAACCAACATCTCCCAATGGCCTGCGGCACTGCGGGCGAACATTAGAATACGTTATCACTATCTTTTTGTCTGTTGCAGCGCTTGGGATTTTGGTTTTAACCTTATTCTTTTATCAGGTTACACCTTTCATTTCTGCCGACTATTTGCAGGTTACCAGTGGTACAATATTTACCAAACTTTTTCTGCTGGCATTAACGATATTGCTTATCCCGGCGGCCGTGGTTTCATGGTTCTTACTACGCATTAGCGGTAGACAAAAACTCCTCAAGGAAAAGGTGGAGTTCGATGCACAGCTTTTCAATGCAACTAACGATGCAATCACGGTTTACGATTTGAATGGCAAGTGCGTCTATGCTAATGAATACGCCTGCCGTTTTTATGGTTATGATAAAGAAGAGTTGCTACGTATAAATCTTTATGAATTAAATGCTCCCCAGTATGTCAAGGCAGTTGAGGCAAAAATTAACGAGTTGATGGAAAAAGGCGAGTTGACCTTCGAGTCAACTCATGTTGCTAATAATAAGCCTTTGGTACCAGTGGAAATAGACAGCCGCATTATTGAGTCAGGTGGTCGCAAGTTGATGGTTAATGCTGTCCGTGATATCACCGAGCGCAAACAGACGGCGGAAGAGTTGAGGCAGACATCGGAGAGATTACAAAGGGCTATTGAGGGCGCCATAAATGCTGTTGCCTTAACCACCGAGATTAGAGATCCATACACTGCCGGGCATCAGCAACGTGTGGCCAAGTTGGCTTGTGTTATTGCCAGGGAGCTTGACCTTACCGAAAAACAGATTGAAGGGATACGTGTTGCAGGGACTCTACATGATATAGGCAAGATATACGTGCCGGCGGAGATTCTCAGCAGGCCAGGCCGTTTAAGACAAAATGAAATTAATCTGGTAAAAGACCACGCCCAGGTGGGTTACGACTTGCTTAGTACTATAGAGTTTCCCTGGCCTGTTGCCAGTATAGTTCTCCAGCATCATGAGAGGATGAATGGCTCTGGATATCCTCTTGGGATTTCTAGTGATGAGATTATGATTGAGGCGAAGATAATGAGTGTCGCTGATGTCGTTGAAGCCATGGCTTCGCACCGGCCTTACCGCCCAGCTCTAAGCGTAGAAGAGGCCCTTTTAGAAATCTTACAGCAAAGAGGTGTTCTCTACTCCCCAGAGGTAGTGGACGCTTGCATAAGTCTCTTTACCAAGAAGCAGTTTGCCTTCGAGTAATTTGTAAGTTTAGTATAAACTTCTTGCAAGAAGACAGCCTGTCTCCTCCTCTTTAAGAATGATGCTACGTGTTTGGCTGACTATCAGCTATGAGATTTGGGTAGTGGTCTAGTTTGGACAGAATGCGCAAATTTTGTAATTTTAGAAGGAAAAAGGTATTGAAAAATAGAGGAAAATCATATATAATAATTAATAGAACATGTGTTTTAACTCCCGTAGATATTAAATGGAGGAAAAGCATTATGCCAATGACTGATTCTGAAATAACGCAAGCCATAAAAGCAGGCGATTTGGTAATTGAGAATATGGTAGAAAATTGTATAGAGCCTGCTAGTTATGACCTGAGAATTGGTGACCCAATTTTAAAAGGTGGTGATGCATGTCCCTTGTCCCTAAAAGAGCAAGGGAGTGTGGCAATCCGTGCTGGTGAATTTTTCACCTTCCGAACTCATGAGAAGTTACATTTAACTAAAATCGTTTCTGGTCATCTTGGGGCAAAATCATATTTCATCCAGAGGGGTCTCATGCTCTTGGTTGGCCAGCATGTAGACCCTGGTTTTGAAGGGTATCTCTTAATGGGGGGATATAATGCTTCACCCCGCGATGTCGTTATAAGGTATCTTGATAAAATATGTAATGTTGAATTTCATAGGCTTTTTCAACCAGCTACTAAACAATTGAGAGAATTTCCGGAGTTACAAAGTGGAGACCTTCCCAGGGATATTCGAGATTACTTCATAGGTATTGAACCACTAACAATATATAAACTCTCTGAGTCTATGTCGAGCCTAGCTCAAAATGTTTCTACAATGAGTCGTGAAGTTGGGACTCTGTCGAAGATTATGTGGCGGTTTCTCGTTCCGTTACTTACGGCAACTTTTATTGGGGTGGTAGTAAAATTATTTTTAAGTTAGACAAACATTGCTCTTTATGGCAGACTTAAAACATGTCTAAGCAGTCAAACAAAAAGAAAACACCCAAAGATATAAATAAGTTAGCAGCTTATATAGTTGACCAAACTACCAAAGATAAAGACGATAAGACGTCTCCTCTGGATAATACAAAAAACCCACACTCATAATACTCTCAGTTCCTCCCTGCTGAACCAATCAAACGTAGCTCTTTATATTGTTTGCTTGCATGTCACTCCCATAAAGTATATAATTTAGGTGTTAGTGCTTGACTATAGACCTAACATGTGATAGTATGTATAGTAGACAGCAAAATATGGGAAAAGAGGTCAAGGAAAATGGACGAGAAAAGGACAATATCAAATGGAAAGCGGCAAGCTCCGCCGTACGTGGATTACCACGCCTTTAGAGTATTTTTGGATGAATTCAAAGCCAAAGCTACCGAATTAGTGAACAAGGGATACCTAAGTGAAACTAGGGTGGCAAAAAGCTCTTATCCCTTCCTGTTGGTCAGTTTGCGCTACTTGGGGCTTATTGATAGTAAAGGGAAACCGACCCTTGAATTAGCTTCTCTACTGAAAGATGGGGACGAATTAACCAAAGCGTTAGGGCAGCTAGCAAAGGGAACATATAGTGATTTGTTAGCGAAACCAAAGATTGCTTCTGGAAAGCGTTTAGTTATCAGCCACTATTTTCAGAGGGAATATGGTATTAGCGAGACTACTGCGGATGCGTGTGCTGCTTTCTTTGTGCGGTTAGCAAAGGAGGCTAAATTGATAGCTGAGGGGCAGCGTGATATAAGCCCTACTACCAAGACTGGGCAAAAAACCGACCTAAGAAATATGAAGGCGGAAATATTGCGGAAGTTACCAGATTTCAGCAGAGACGCATGGGAACCGGAGGGAATAAAAGATGTATTGCAGCAGTTTGAAAAGCTATTAGACAGAATTGAGGAATAAGGCTTTGATTGCCAAGATTAGGTGGGCAAAGACAGCCTACTTGGAATAAACGTGAGGCCTCAAGTCTTGAGTTGACGCTCCACGCCTTGAGGCCTCGAAGGAGTATGTTGCTATGTGGCTGATTACCACTGGTCAACAATGAGACCGCCCCCGCAAGGGGGCATCTCATTTTCACCCTTTCTTTATATTATCACTTTTCCTCGGTGTATTCCAATATGGGCTTTTGCATCCTGGGCAGACTTTAGGTTGTAATTTCTCCAAATCATTTAGATTCTCTGTTACATTTCTAGGCAACCAAATATGCCCGCAACGGTCACATTTGAAAGCTTTAACCGGTATTCTGCCCACACCAGTAGTATATCACTAATAGTAATACCTGTCAAGTATATTACTATAAATATTTTACTAAAAGGTATTGACAAACTATATACCTTATGGTAATATACTAATAGGTAAGATTAAGATGAACAAGCTAAGTACCAGACAAAGAACCAAAGTTATAGCAGCCCTTGTTGAGGGTAATTCTGTTCGTGCCACTTGCCGTATGACAGGTGTAGCTATAATGACAGTAACAAAGCTACTTATTGATGTTGGTACAGCTTGCTATAGATATCAGTATAAACACCTAAGGAATTTACAAGCTCGCAAAATACAATGTGACGAGATATGGTCATTCTGCTATGCTAAACAAGATAATCTCCCTGCCAAGAAGCGAGGTAAATTTGGTTATGGTGATGTGTGGACTTATGTAGCTATAGATGCAGATACCAAATTAGTACCTTGCTGGCTAGTGGGTTTAAGGACTGCCCGCTATGCCAATGAATTCTTAGCTGATTTGAAGCGTAGGCTAGTCAATAGGGTTCAATTAACCACAGATGGTCATAGAAAGTATCTCGATGCTGTAGATGATGTCTTTGGTGACAATATAGACTATGCCATGCTTGTAAAGCTCTACGGCTCTGATCCTGAGGGCGAAAAGCGTTATAGCCCCTCCTGAATGCCTGGGAACTGAAACACGCATAATAAAGGGCAATCCAGACCCCAAGCAAGTATCGACTAGCTATGTTGAGAGGCAGAATCTAACAATGCGTATGAGTGTGAGGCGATTTACCAGGCTGACCAATGGCTTCTCTAAGAAAGTAGATAACCTTAAACATTCTGTAGCCCTGCATTATATGTATTATAACTTTGCCAGGGTTCATAAGACATTAGGTGTTACTCCGGCAATGGCAGCTGGTATAGCTGACCATGTGTGGACAATCCAAGAAATAATCCTGCTAGAAAAATTTCAAAAATCCGCTATTTCAAACTAGACCACTACCGAGATTTGACAAATCAAGCCAAAATGTGCTACTATATATAAAGTCCCGAGTGGTCAAGCTTAGATCTGGCAGGGCGGAGGTCGGTAAGGGCTGGAAGGTGTTTGGTAGCAGACCATGCGCAAGGTGAGCCGAAACCGAATGGGGAAGCGGAGGAAAAGCCAGGGACGAGTGAGGTTACTCGGGGCTTTTTTATTTCTTCAAAGCCGCTCCTGTTCCACCAAACGGCCCTGAAGAGTCGCAACTAATTTATAAGCATAGTGGGATAAGTCCATCCAGACCTGTCTCCCTTATTGAAAATTACCCTTCTCAATGGTAAAGTAGAGCCAGTTTGACCTATCTGTGAAGACGATGGCAATGAAAACCGCTTTCGAAATCACAAATACGACGCTCAGAAAAGCACTATCAAAAAGAGGCTCCATTTATTTCAACTATATTGACGTTGTTTTCAAATATCCCTGGCTATGTTTATATAACATGGCACTTGTGTTAAAGGCGAGGCTATTTCATCGCGCCATAATTCATGTTATAGGTGACAGCCACTTAAGGCCATTTGTGTTTAAAAGCCCGTTCTTGTTACACCACATATCACAGGCGACTGCCTACAATCTAAACAAGGACAACAGCTTCTCCCAGTCGAAGCGATATTTGAATTCGTTCTTGCCTTGCATAAACAAAGAAAGGGACGTTTTGCTTCTGGTTTTCGGGGAAATAGATGCCCGGGTGCATATTTATCTCCAGTATAAGAAAAACGACGGGCAGATAAGCATTGCGAAAATCATATCGTCTACCGTTGAGAAATATGGGGAGACCATTAGAAAGTTAAAGGACGATGGGTTTGCGGTATGTGTTCATGGAATACCGCCAGCGGCGCGAACAAGCTTCATATCCAATTTACCCTTCCTCGGAACCCCGGAACAACGTAGTGAAATATCCAGAGAATTTAACAAGCAGCTGGGAGCATTGTGTCGAGAGAGCAACGTCCCTTACATAGATGTGCAGTCCATTTCCACAGATGAGAACGGGTTTATGAAGAAAGAATACGCTGCCGATGAAGTGCATCTCAATGGCAAAGCCGTCATTTTTGCGCGTAATAGAATAGTAGAAGCATTCAAGGGTAGCAGGAATTTTAGCTAGAGCCTTAAGCCAGCCCCAGCTAAAAGGTAGTTACTGCATCCAGCCTGGTCTCCGGATAGATCTGCTCCGGCTTTGGGGGCATGGGGCTGTAAACCCAGTTGATTGAGACACTACCGCACTGTACGCCACCTACTCTCCGTATCCCCTGATAGATACCTCGCAACAATACATCCTCCATGTCGAAGGACATACAGAAGAAAGCAACAGTCTTGTTGGCCGGTATCGCCTTGATATCTTCATTGAATGCCGAAGCTGAGAAGATTACATGTTCGGTGCCGGAGGTTTGTGCCTGAATGACCGGGATAATTGTAGGATAGCCATCCTCGGCGATATAAGCCAGGAATTTCAGGTTTGAGATTTTATCTATGAGCTGGCGTGTCCACAAGTTGAGTACGTCGTTTTTCCCCTTTTTAGGGGCGAGTATTTTTGCAGCCATGGTTTTCAAGGCTGCCTGCACTATCTTGCCCATGGGCAGAGGCTCTTTGCCGTATTGCTCTAATAGGTCTAAGTAGTAAACCGTGTGTATACCGAAATAGGAGTTATAGCGAAACATGGGCATATTGTTGAACATGTCGAATTCCTCGCCGCTTCTTTCGGTGTGTGTAAAATTTGCCTTGCCTTGCCAGGTGTTCCTGTCCAATGTCAATATGAGAAAGCCAGCCTTCGTGTTCTTCTTGATATTTATTTTGCTCATGCCCTCGGAGAATTGCCCGAAGACGACCTGTTTAGGTGAGCTGGCTCGCAGTGTGGAAAGCAAGGTGATATGAGGCAGCCCCTCTTCGTTTATTGTGGCGAGAAGCCCCACCTTCATCTCCGGTTCGAAGCTCTTTATATCTGACTCAGAAAAACTTTTATGAACCGCTCTTTGATTCTTCATTTCGGTCTCCTTCTATAAATCTTCCACTTTTGTGGGGCCGGTAGCGAACACGATCTCAGGATCAATGCCGGATTGCTTGGCATATTGCTCCATCTCGCTAACGGTATCTTTGGTCATCAACGGTGTGCTGGCATATTGCCAGGCAACCCCCAACCTTCGGTACTTATCCCGGCAAAAATTGTTGAAGGCGCATAGTTCCCATCGGTGAATGACGTCTGCCAGGTTTTTGGAGATGAAAGCTCCGAAGCCGGTGATGTTATCGCGCGTGGCTGTGGTTTCAGGAATGAGTGGAGTCCTGATCCACAAAACCTTTTCGGGAGCAGCATTTAGGATATGGTCACGGATGTATAGTAGATTTTCGAAAATCCTCTGATTATGCAGTCCGGTGAAATTGTAATGCTTTTCGGAATCGACTTCTTTCAAATCAAACAGAACGATGTCGGCATAGAGCAACACTTTATCAAGGGAACTGGTGGAGCATACCCCGCAGGTATCGATGGCGGTGTTGATTCCTACCTTTTTCAATCTACGGAGCAACTCGGCAGCAAAATCGGGCTGCATCATGGGTTCTCCGCCGGAAAGTGTGACACCGCCGCCCGATTTCTCAAAATATATCCGGTCTTTAATCAGTTCGTTGAAAAGCTCATCTACGCTGGCTGTCTTGCCTAGAAGTTCCATAGCATTTGCCGGACAAGCTTCAGCACAATCGCCACAGCCGGTGCAGGCTTCTCGGTCAATAACAATTCCCTGTTCTGTTTTAGTCAGGCACAGCTGGGGGCACGTTTTGATACAAGTACCGCAGCCAATACAGTGGTTTTCCAACCACTGTATTTGAGGCTCCATCGATATGCTCTCAGGGTTGTGGCACCACAGGCAGCGCAGCGGGCACCCCTTGAAGAATACAGCGGTGCGTATGCCAGGCCCGTCCTCGGTCGAAAATCTCTGCAAATGCAGTATCATTCCCTTGAAGTTCTTGTTTATATCCTCTCGGGCTCTGGCTTTGGTTATCACGCGGTCATCAGGCACGACGGTCTTTTTACCTTCCTGCAAGTATCTTTATCAAATCTGGTGGCTTTCGCGGGCTATAATCTCGTTCTGCAGCTCTCTGCCGATGGCGGTGAAATAGGCGTTGTAGCCGGTAACACGAACCAGCAGATGTTTGTAGTTCTCAGGGTATTTCTGGGCATCCCGCAGCATGTCGGCATTGACCATGTTTATTTGCAGGCAGGTACCGCCGTTTTCCACATAGCCACGCAAGAATGCCTTTAACTTTTCCTTGTGTTCCGGGTTGCGTACCAGCGAGGGATTGAAGGTAATGGTGTGGCTGGCACCGTTGGGCAGCAGGTTATAGTATTCCAACCAGTCTCCATTGCCTCGAGGGTCTTTACCTCCAATGACCTTGCCTACGGAGTTGACGTTGGCCGTCGGCCCATTGATGTCAGCGCCGTTTGAGGGGCAGATGGCATTTGATAGGAATTTGCCTTTAGGCCTTCCATCAGGACTTGCCGGCAATATATATCCGTCGGAAATCCAGTAGTTCCAGCTGAGCATACCGGGACGGAATTGCTTGCCGGTAGGTTTCGACTTGTATTTCCAGGTTTCCTCTGTCCAAAATTCCATCACCTTTTTGCCCATTTCGTCCGCGGTGTCATCATCCCTGCCGTATTTGGGCGTTTTATTGAGAGCCTGGGCTTGCAGTACCTCATAGCCTGCCCAGTTGGCTTTCAGCGCATCTATTAGTTCTTTCATGGTGCAAATCTTATTATCGAATACCAGGTATTTTACTGCCAGCAAGGAATCAACTGTTGTGGCATAGGTTATTGCCTCGAGTGTTGTGAAGCAGAGTTCGGCGCCGCCTTCATTGATGTCCCTGCCTTTTTCGGCACAACCCTTGACCAGGCACGAGAGATAAGGAGTTGGCGAAAATTTCGCCCTTATCTCGTCAGTTCTTTCGTAAAATTCGGCAATCTTTCTGACCATATATTTGGTCTGGGCAACATAGGAGTTCCAGAACTCTTCCCAAGTCTTGAAACTCTCGGCATTGCCTGTATCGGACCCCCATCGCTTGCGAAGCTCCGTCTTACCGGTCATCGGGTCTGTGTAGGGGATGAGGTCATATCCACCGGTAAGCGCCAGTTCCACCGCTTTCAAAAGGTTGAGGTTAATGTCAACGGTACCCGAGCGGTCGTTGCCACACATCGTGTTTTCCAGGCAGCCGACAGGTGCGTAATCATAAACATTGTTTTGATTAATGAAATGCTCGACGCCGGCTGTTTTGGCTTCCCGCATCATTCCAGCAATGGAGCGTTCATCGAAGTTTATTAGGAATGGCGCTCCCTGGCTTGAGGAAATCATGTCTATAGCCTTGTCATAGAGCTGGTCTGGAGTATTTCTGTGCAGCCTAACATTTGGCTTTGGCTCCAAGATTGGTGCCAACTCATCAATGACCTCGAGCATGGCATAAGTAAGGTCATTAGTCATATCTTTGCCATCAGTCCCTATGCCCGAGAGGGTAACTACCTGTCCAAAGCCGGAGGTTATACCCTGATTGCCACCGGTACGGATCATGGCATCATAGGCCGTGTTAGAATGAATCCAGAAGCACTTTAATATTTCCTTGCCGAATTCCCTGTCCATACCTTCACTGATTGATTTTTGCCACAGCGGGTATAGATACTGGTCTATTCTGCCGAAGGAGAGTCCGGGACCGGGGTAGCTTTCATCACTCATCACCAGCATATGTGTCAGCCATAGAGATTGCACACCCTCCCAGAAAGTTTGTGACGGCTCCCAGGGAACTCTTTTCAACATTGTTGCCATCTGGAGCAGTTCGCCTTTTCTGGTCTCGTCAGGCTGTTCGGCAGCAAGCTCGGCGCAGACCCGGCTGTATTGTGCTGCCAGGTCTTGAGC
>Ga0214474_1000520_pt1 | contig 18997 bp, 16 predicted proteins | sample RVTome_2_FD_187335 | JGI IMG/M metagenome (GOLD analysis project Ga0214474, IMG submission 187335) | Soil microbial communities from uranium-contaminated site in the Upper Colorado River Basin, Wyoming, United States - RVT95D214 HiSeq ...
TTTGACCGATGAATTTTTTTCTAATTAAGGGAGGTTTAGATATGGCTGAGGAACAGAAAGAGGTAAAACCAAAAAAGAGAAAGACGGCAACTCAAGCAGCCGCTTCCATCGGCCCCATGGTCAAGGAATTTATTACCGGTACCCTCCAGGCACGGGCGGAGGGAAAACAGAAATTAGCCTATACCTTTATCGTCTGTCATCATGAAGAGATCTTCCGGGCAATGGATGTGATCCCTTTGTGGACAGAGAATTTTGCCGGTATCTGCGGAGCGAAGAGAGATGCGGAAAGATTCCTTCAGAGAGCGGAGTCTTTGGGCCTTTCCCGATCCCTCTGCACCTATGCCCTTTGCGGGATCGGATTTGACCAATGGAGAGAAGAATTAGGCGAAATGCCTCCCAATTCTCCATGGGGTGGACAGGCAAGACCAGATTTCATGATATCGAGCGGACAGATTCTCTGTGATCCAAGATCGAAATGGTATCAAGCTTCTCAGCAATTCATGCCGGATGTTCCAATCTACAATATAGACCTTCCCTATCCCCTGTTTCAGAGAGATCAGGATCATCGGGATGTCTGGGACTACTACCACAAATATATTGTCAAACAATTGCGCGGACTGGTAGCCTTCCTTGAAGAACAGACCGGGAAAAAGATGGATTATGATCGTTTAAGAGAGTTAGTTGATTTAAGCGATCGGACCTGGAACCTGATCGATGAAACGTATAAACTCCGTCGAGCAATACCTTGCCCTATGGGAACTGGCGACGCCATGAATACTATGGTGCCAATAAATTTCATGATGGCCACTCAGAAGGCTTATGATTTCTTCGTGGATCTTAAGAAAGAATTAGAGGAAAAGATTGCCAAGGGAGAAGGGGAGGTTGAAAACGAAAAGTATAGACTCATGTGGGGAGGCGGATTGCCTGCCTGGTTTGCCCTAAACGATTTCAATTACTTCAACAGCAAAGGGGCTTCGTTTCCAGTTGAAACAACCTATCGAATGGTCGCTCCTCTCAATGAGATGGATATCCCTGAAACCAAAGATCCGATTGAGCACTTGGCATGGAAATGGCTTGGATTCTGGACCTTCTGGTACGACAAGGCCAAGAAACGGCCAGGATCAGAACCCGATGTGGAGCATTTAATCAACTGGATCGAAGAATATAAGATCGATGGGGTGGTCATGCATGAAGCATTTTCATGTCGAACCTGGCACGTGGGCCTCATCTGGCAGTTGCATCAATTAGCAAAAATATATAAACCCATTCCAGTATTTGTGATAGGGAAAGATGGGAAGAAGGAAAAAGTTTACAGAGAACTCCCTTCCCTCATTCTTGAAAGTGATATTATCGATATTACATCTTATTCAGAAGTTGACACGAGGAACAAGATCGACGCCTTCATCGAAACCCTGGAATCCATTCGATTAAACAAGGCAGCCTAAAAGGAAAGGTTAAGGTCAAGGTTTAGGTTGAGATTTTGAGTTTTTTTTCTTAACCTTAACCTCAACCTTAACCTTTAAAAAAAACTATTGACCTCATATTTTGCAGGCATTGATGTTGGTTCCACGATGACAAAAGCGGTGATCCTGAATAAAGGGATCATTGCTTCGATCATCGGACCTACAGGTCCAGAGCAGCGCCGATTAGCCAATAAGGTCATGGAAAAGGCGCTAAATAAAGCGGCCATCTCTTTTAAAAACATCACCTACATTGTCTCTACAGGTTACGGAAGAATTAATGTCCCCTTTACCGATAAGCAATTCACAGAAATCACCTGCCATGCTAAGGGGGTCATCAGCCTTTTTCCTAAAGCCAGGACCATCATTGATATCGGGGGGCAGGACGTCAAGGGAATAAAAATAGATGATACTGGCAAGATCATCGATTTTGTAATGAATGATAAGTGTGCCGCTGGAAGTGGCAGGTTCATAGAGGTGATCGCCGATACCCTTGGAGTGCAATTGGATAAGGTCGGCGACTTAGCTCTCCAGAGCAAGAATCCTGCAAAAATAAGTAACATCTGCACCATATGGGCCCAGCAAGAGGTAGCTGCCAGTCTGGCACGAGGTGTACCCATTTCTGACCTGTTTGCAGGAGTTCATTATTCCCTGGCAGACAGGATCATTAGAATGGTTAATCGGATAAAGGTGGAAGAAGCAGTGATTGTGACAGGGGGAGGTGGTAAAAATAGAGGCCTTCTTAAAGCTCTTTCCGAACAATTGGGCCATGAGATTTTGGTACCTGAGGAGCCTTTGATCACTGGAGCTCTTGGTGCTGCCTTGATGGGAAAGGAGATTGTAGAAAAAGCCAAAAAGAATCATACCCCATTAAAAACAAAAGAAAGAATCTTAGAAGAAATCGAGATCCTATAATAGCCAAAAAGCGAATGATCCGAATGATACCGAATTTAACAAATCCGATTGATTTCAAGGTAAAATATTTGATGGATTCGTTATCATTCGTTTTTCTGTTCTTTTTTTTCTTGACAAAAAATGAATATTTGTTAGACTTCTTTGGTCTAAAGAATTGAGAAATAATTAGATATTAGAGGAAAGGGGGTGAAACAGGAATGAAAAAAGGGTTGATTAGTATGGGGATCCTTGCGGGTTTCCTGCTCTCCATCTTGATGGTGAGTGGCGTTTTTGCAAAAGATGTGGTCGAATATAATCCTGCTTATGGGAAGGTGTCATTCACCCATAAGAAACATGCCGAAACTCTAAAAATCGATTGTGTGAAATGCCACCATACATGGAAGAAGAGCGAGACCTCTGGCCAACTGTGCAAAGATTGCCATAAGGCCAAGGCTGAGGGGAAAGCTATTTCGGCAAAGGATGCCTATCATAAAGATTGCAAAGGATGCCATGAAGAGGCCAAGAAAGCGAACAAACCTGCCGGTCCATCAGCATGCACTCAGTGCCATGTGAAAGCCAAAAAGTAAATTGATTTTTTCTCCTAACTGTTTTGCCTTTTGGAAGAAGGCGAAAACGAATTAGAAAGGGGTAGTTCTGAAGAAGGAACTACCCCTTTTTGCTTGCCCCTTCGACTACGACCGAGTCTTGATCTTCAAAGCAGAGATAAAAGCTGTTTCAGGAGCAACCTTGAGTCATTTTTGCCTTTTATAAAGGAAAAATAATTCGAAGGGTTGACAGTAAATAAAAGGATATGTTAGATATTTCAAATACTTCCCTACCTACGCAGGATAATTGCCTACTTCGGTAGGCACTGAACCATATTGACACAGGGCAGGCAAGCCTGCTTTGGGTAAGTAAGGTAAAAATCTCTCGATATTAAAATATTAAAATACTGTGAAAGAATTAAAAAACCCAGTCAACTCCAAGGAAAGAGGATTCCTTTCCATCATCCATGATCTTTTTCGGTCTCTCAAACTTACCATATCACTCCTTATTCTGCTTGCTATCCTTTCCATCATCGGAACTCTGATCACACAGAATGCTACCCGTTCGGAATATATTCAGCGATACGGTATTGGCCTGTATGAGGTGTTAAACTTTTTCAACCTCTTCGATATGTACCACTCATGGTGGTTCAGTGCCATCCTTTTGCTCTTGGTGATTAATTTAATCACATGCTCCATCCATCGATTCCCAGCCATTTGGAGTCAGATCTCTCGTGGATCAGGAGAGTTGGAAGATCGGATGCTCAAAACCATTCCTAATGTGGAGAGGTTCGATATTTCCAATCCAATAAAGAGGGAGGAGAATATCCAATCTTCCTTAAAGAAATGGTTAAAGAGCTGGAAACGGATTGAGACAGAAAATGCCGTCACCCTCTTCTCAGAAAAAGGGAGATTCTCCAGATTGGGAGTTTATATTACTCATTTCAGCATTCTTATCATCCTGGTCGGAGGAATTGTAGGATCCCTTTACGGGTTCAGAGGCTATGTCAACATCTTAGAAGGGGAAACAGTCGATCAGATTTTTTTAAGGATAAAAGATGAGGAGGTACCCAGAACCATTGGTTTTTCTGTTCGTTGTGATGATTTCAATATCACCTATTACGACCTTAAACGTACAGAAAAACATGTCAAGGAATATACAAGTCATCTCACGATTCTTGATAATGGAAAAGAGGTTTTGAAGAAAACTGTTCAGGTCAATCATCCCCTTCATTATAAAGGGTTGGCTTTCTATCAAGCGAATTATGGATCCATCCACGATGCAACCATAGGGATTCAATGGAAGGGTAAAAAAGAGAAAACCTCTTTTAAAGCCATCGAAGGAACAACTGTCCCTGTTCCAAATTCCAATAGCCTTATCCAAGTGCTGAAATATGCTCCACAAGTCCACAATTTTGGGGAGGGCATTCAAGTCCTCCTACTTAAGCCCAATCAAGAACCTCGACCCATTTGGTTGCTAAATAACTTCCCGAAACTGGACGAACAAAGAGGTGACGATTTCATCCTTACATTTGAAGGATTGACCTCCATGGAATATACAGGACTCCAAGTGACGAAAGACCCTGGCGTCTGGGTCGTCTGGATAGGTTGCGGCCTGATGATCTTCGGCCTCATTATCTCCTTCTTCTTTTCCCATCAGAGGGTTTGGGTAAGAATTCCTAAGAGCCCAGGGGGAGAGGTCATTTTAGCTGGCTCAGCCAATAAGAACCAGGTGGGTTTCGAAAAGACCTTTGGTCAAATGGTGGAAAGAGTACGGTCATGGGTGAGACAATAATTACAAAATCCGAAGCACGAAATTCAAAACAAGCGCCAATTTTCGAAATTACCAATGATCAAAATGAGGAAAGATAGTTTTGAAATTTGAAATTTGAATTTATTTCAGATTTTTCTTATGAAAGAGGTTTATTCCCTTGTCATCACAGGATGCGGTGTAATATACTCGAGATCATATAATTTAATCCCTAATCCCCTTGAAGAAGAGGGGAATGGGAAAGGAAGGGAGGAACTATGAACAAGGCTGAACTTATTACAAAAGTCTCAGAGAAGGCAAACGTAACACAGAAGGTTGCCAAGGTCATTGTCGACACCCTATTCGATGGTATGAAAGAAAGTCTTGAGAAGGGAGATCGGATCGAAATCAGGGGATTTGGTAGCTTTATGGTTAGGAATTACGGTGGCTACAAGGGCCGAAATCCGAAGACAGGGGAGATTGTGGATGTCCCCCCGAAAAAGCTCCCTTTCTTCAAGGTTGGAAAAGAACTGAAAGAGATGGTAAATACATCGGAACCTAAACCTAATTGAAAAATTCAAATTGCAAAATTAAAATGCAAAAAGAAGAAACGAGTCTTAACGTTTTGCAATTTTCAATTTAAAATTTATATTTTGCAATTGAAGTCCAGCCATTTAATTAGCGTCTGTTTATAAATTCAGTTTGTTCGTCATACCCGCGAAAGCGAGTATCCAGAACGTATTGAAAAGACTGGATTCCCGTTTTTACGGGAATGACAAAAAAAGGAAGATTACGACATTTATGGACAGACTCTAATTATAGCTGAACTGTGGTTTAAAGGCTCTTCCAGTATCGTCTCTGAATTTCCTTCACCTGAAGGATGAATGGTTCGATCTGCGGATAATCTGTCTTCTCTTTCTCTAAAAGGCCTTGTTTCTCGAGGGGGGACGCCTGAGAAATCTCTTCCAAGACGGCCTTCACAGATTTTCTCTGAGCTGCAACATTATAACCGCCCTCAAGCGTGAACACGAGTTTTCCTTGAGCGGTAGCCTCTGCTATCTCCATCAGGATTTGAGACATCCTTGCAAATCCTTTTTCTGATACCTCCATTCCACCTAAGGGATCCATGTAATGGATATCGAACCCAGCTGAGACCAAGATCAACTGCGGCTGATATTCTAAGGCGATGGGCTTGAGTATTTTTTCAAAGATAATTCCATATTCTGTATCGCCAACTCCGGGCGAAAGAGGAACGTTAACATTGAATCCCTCTCCCTTACCTTTGCCCACCTCTGTTACCGCCCCCGTCCCCGGATAGAAGCCGTAGCGATGAGTGGAAAAGTAAAGGACCCGAGGGTCTTCATAAAAAGAGTTCTGTGTGCCATTTCCATGGTGGACATCCCAGTCCACAATAAGGATTCTCTGAAGGGAAAAATTCTTGAGCGCATATTGGGCGCCAATGGCCACGTTGTTGAAAAGACAGAATCCCATGGCTTTGGTCCGCTCTGCATGATGACCAGGAGGTCGCACCAGCGCAAATCCATTGTTGAGTTTTTCTTGCATCACAACTTTGATCAGCTCCAAAAGACCTCCAGCAGCCAGAAGAGCGGTTTCATACGACTTTGCACAAGTAGAGGTATCCGGGTCGAGTCGGACATAAGGCTTGCCTGCAGTCGATGCAATGAGATCAATATAGGCAGGAGAGTGGACCATTTCTAACTCCTCGCGGGTGGATGGTCGAGGATTCACCTTCCCGAGAGGCCGACTTCTCATCTCCTCCTCCTCGATCATTTGATAAATCTCCCGAAGTCGCTCTGGACTCTCTGGATGACCAGGGTCCATCACATGCTCCATATATCTTCGATCCTTAACAACCCCTGTTCGGTTTATCAACCCGCCTTACTCCTTTAAAACGTAAAATGAACACTAAAATATTTATCACTTTTTTTATTATCGATTGTCAAGACCAACCTAATGGAATTGCTCAGAAAATAACTTTCAAATCCCCCCATCCCCCCTTTACTAAAGGGGGGATGGGGAGATTTTCATGGTTTGTGAGTGACGAACCCGTCATGAAAGATTGCTTGACAATATTAATAAATGATCATATATTGCATCTAATTCTTTCAAAAAAATATGGTGAGATGCTAAAGATGAAAAGGAAATGGTTATTTAAATTATTGGGATTAAGTTCGGTTGGTTTTATTTTAATCTCTTATTCTTGGGCCGGGGAAGTGGTTACAAAGGATCTAAGGACATGGGCTCAGAAGATGATCCAAGAAGAGAAGGCTGTTAAGGCCCCACCGGCTCGAAATACAATGGCGGTTCCCTATTTTCAAAATAAGACCGGGCAGGCAGATTTAAATCCTCTACAGAAAGGCATTGCCTTAATGCTGACAACAGATCTTTCCAAGCTGAAGGAGTTTCAAGTCTTGGAAAGGGCGAGGTTTCAAGCCTTGGTGGAGGAGTTGGGACTCGGATCTTCTGGATTGATAGAGCCAAATACTGCTCCTCGGGTGGGGAGACTTTTAGGAGCTCATTGGCTTGTTGGAGGGAGTATTGGCAAGGGCAAAGGGGAACAGATTCAATTACAGTCTAATCCTCTGGATGTGACGACCCAGAATATCCTTGGACAACCTGAAACAGAAGGCCCTCTTTCTGAACTATTTCGGATGGAGAAGGATCTTCTTTTTCAAATTGTAAAGCTTTTAAAAATTGAACTAACACCTGAACAGGAGAAAGAACTAAGGAAACCTTTTTCAACGAATCTTGATGCATTGATGGCTTTGTGTAGAGGGATAGAATCGAGCGATCGTGGGGATTATAAGAAGGCAGTAGATTATTATGAGAAGGCATTGAAGCTGGATTCAAATATTTTGGTCGCTCGAGGAGCGCTTCAGCAATTAAAAGATCTTCGTCTCATCCCTGAAAAAAAGAGGAGCCATGAGGTATTAAAATCCTTAAGGGATCGGGGTTCGGTCACCGATCAATTGACGACAGAAGATGCAACAAAAAGGGAAAGAAAACCATCAGACGTTCCAACAGAAGGGGTTCGAACTTATCCATGATGAGGAATATAAGAGGAAGTTTGAGTCTGCTGATTGATGAATATGGTATGGCCTATATGATAATAAAAAATAAAGGCAGGATAAAGATGAAACGATGGATCCCAATCATTTTCTTTCTTTTCATCACCATCTATTTAGGAATGAGTTCAGCTGCGGATATCGATTTCAAAGCCCAAACAGGATTTAACTATGACTGGTGGAGAGATAGCACCCATGCACGAGGCCAACAGTTTTATATTCCTCTAAGCCTTGAAGCCAAATTTTGGGATATTTCTTTGAAGGTGCTTACAGGAGAAGCCTATACAAGCTATGATCCCCGAGGGTCCTCAAATCCATCATTAACCCATCTTCTCGACACAAAGGTTAATCTTTCCTATGAGATTTTAGATAAATTGCCTTTGGATATACTGATCGGTCTGGATTTCAATCTTCCTACAGGGAAGAGCGATCTCAGCCAGAGGGAACGAATGCTTGTTTTCGATCCGGAACTTGTTTCCATCACCAACTTTGGTGCAGGATTTGATGTTAACCCTACCCTGAACATCGCCAAGGGATTTGGAAATTTTACCGTGGGGATGGGGGCTGGCTATGCTTGGCGGGGGGAATACGACTATCGGAATAAAGTCTTTGAATGGACCCATGATATGGGACCAATGGTAGGATATCAAGCTTTTTATACGAAGGATTATGATCCTGGCGAGATCATTAATGTGAATGCTGAGATCCGTTATGATTTTTCATCCAACTGGTATACTCGACTCTTTGGCCTCTACACCTGGTATGGCAAGGATGAAGTGGATAATATAACTTTTTATAAAGAGGGAGATCTTCTCTCCATAGGACTTGGAATTAATCATAGTCAGAAAAAATGGGATGCTGGTTTGACGGTTCGCAGTATCTTTAGGGATAAAAGTAAATTCAAAGGAGAATCTCCCGGCGGCTATACGTCTCCCTCTCAACTTTATGAACAGTGGAAGCACCTTCCTATTTCAACAGAAGATCGAAACAGTCATGGTGACGAATGGATTGGTGATCTTTCTTTAAGGTTCTTTTTAAATGATAAGACAACCTTAAAAACAAATTTCCAAGGCCTCTTGATCACTCGAAATAATTATCCCTCAAATTCATCCAGGTTTATTGGTCACAAAGAGAAGGGCTCCCTGGGATTAGGATTGACAAGGGTATTGTTCCCATTTCTTGAAGGCGAGTTGTTTACTAAAGGTTTTCTTATGCATGCCGAAAAGGCGAATTATCCTGAATTTAAAAATGGACGCAATTACCGAGGATTTTCAACAGGACTTACACTGACCAGCAAGTTTTAAGGATTCTATCAGAATTCTTCGGCGGCTTTTCTTGCAGTATCCATCCAATGAGATAAGTCAGTACCAGAAGTAGTTTTTTGAACTGCTTTTCGTATCTTTCCGGTCTCTACTTCTACCATTCTTAAATCAATACGTATTTGATTTCCAATGATTTGGTAGCCGCCAAAGACCATGAATCGAGCCCCTAACATTTTGCCAAGCCTTAGGCGAGTTGTCTCATCCACAAGCTTTGTTGTTCCGAGTCGAAGCTCTTCGAGGGCGAGAAACAAGCGCTCTCTTTCAACAACCGTATAATCTCCTTTTTTCTTTAGGGTCTCGATAATCTGGCTCGAAAAGATCTCTCCCAATGGAGGCCTTACCGTAGACGAAGGGCTCAGGTCATCTAAATCCCAAACGGCAACGGTGAAACCTCTATCTTTCAAATCGGGTTTTGAAGCACAGGAAGCCCCCAAAGCGATAATTGCAATCGCAAAGAAAATCCCCCAAAAGATTTTACTCGATTTTTTCATTTTAAAGCCGTCTCCTCAATCTTCTCTTGCACCTTATCATCTGTTTTGAGTGTTCTTTCTTTATTTAGAACCTTAGCATGGCAAAGGTCTGGCTCCACACGCATCACTTCAATCTGAGCAATTGGTTTGGGTGAGGACTGGAGCGACTTTCCCTTGTATGTGACCGGAGCCTGTTCCTCTAAGACTTCAAACTTAGTTCCCGAAACAACTCCTTGCTTTGAACCAATGTTAAGCATGACCTGATCATCTGTGGCTTTAACCACAAAGCCATGTAAAGGATACTTCATGATGACGGTTTTGAGGATATCACGATTAAGTTGGAACAATTCTTTTTCTAAGGAGACCTGAGGACTTATCTGTTTGGTCGTCACCTGAGGAATAGCTGATGTTTCGGTATCAATGAGTCTGAGGTTTAGGAGAGTTCCTTGTGGCAGATAATAAAGGGAGCCTGTGCCGATCAATTTAGCTGCCAACACCTTACCGAGTTTAAGGGTGGTCTCTGGATTGGCCAGATCCGAAGAGCCGAGATTTAATTCTTCGAGGAGCCGATCGATGAGAACACGCTCTACGACCTTTACTCTTCCAGAGGCGTTGAGATTATCAGCAAGTTGGGACATGAGCACAGTTGAAAAACCATCCCTCTCGTTAAGCCCGCCTTTTTCTTGAAAATCGACAAAGGTGAGGACCATGGGCTGAGACGTCCAGGTATCCTCGACTTTTTTCGCATCTTCTTTCTTTTGGCTTTGATATCGGGCGGCCAGTTCTTTGACTAATTGATCAATTCTTTCCTTACGCTTTATGTCTTTCTGAATCTCTAACATCTCTTGGGCCTTTTTTACCAAAACCGCGGCAAACGCATCACTCTTATCAAGAGCTAAAGCTTGACGATAGGACTCCAAAGCCTTATCCCATTTACCTTCTTTTTCAAAAGTGATGCCTTTATTGGTCGTCCCCTCAATGTAGTAAGGATCAATGGTTAGGGCCTGATCATAGAGTTCTCTGGCTTTTTGATATTTCCCCGAATTAGCATAAAGACGGCCGAGCTGATTATACCTTGAAGCTTCCTGATAAGACTCAGCCGTTTTTTTCTGTGTCGCCTTTTGATACTCTACCTCAGCCTCTTTCTTTTTATCCTGGGCATAGAGGGCATCTCCTTTAATCACATGAACATAGGCACGATCTGGAGATTTCTCCTCTACTTCTTTGGCCAATTGAAGGGCTTTATCGGGTTGTCCTTTTTTGGCATAGACAGCGGCCAAACCCTCTTTCCCCAACACTTCCCCCTGGCCTCCTTTCTGAGAGACCTCTTTAAAAATTTCTTCGGCTTCGTTTAAATTATTCTCTTTCAATGCGGCATAACCTTTGACTGTCTTGGCGTTTATGTTTTGAGGATTCTTTTTCACGACGTCATCGCTGATTGCCTTTGCTAACATGGTCTGTTTTCTCTGGAGTTGCCTTTCTGCAAGCCGTACCAACATGGTTTCTGTGGTTTTCCCCCCCCCTTGAAAGTAATCTAATACTTTCAGGCCAGGGCCAATCGTACAGACCGTTGGAAGGATTTGTCGAGCCTGATAAAGATCGCTGACCTTCGACTGATCCTGAAGAACCGGAAAGCCGAGGCCGGAGCTTTCAACAAATTTTATCACCTTTTCCTTAGGGGAGAGCGTGATGGCCCAGACAGTGAGGTCCGTTCCTTTATATTGTTTTGCCAATTGATTGAGGCTCAACAACCCTTCCTGACTCGGCCTTGAATCCACATCAAAAAAATAGAGGATGATCATCGGTCGCTCTTTCATCTGAGATAGATCATGGGCCTGGGCTTTGAGATCTTTTAATGAAAAACCAGGAGCCATCTGACCTGAAGAAAGCTGGCCATAACAGATATTGCCTCCAAATATAAATCCAATGATTATGATGATTAAAAAGATAGGGTGTCTATTAGTGTTTCTCATTTTATACCTCCCATAAGATTTAAGGTTTTCTCAATCATTTGAGTTCATCGAACAATACCCAATTGATTTTAAAAAGACAAGATTATTTTAAATACCAAACCTAAGAATGTCAACGAATACATACATTGGGAACTTTTTGCAACCTCTGTTGTCTAAAAGGAGTAGGGGAAGATAATAAATAGTTCCAGATTGTTCAAATGTAAGGAAAAGTGTCATAAAAAATTCTTGACATGAATTAAAATAGGTTCCTATAATGCTATTTAGTTTAAATGAATGGGGAAAAAGTTACTCTTAGAAAGGAGAGGTTTATGAAAATGGATAAATTATGGGCGGTGTTTTTTCACCTCCTGATCATTGTCTTTGTGACCTTTCCATCATCTGGAATAGCACAAATAGAACCTTCTAATAAGTATCTGGCCGAAAGAAACGTTGCACTGATTATGGAAGGTTTTACATTTACCTCAGGTCTTCAACCTAACCAGCAAGGCATACCCAATTGTATTGGTACAGAGATTATAAGAGGCGGTTGTCATGGGAGTGGATTTATAACTAAGGAAGATGGGACCATTGTAACAAATTTTCATGTCATCAGACGAACCACGAGGGGGCAGGCAAAATTTGAAGACGGCAGTACTTTCGAAATACGAAATATAAAAGTATACGATCCCATTAATGACCTCGCTATTCTAAAAATTAGTGGTGAAAGAAGATTTTCAAAGGTTAACCTCGGTGATTCAAATCAAGTTGAACCGAGAGACAAGGTCCTTGCTGTTGGCAACCCCATGGGTATGGGAATCAATGTAACAGAGGGCCGTATCAGTCAAGTTGTAAGAGACGACAATCGAGTGGTGGCTATCATTAGGCATACTGCGGCCATAGCACCAGGAAACAGTGGAGGAGCGCTTTTCAAAGGAGAAAATGTCATAGGAGTCAATGTCTCTACCATTGTCAATCCTCAGATCGGAGGTAGCACAGGATTTCATCAAGCCATCCCCATCAATAAGGCAAAAGAATTACTACAAAATCCTGAGTACAATCGACTTATTCCTTTACAAAATGCATTTCCTCCCGATGCGGCCTCCATCATACAGAAGATTAAGGCGTCCGGTCCTGAGGGGGTACTTCATGCTGTAAATGGGCAGGTGCCAGCAGCAACACCAGAAAAAGGAGGAATTTGGCCATTAGCTTTTAGTGTTTATGAGATGGAGGATATATTGGTTTTTGTAGAATCTCCTGGTAAAGATTTGCGGATCATCATCGCCGATGCAGGAGGAAAACTAATTGGATGTGGCGACGAGAAGATGCCCGACTACGAAATGCTTTTTTTCTCCAGTGAATATCGTCAGGAGATAGTAATCGGTGTTGTCAATTTTGATAAACAACCCGCGAATTTTGGATTGAAAGTTTTTAAAATTATTTGGTAATGGAGGGAATCGACATGAGAAAAATAATGATTTTAATCAAGATCATTTCGCTTTTGTTAATCTTTTCTGTGGCAATAGCCTTTTCTCAAGAAACAAGAGTAAATCCCAAGGATTTGAAATTAAAGGGCGGGAGTGAATATTTTAATTCGTATATCTTTCAGTCTAACATCAGAAGTGGAAAAAGTTTAGGGACATTGGCAGAAGAACATTCGACCCTGGGAAAGAATGCGATCTCATTTGGCTTTGCCGCTAAGTCTGAAGAAGCCAGATTCTTTATCATGGGAGGCCTCTACTCCGAAACTATCGCTTACCTGAAAAGTGGAAAAAGAGAGTTAGCTTTAAAGCGATTAGAATCGATTGAGAAAGAGTTTATCAATTTAAATGTTCCCAGCTCTCTCTACAATTACATCACAAAAATGCGGCAAATGATGGAAAGCCAGAAATATTCGACCGAGGTTCTGGGAGAATTTCTCTCTTTATTTCAACCCTTTTATGAAGAGTATGCCAAAAGCAAAAGTGAAGATAAACTCATCCTTTTCAGGGCTGGCTCGTGGTTAGTGGATATGAGTCTGACTGCCGCCGCAGGTGACAATGAACTTCTCAGACAAATAGAGACCCTGGACTATTTTAATAGAGAGATGAAAAGGATGGATGCTCCCAAAGGAGTTATGGATGGACTCGAGGAGATCACGAAGATCGCAGAGAAAAAGGAGATCACGGACAGAGATGCCGATAGGGTCCTCAATTTAGTTAAAAAGATACAGACAATCTTAGGATGATCGGTCTCCCTCACAAGTTGAATTTTTTTAGATCACCTCGTGTTGATAAAGATGAAAGGCATTTACAACCTATCGATACTGGTCACCACCCTCGTCTTGCTGTTTACTTCCACTTCATGGGCTGCTGAGAATCCCAAAGAACGAATAGATTATTGGCAGAAAAATTTTGAAGAGCTGAAACCCGAGCAAGATCCCCGAGCAAAAAGCGCCTACGAGATATTTAATCGACTGCTCAATGCTGCAGGGAAAAGGGCTGGGGTGATCCCGAGACTTTTTATCGTTAAAAGCGATTCTCCCTACATCCCATTGGCCTTTGCCATACCCGATGGCGGAATCATTATATCAAAAAAAGTTTTGGATATCTGTTATAAGAGCCCCGAAAGAGGCCATGACCGCTTAGCCTTTATTTTGGCCCATGAGATTGCCCATCAGATCAAGGATGATTTCTGGCATATGAAGTTCTTCGAAGCAGTTGATTTATCTAAGGAAAAAAATGCCCAGCAAAATGAAGTCCTTAAAGAGGTTCAAGCGATTGCGGGGATGACTGATAAGGTTCTGGCGAAAGAACTTCAGGCAGATGAATATGGAATCATCTATGCCGCTATGGGAGGCTTTAATACCAATGCGATCGTCACAGAGGATGATCAAATGAATTTTTTTGAATATTTCTATCAATCCATGGATCCAGGGAATATAAAAGGCATCCAAAGGGATTCAACCCATCCCACTCCAAAGCAGAGGGCAGAAACAGTTAGGGCCCGGCTGAAACAAGTTCTTGAAAAGGTTGAGCTGTTTAATTTAGGAGTCATGTTTTATCAAGTAGGGGATTTCCAAAAAGCGATTTTATTTTTTAGTGAGTTTTTAAAATTCTTCCCAAGTCGGGAGGTTTATCACAATCTCGCTTCAAGCTACCATCAACTTGCATTAAAATATTACAAAGAATGGAAAGGAGAAGATCAGAGTAGCCCCTTTAAACTCTCTCTCTCCATCGATCCTGAAACTCGGGCAAGCAAGATCACCCTTCGGAGTGCCAAACAAAAAAGTCCTGAGGAACTTTTTAAGACACATATTGAAAAGGCGATTGAATTTTACAACACAGCTATTTCACATGACCCTTCCTATATCCTTTCTTACAATAACTTGGCATGCGCCCTTATCACGAAAGGTGAAAAGGGTGATGTTTATAAAGCGATTGGCCTTCTTGAAGATACGATGAAGATTAAACCCAATCCATGGGGAAAAGAGGTTTTAAACAATCTTGGAATTGCTTTTTACTACGCTAAAAACCTTGGTGAAGCAAAAGAATATCTACTGAAAGCCCATCAGCTTGATCCTAAATATGATGCGCCATTATTTAATTTAGGTAAGCTTTGTATCGAGGCAGGCAAGCAGGCAGAAGGTAAAGAGTTTTGGTTAGCTTACCTGAAACTGGATTCGGTGAGCGCATGGGCCAATTTCATACGTCAATCTCTCTCCCTGGAAATAAGGAAACAGGCTCCAACCTCCCAAAAGGTTAAGGAGGTCGAAAAAATCCTCGATCTTGAAATCGGTGCTTATGATGACGAAGTTCCCAAGGAATGGGGAAAGCCCATTACAAAAGAGATCGCATTAGAAGTCGAGCCCTATCTCTTGAATACTTACCCCAATGGGGTAATGACGCTTTCGCAAGAGCAAGAAATAAAATTGATTGTGACATTGGATGGATTTTCAGGCAAAACCCAAAAAGGGATTGGCATTGGGACCTTCCAAAAGGAAGTACTCTCCCGTTATGGTATTCCCACCAAGATTCTCGAAATGACTCAAGGAACAAGCTGGATCTATGAATTTCGAGGAAATGGGATTGTCTTCAAGCTCAGAGAAAACAAGATCGTATCCTGGTTATTATTTTAAATCCCCTAAAAAACATTTTTGTGAAACAAAATCTCCAGAGATTTGTCTTATAATTAAAACAGATAACGAATTATAATACCGAAAAGCGACGGGTAATCCTTCCTTAGACTGGCTCTCTTTGGAGCTATATAAAGGGTTGTCTTGTGAGGTCCGATAGTATTCTAACATTATTGATTAAGTCACCAATGGGACATTCTTGTTTGCCCAAGAAGAACATACAAACGGGTACAAAGAAATATCACGATCTGTTGAGAACCCCATCGCCTAAGGAAAAACCTATGCAAAAGATTGAGGGACTAACAAAAGGAATTCGGAGGAGGAAGAATCCATTTGCTTTTTCAGTTGTAATTTTTATTCTGCTCTTTCTCCTTATTAGCTCCAATCACTCGTGTACGAGGTATCGTTATTATATGGCCGATACCCAAGGTAACAGTGTATTAATCGATGCCAAATGCTATAACACACTTAACCGTGCAAATGAGTTACTAAAACAGGGTTCTTACGAGCAGGCATTTATGAATTTCAACCTATGCATTAAGGAATGTCCTTCAAATGCATTTTTTTATCTGGGGCGAGGTCAAACCCATGAATTTCAAGGTCAATATGACATGGCCATTGCAGACTACACCCAAGCCATTGAGATTGATCCAGGCCTTGCAGATGCTTATTACCAGCGGGGTATCGCTTATTTCAAAAAGGGCCAATATGATCTGTCTAAAGAGGATTGCAATAAAGTGATTAACATAAATCCAAAACATGTTGAGGCATACTTTATTCGTGCCTGTGCCCATTATTATAAGGGCCAACATGACATGGCGATAGCAGATTACACCAGAGTTATTGAAATGAACCCGAAGCACGCTAAGGCATTTTTTGGGCGTGGGATTACCTATTGCATGCAAGGTAAATCCGATCTTGCAATTTCTGATCTCAACCAGGCAATAAAATTTGACCCGAATTTAGCGGGGAAACAATATGAAGATATATTATCAAAATGTAGAACCCGGCAGCCGGAGAGAAGTCCGAGATTGCCACCGGGGATGAAATGGTAGAGTCCAAGAGGAAAAGAACGGTGAGTAATCAGAATGTTCATGCCCCTGGAATTACGAATAAGATCTCCTTACTTTAAGAGGCGGAACTTAGACACGTCAAAAAGGGTCAAATCTGGAAACATTTTCTTAACCTCTGTTATCTTTTGTAGATTGGGAGAGCATACAGCCAGACTATTTGAAGGGGCAAAGTTAAAACAATGCTAAGGTAGTATTTCGCCGATTGGGTCAATGCCTTGTTGTCCGACAGTAACCTCACATTGGAGGAGATATGGGGGTTACCCATCTCATCCCTTCTTCTGGGCTCCGTTTGTGATGGTGGGGGAAGGGGGATAAGCTGAATACGGAAACTTTTTGAAATCTATTCTCACAGGTGTAATTCATTCAAACTGGTAGAAAATGGAAGGGTTCAAAAGAAAAAAAGTATTTAAATATTGCCTTAAAAGCATGAAGACCAAATTGGAAGAAAGAGGAGCTAAAGGATATGAGAGAAAATCTTTGTCTAAGCATTTCATGTTCGAAGAAAAGATGTAAATTTTATGCATCCCGATGGCTGGTTACAACTTTGGGGCTGGTAATACTCTTTTTGGGGCTGATATTAATCCAGGCTTGTACTCCAACCCAATTAGCTAAGGATCGGATTACGGCTCCTTATTCTGAAGCAATGGACCATCTCAAACTTGCAGGAGAGTATGGTAAGCGAGGAAACTATGCTCAGGCAGAAACGGAGGCTACACAGGCCATCTACAAATGTGATCTGTCGCTTAAACGATATTTTAAAGGGAGTCTAAAATTTGACACATCTGCACACCAGCAAGATTATTTTCGTGAAATTGATGATTGCACAGCAAGAGGCCATGCCCTACGTGGGTATGCCCTTATGAGCCAAGGAGATTTATATTGCGCATCGTGCGACTTTGAGTGGGCTGTAAGACATGCAAAAGACGCCAATAGAACTGATTTCGAAAAAGAATGTCAACGCTTGCTGAACCAGGTCAACAACGAAACAAAAAGGACCGGGGCGAAAGGCCGTGAGGAATGTCCTCCTAGTGTCTGGTGAAAAAAGAGGGGAGGATGTATTAAGGAAGAGTCACAAAAAGCCAGCAGAATAAAAAAGAGAGTTACGGAGGAGAATGGAACGGAAGAAGAAATTTAGAAATTGACAAAAATCCCAATCAAAGGGAGATATTGAATTAACGATGCCTGAACGTAGGGTTTAGGTTTTCTAGGGGTCCAGGGTTTTCCACCTAATCCTGACTCCCTTGGTGTTGGTGGGGGAAGTGAAATGAACTGGATAAAGACTTGGGTTTTTCTTAGCATGATATGGGTCCTGGTATTGGGCCAAGGGTCATGGCAGAGGGTATTGGCTCAGATCCAAGAGCCCATCCTGCGGTTAGATGTGGGCACGCACAACGCAGGCGTTTGGGGCCTTGCACTCGATCCTTCCAACCGCATCCTGGTGACCAGTTCAGAAGACAAGACAGTACGGGTGTGGGACATCTCGGGCCGAGGGGAACTCCTGCGTGTTTTGCGACCACCCGTTGGTGAGGGAGAAGAGGGGCACATTTTTGCTGTGGCCTTGTCACCGGACGGAAGGACCGTAGCGTGCGGAGGACGGACCGGCTCGCCTAAACAAGGCGATGCGTGTGTTTACCTGTTTGATCGAACCACAGGCGCCATGATCCGTCGGATTGGTGGATTGCCAGGATGGGTCCAACACCTTGTATACACCCCAAACGGACGTTTTCTCGCGGTCGTGACAGGTGAGGGAGGGGGCAAGGCAAGCTGGTCAGGTATGAGGATTTTTCGATTGCCGGATTATGCGTTGGTAGCAGAGGACAGAGACTACGGGGATTTTGTTAAATGGGTAGAGAGCAATTCCACAGGCTCTCGTGTGGCGACCAGTTGTTACGACGGGTTTGTTCGCCTCTACGATCTCTCTGGTTTGGAGGCCTTGGATGCCTCTTCGCCCCGACCGATCGCGCCGGTGTCCAAGATCCGGCCGCCGGGGGGCCGGCACCCATGGGGACTCGCCTTCTCGCCCGATGGCACCCGCTTGGCAGTGGGATTCTACTTGAGCCCCAAAGTGGACGTGCTTGAGGTGAAGGGCAATACTTTGGAGCATGCTTACTCGCCGGATACGACAGGAGTAAAAGGGGATGCTCATGATCTCAAGGCAGTCGCGTGGTCATCCAACGGCCGCTTCCTTTACGCCGGCGGGGGCCACCGCTTGAAGGGAGTCGGCCAGATCCGCAAGTGGGCTGACGGTGGCCGGGGAAGGTACAGCGACCTGCCAGTGGGAGTTGATCTGGCCCTCCTTCACCTCCTGCCGCTCAGGGCGGGCGGGGTGCGTAC
>Ga0214474_1000521_pt1 | contig 18991 bp, 16 predicted proteins | sample RVTome_2_FD_187335 | JGI IMG/M metagenome (GOLD analysis project Ga0214474, IMG submission 187335) | Soil microbial communities from uranium-contaminated site in the Upper Colorado River Basin, Wyoming, United States - RVT95D214 HiSeq ...
AAAGCAATGGAAGATAAGCTGAAAAAGATATTCCTTTTATGCTACAAAAACTCAAGCTGAGTCAGCGTTCCTTCGGTAACATTTTATTATGAGTCAACTGGTTATTGTAAATCCAGTTTCACAAGGGAAACGGGGTTTGTATTTATATCCATCACCTTAACCCCGAAATGAAGGTGGGGGCCGGTTGACCTTCCTGATGATCCCACAAACCCGATAATGTCTCCTTTAAAAATAATATCTTCAGGTTTGACATTGAACTTCGACAGGTGCATATAAATGGTATATATTCCCTGTCCGTGGTCGAGTATAATTGTATTGCCACCGAAGAACAGCTCTTCGGCTAAAACGGCTCTGCCGCTGTTTGATGCCTTTACTTCTTCGCCTTCTTGCCCCTTTAAGTCCATGCCTCTGTGTATACTTATCATTTTCTCGTTGATTATCCGTTTTGTGCCAAATACAGTTGATATATCATTTTCAAGAGGTAATATAAATTTTCCTTCCCAGAGTCTCTCAGATACTATCTGGCATATTGACTTTAATCTTTTATCCTCTCTTTTCGCCCTCATCATATCATCAGGGCTTAAGAATACTTTGTCTTTAGCTAAAGTGAGCCTCAGTACAGGGAAACTGGTATGTTTTACAATTAAACTTAAATTCTTTTTCTTATCCTCTATTCTCAGCTTAATGGTATGGTTTCCCGGTTTTGCTTCAATCCCGACTGCTCCGATAGCAATAAAACAACCTTCCCCGCATCTACTAAAATAAATCTTCTTTTTGGCCAATGAAGCAGTAGGTAAGCGTGAGGTTTTTGCACCGGTTACCTTAATTGTAAAAGCTTCTCCGGGGCTGATTTCATCAGGTACAACCTCTATCTGAAAGGCATCGGCAGAGGCATATATGGAAAATATAAAAATTGCTGAGATACAAAAAAATAAAATAGTACCATATCTCATAATAGGGTTAGGTTAAGAGAAACTCTAACAATGCCTTCTGGGTATGAAGTCTGTTTTCTGCCTGGTCAAAAACAACACTCCGCGGGCCATCTATAACTTCATTGGTTATCTCTTCTCCCCTGTGAGCTGGCATACAGTGGAACACTATCGCATCCTTCTTTGCATATGAGAGGAGTTTATTATTTAGCTGATAATTCTTGAACTTTTGTTTTTTCTTCGCTGCTTCCTTCTCCTGCCCCATGCTGACCCAGACATCTGTGTAAACCACATCTGCCCTGTAGGCAGCCTTTGGGGGGCCTTTCAGGATTGTGATCTTGCTATTTGCAGAGTCCCTTGCCTTTTTAAAAACATCAGGGTCCGGCTCACAGCCTTCAGGACATGCAATCGCAAGGTCTATTCCCATTAAAGATGCAGCATCTATCAGTGAATTCGCAACATTATTGCCATCACCTATATAAGCAAGGCGGATGCCTTTAAGTCGTCCTTTCTTTTCGAGAATGGTCATCAAATCTCCGAGTGCCTGGCAGGGGTGATGCAGGTTACTCAGTCCATTGATTACTGGAATTGAGGAATTAGATGCGAACTCTATGAGGGTGTTATGGCTGAAGGTCCTGATAACAACCGCACTTAGATATCGTGACAGTACCTTTGCAGTATCATGAATGGTTTCTCCCCTTCCAATCTGTATCTCCTTTGGATTCATATAGATCGCCTGTGCGCCGAGTTGGTAAATGCCTACTTCTAATGAGACCCTCGTTCTTGTCGATGCCTTTTCAAACAGAAGGCCTATGCTTTTTCCAATTAAAGGGCATTTATTTGCATCCTTACCTGATTTAAGTTCTATTGCCCTTTTAAGAAGAAGGGCTATCTCTTCTGAGGATAAATCCCGTAAAGTTAAAAAATCCCTTTTCATTTTCATAGTAACTTTCTAATAAATTTAATTCATAATAATCTAAACGTTGTAAAAATTGTTTTTGATACGGAAGGCAAATATGCTGAAAAAGGCCTGCCAGTGACACCTCATAGCCCTCCCGCATGGCCAGCCAGCCTTCTTGTAAAACTCACTCAACGTTAGTGTTGCAGTCATGTGAATCATAATCAAATACTGTCACTTTGCAGGAGTTTTTCAGCATATCTGCCTTCCTTTTTATGCAACGATTATGAGAACTTCCTTAAAACTTCATCGAGGACATCAATAAGACGGTCGATATCCTTCTGCTGTACTATCAAAGACGGTATAAAGCGCAATACATTCCCTGCCGCACAGTTTATAAGCACTCCTTTTTCAAGACATGCCCTCACTATCGGATCACCATCTCTTGTCATTTCCATGCCTAATAAAAGTCCTTTACCCCTTATTTCTACAATCAGACTTGGGAATTCTTCCATAAGTTGTTCGAGTTTTCCCCTGAGGTATTTACTCATTCTGTTACACTGATCAAGGATAAACCCGTCTTCAAGGAGTGTCTCGATGGTTGCTACAGCAGCAGCGCAGACAAGTGGGTTGCCGCCAAATGTTGAAGCATGATTACCGGGCTGAAATGCAGAAGCGACTTTATCTGTAGCAAGCATTGCACCAATGGGTACACCTCCACCGAGGCCCTTGGCTAAAGTCATAATGTCCGGCATTATGCCAAAATGCTCATATGCAAAAAGCTTCCCTGTCCTGCCCATCCCTGTCTGGACCTCATCAAGTATAAGAAGTATATTATGTTCATTACAGAGATCTCTTACCTCTTTGAGATAATCATGGTCTGGCAGTTTAACCCCGCCTTCTCCCTGTATGGGTTCTAACATGACAGCGCATGTATCCTTTGTTATCGTCTTGCTCATTGCATTAATATCATTGAATGAAACATATTTGAACCCTGGTACCAGGGGTTCAAAACCCTTCTGAAATCTTTCCTGTCCAGTTGCGGTTAGTGTCGCAAGTGTCCTTCCATGGAAAGAATTCTTTGCTGTTATTATCTCAAAGCGTTTGGGACTTATCTGCTCTTTAGAATATTTGCGGGCGAGTTTTATTGCTGCCTCATTTGCCTCAGCCCCTGAGTTACAGAAAAAGACCTTGTCTGCAAAGGAATGCTCTACAAGCAGTTTTGCAAGTTTTATCTGCGGCTCAATGTAGTAATAATTTGAGACATGCAACAGCCTCTGTGCCTGCTTCTGTATTGCAACCACGACCCGCGGGTGGCAGTGGCCAAGAATATTTACTGCAACACCGCCAACAAAATCGAGGTACTCTTTGCCGTCAGAACTCCACACCTTCATCCCCCGTCCCTTTCTCAGGACAACAGGGAACCTGTTATAAGTATTCATGATATAGCGGCTTGATTCATCGAAGAATTTCTTCATTTCCATGAGGTGATAATAACGGAAAATACAGCGAAAAATCAAATACGATGGACTTCTACAGATAAATGGCTCGAAATGAAAATGATTAACCAAAATGCAGATTTAGGATATACTATATTTATAGCGAACTCCGTTCCAATAATTTGTCATTCCCGCTTGTCGGGAATCCTTCGGGAAAACGAAGAAAGATTCTGGACAAGCCAGAATGACAGAAAAAGATCTTAAGAGTTTTTTAAGATATTTGAAGATTAATGACATAATGGCAGGGAAAGAGATGAAGAATAGAACGCAAGTGGAAAAAATTCCCCTGATGGACATAAAATTTGTCCTCCTTGATATGGACGGCACACTCCTGGACAAATATTTTGATGATTACTTCTGGGAACATCTTGTACCTGAAAAGTATGCTGAGAAACATAATATTACTTTCGGTAGTGCAAAAGAGGAGCTCATGAAAAAATATAAGGTCCACGAGGGCACCTTAAACTGGACAGACCTTGACTTCTGGTCTAAAGAGCTCGAACTTGATATCCCTGCCTTAAAAGAACAGATAAAGCACTTTATAGAGGTTCACCCTCATGCAGAGGATTTCTTAAAAATGTTGAAAAAACAGGGAAAGAAGGTCTTTCTTGTTACAAATGCCCACTACAAGGCAATTGACCTGAAACTTAAAAAGACCCGTATAGGAAAGTATTTTGACTCTGTGCTTTCTTCATTTGATGCCGGTTATCCCAAAGAAAGCCTTAAGTTCTGGGAAGAGGCAGAAAAGCGTCTTGGATTTGATAAAGACAGGACACTTTTTATTGATGATACAGAAGAAATTCTAAAAACAGCAAAAAAATATGGGATCAAATATATCCTCTATAAGGCGAGGGCTAATTCGAAGGTTAAGCCGAAGAAGTCAAATGAATTTTTGCATATCGTTGATTTTAATGAATTGACATGAAATCCTCTGAATTATTTGTTAAATGTCTTGAGGCTGAAGGCGTTGAATATATCTTCGGCCTCCCCGGCGAGGAAAATATTGAATTTCTCAGCGCATTATCCGAATCGAAAATAAAATTTATCTTAACCCATGATGAACGCTGGGCAGCATTTATGGCTAATGCTTATGGAAGGCTTTCAGGCAAGCCTGGTGTTTGCCTCTCAACATTAGGCCCGGGTGCGACAAACCTTATAACAGGTGTTGCAGACGCTCTGCTTGATTTCTCCCCTATGATCGCAATCACTGCTCAGGTTGGACTTTCGAAAATATACAAGGAGTCGCACCAGCACATTGATATCCTGTCTGTTTATAAGCCAATTACAAAGTGGAATTCAAGGATAGAAAGTCCTGAAACAATACCAGAGATTATAAGAAAGGCATTTAAGTCAGCATCTGTTGAAAAGCCCGGCCCTACACATATCGAATTTCCTGAAGATATAGCATCACTGGGGGTAAAAGGTTCTCCTCTCTTGCATGAGTTAATCAGATATCCTGAACCTGCAGAGGATATCCTTTCAAAAGCGGTTTCTATGATAAAGGATGCAAAGATGCCTTTTGTCCTTGCTGGGAATGGTGTAATAAGAGGAAAAGCGGTAAAGGAACTGAGGGATTTTATATCAAGAACTAAGATAGGAGCAACAACTACATTCATGGGTACAGGTGTTTTATCGGCTGATGATGAGTGCTTTATTTCAACAGTTGGTCTTCAGTCAAAGGACTATATATCATGCGGTTTTGACAGGGCTGACCTGATTATAGCCGTAGGTTACGATCCTGTTGAGTTCAGCCCCCATTACTGGAACCCGGACGGCAGAAAGAATATCATCCACATTGATTTTACACCCTCTGAGGTAGATTCCCATTACTCAGCGCTTGAACTCTTAGGAGACATTAAAACTACGCTTTCAATAATCACAGAGAGAATAGGGTTTGAAAAAGATACGTCATATTATCATAAACTAAAACTATATGCTGAGCATGCATTACACTTTTCAACAACTGGATTCCCGCTAAAGCCTCTCAGGATAGTCAATGACATCAGAAAGGTTCTTCGGAAAAGTGATATCCTGATAAGCGATGTGGGAGCTCATAAGATATGGATTGCAAGGTTTTATCCTGCCTATGAAGAAAACACGGTTATCATCTCGAATGGTTTAGCCTCAATGGGATTTGCAATACCGGCAGCCATATCAGCAAAACTTTTATACCCGGAAAAGAATGTAATTGCAGGAGTTGGTGACGGAGGCTTTCTCATGTCGATGTGTGAGATCAATACAGCCATCAGGCTCGGTCTTAATTTCGTATGTCTGATATTCAATGACGGAGGATACGGTCTCATCGAATGGAAGGAACGGACGAGATATAAAAGAGATTTCTTTGTAAAATTCAATAATCCTGACTTTGTAAAACTTGCTGAATCATTTGGTGCCAAGGGTTACAGGGTTACCTCGGAAGATGAGCTGCTGCCCATCTTAAACGATGCCCTTATTCAGAATGTCCCTGCCATTATAGACTGCCCGGTGGATTACTCTGAAAACTACAGGCTTTCAGAAAAGCTTGGCAGGCTTATCTGTCCGACGTAATATTTATCTCCCCTCTTTTCCAAAGAGGGGATTTTCATTATTGTTTATCTTCAAACAAATAGCTTAAAATATAAGCTTATGAATATTGCATGCCTTACAGAACTTACAAAAGAACCCAAGATAGCATACTTCTCAATGGAGATAGGCATACAGAATGACATCCCCACATACAGCGGTGGCCTCGGCGTCCTCGCTGGAGATACTATCAGAACGAGTGCTGACCTTAAACTTCCGATGGTTGCTGTTACCCTTATAATCAAAAAGGGATATTTCAAACAGGAACTGGATGAACATGGAAATCAGACAGAACAACCTGTTTCTTGGGACCCATCTAAATATATGGCCTTACTCCCTGCAATGATCACTGTCCAGATTGAGGGAAGAGATGTCCTGGTTCAGGCATGGCAATACAATGTTGAAAGTCTGACACGCGGTTGTATCCCGGTCTTTTTCCTTGATACAGATATTGAAGGAAACACTCCCGAGGACAGAGAGATTACCTCTTATCTCTACGGCGGTGACCTTGCATACAGGCTGAAGCAGGAGATAGTCCTCGGTATCGGCGGCGTGAGGATGCTCCATAAGCTTGGTTTCGAAATTAAAAAACATCATATGAACGAAGGGCATTCGAGCCTGCTTACCATTGAGCTTCTCAACAGATTTAAACGGCCTATAGAAGATGTCTGGGATGAAAAGCTTGTATGGGATATAGACAAGATAAAAGACCTTTGCGTATTCACAACTCATACACCTGTTGACGCAGGTCATGATAAGTTCCCATATGACCTTGTCTGCAGGATTTTAGGAGAGCCCATACCCTTAAATGTTTTAAGAGAGCTCGGTGGCCGGGATAATCTTAATATGACCCGCCTTGGACTTAACCTGAGCGAATTTATCAATGGAGTTGCAAAAAAGCACACTGAGGTCTCACGTAAAATGTTCCCTGGATATGAAATCAGCGCCATCACAAATGGCGTACATTCATTTACATGGACATGTGACAATTTTAAAAGGCTGTATGACAAGTATCTTCCCGGCTGGGCTAATGAACCGGAATTATTTGTTAGGGTTGGCCGCATCCCTGACGAAGAAATCTGGAATGCGCATATGGATGCAAAAAAGACCCTTTTAGATTATGTCAAAGAAGATACAGGCGTTGAGATGAGCCCTGATATCCTTACAATAGGATTTGCAAGAAGGGCAACTGCATATAAGAGGGCTGACCTTATATTTACTGATATTGCAAGACTTGAAAGGATAGGGCAAGGAAAACTTCAGATTATATATGGTGGGAAGGCACATCCAAAGGATGATTCCGGCAAAAGGCTGATCGAGAAGATATTCTCTACCAAAGAACGTCTTAAGGATAAGATTAAAATGGCTTATATAAAGAATTACGAAATGGATACTGCGCTCAAGATGGTCTCCGGTGTTGACATATGGCTTAACACCCCCTTAAGGCCCAGAGAAGCTTCGGGTACAAGTGGCATGAAGGCAGCACACAACGGGGTAATAAATTTCAGCGTGCTTGACGGATGGTGGATAGAAGGCCATATAGAGGGGTTCACTGGTTGGTCTATTGGCCCGAGTCCTACAGAGACAATGCTGATTGATAATATGGATACAAAGGATGCTGATGACCTTTACAATAAACTTGAATATACAATCATCCCACTTTTTTATAATGACAGACATGGCTGGATAAGGATGATGCAAAACGCTATAGGTAAAAATGCCTATTATTTTAACAGCCACCGTATGATGCGCCGCTATGTCACAGACGCATATATAAGATAAATAATCTCGAAATTCTAATATCTAAATCCTAAATAAAACCAAATTGTGATTTTGTTGTCATTCCGACTTGTTCGGAATCTTTCTTCTTATTTTCCCTTATTTCGTTTAATAAAAAAGATTCCAGACAAGCTGGAATGACAAAATTGGTAGCCTTATTCTTTTACTCTCCTGACATCTGCGCCGAGCCTCAGGAGTTTTTCTTCCATCTTCTCGTATCCTCTGTCGAGATGGTAAAGCCTGTGTATAGTCGTTTCACCCTTTGCTGCAAGGGCTGCTACAACAAGTGATGCACTTGCCCTTAAATCAGTCGCCATTAGAGGTGCGCCCTTAAGTTTTGATATGCCTTTCACTGTAGCAGTTCCGCCTTCTACTATAATGTCAGCCCCCATCCTTCTGAGTTCTGCAACATGCATAAACCTGTTTTCAAAGATCATTTCTTTGATTATGCTTGTACCGTCAGCTATGCTCATAAGGGCCATAAACTGTGCCTGCATGTCTGTTGGAAAACCGGGATATGGCTTTGTCTTTACATTCGCAGCCTTTGGTCTGTGAGGGCCAAGTACACGGATGCCGTCCTGAACATGCTCAAATACAAGACCAACCTCCTTGAGTTTCATTACCGAGGCGTCAAGATGTTCCAGCCTGCACCCTTTAATAACAATATCGCCGCCTGTAATACCTGCAATCGTCATAAAGGTTCCTGCCTCAATCCTGTCAGGGATTATTGAATAGTGCACAGGTTTCAATTCATCTACCCCCTCTATCTCAATAACACTCCCTCCTGCACCTTTAATTTTTGCACCCATCAAGATAAGGGCGTTAGCAAGATCAACTACCTCGGGCTCCCTTGCGGCATTCTCCAATAACGTTCTGCCTTTTGCAAGTGATGCAGCCATCATAAGGTTTTCAGTCCCTGTAACAGTCGGCATATCGAAATAAATAGATGCTCCTTTAAGTCTCTTCGTCTTTGCGATAACATAGCCTGATTCAAGTTTTATATCTGCACCCATCTTTTCAAGACCCATGAGATGCAGATTTATCGGCCTTGCACCAATGGCACATCCTCCGGGCAAAGATACCTTTGCCCTCCCGAACTTAGCAAGTAATGGTCCGAGGACAAGGATAGATGCACGCATTGTCCTTACAAGATCATATGGAGCCTCAAATATTTTAATTTTTTCAGTGTTAATGATTGCCTTCCTGTCTTCGTAATGAAAACCTGCACCAAGATTTGCAAGGAGCCGTCCCATAGTCATAATATCTTTCAGATTCGGAACGTTGCTTATGGTGCAATATCCTGAAGACAGGAGGGATGCAACCATTATAGGAAGGGCTGCATTTTTTGCCCCGCTTATATCAACCTCGCCTTTGAGTCTCTTACCACCGCGAATTATAAGTTTGTCCAAATTTATACCTCTGAAATTTTAGTAATTGCTGTTACTAATATAAACGCATTAAATGAAGTTACTTCACCCCCACCCTAACCCTCCCCCCTTGAGGGGGAGGGATGGGAGAGGGGTATCATAAATTATTACGTTTGTATTAATGAGTTCATATATAAGGCCGCATAGTCTGTCATTCTATATGTTATTTTTTACCCTTACTGAAAGATATGACAGGAGTCGTTTAATCCCCTTTCCTGTAACTGCTGCTATAGCAAAAAAATCTATGTTATTAATCTTACAGTATTGTTTAAGTCTGTCAAGCTTCTTTCCGTCAGCTATGTCCAGCTTTGTAGCGACAACCGCCTGTTGTTTGTCTATGAGTGCAGAGCTGTATAATTCAAGCTCTCTATTTATCTTCTTGAAATTATCTACCGGATCCACCTCGGTCATAACTGATACGTCTATTAAATGTAGAAGCATTGACGTACGCTCAACATGCCTTAGAAACTGAAAGCCAAGCCCAACACCTTTGTGAGCGCCTTCGATAAGTCCTGGTATATCTGCAACAACAAAGCTTCTATACTTTTCAAGTTTTACAACTCCGAGTGTCGGCGTAAGTGTTGTAAATGGATAATCTGCAATCTTTGGCCTTGCAGAAGATATTACAGATAACAGGGTTGATTTCCCGGCATTTGGAAGTCCAATTAACCCGACGTCTGCAAGGAGTTTTAATTCGAGTACCAGCCATCTCTCCTCACCTTTCTCACCCGGCTGGGCAAACCTTGGGGCTTGTCTTGTCGGTGTTGCAAAATGCGCATTGCCAAGCCCTCCCCTTCCGCCTTTTACAACTACAGCCTCCATCCCTTTTCCGTCAAGGTCAATTAGAGTGTCTTTTGTATCAGCATCTTTTATTACAGTCCCAACAGGTACAGGGATAACAAGGTCTTTGCCATTTTTACCGTGCATCTTCTTGCCCATGCCGTGCTGCCCTTTTTCTGCTTTATATTCACGTTGATATCTCAGGTCAAGGAGTGTATTCAACTCATCAGTCGCGTTAAATATAATATGCCCCCCTCTTCCACCATCTCCCCCGTTAGGTCCACCTCTGGGGACATATTTCTCTCTTCTGAAGCTGACACAACCTCTGCCACCATCCCCAGCCTTCACATATATCTTTACATAGTCAACAAATTGCATGATGACATTATATTTTAACGGGCAGTATTTTTACATCTAATTCTCATTGACTTAAATTTCGGCAATTTTGAACCTTGTCCCGCATTTTGTGCAAAATGTTTCAACTGATCGGTTCTCTCCGCACCAGTTGCAGAGCAAATAATCCTCTTGGTTCTTGCGTCTCCGACCAATTCCAGCGACCGGCATTCATCAATAATGCCGATGTAGTTTACCCCGTAAAAAACGGTAGAATATTATCGACTTCACCGCGCTATACGTAACAAAACCTACTTTTTCTAATGTTTTCAGTTAGTTAAATCCTGTTTTCTATTATCCCTTTTTTGTCCCATTTAAAGCCATCATCTCTTATTGGCTGTGTCCTCTGCAGTACAACGTTGATGGCCTTATAGTAGTCCCTCTGCACTTTGAGATTGGAGACTCTACAGTAGCACTGAGTTGTAGTAATCCGGCTGTGGCCCAATAGATCCTGAATGGTAACGAGATCAGCATCCGCATTTAACAACTGAGTTGCCATAGTGTGTCTCAAGTGATGACAGGATACCTCTATCCCGGCCCTCTCTGCATAGTGTTCGATCCTCTTTTGAATGCCGCGAACTGATATCGGCTTCCCTCTGAGCGGCCCCTGCTGCACCAAAAACACTCTTTTCTCCTTTGACCATTTCCGCTTCTGCATATACTCCTCTAAGGCGCTCTTAGCATCCTCACTGAGATAGACAACCCTGTCTTTGCTGCCTTTTCCATTGAAGACATAAAGTTGCCTGCTGCGATACTCTATCGCATCTGCTGTCAGTCGTGCAACCTCTTCAACCCGCAGACCGCATCTGAGCATGAGCATGAACATAGCCCGATCTCTGGCATCATTGATTTCCTTAAAGAGTGCTGCAACCTGTGCGTCTCTGAGATGTTTGGGCAGTGGCCGGGGCAAACGAAGCCTGTATTTCTTTTTGACCGGATTGGCAAAAGGCATTCCCTCATCTTCGATCAGGTAATCGTAAAAAGCATGGATGCAGCCAAAATGACAGTTGATGGTCTTTGGTTTCTTTCTCCTTCTCAAGAGATGGTCCAGATACGAGTCAGTTTCTTTGGAGGTTACCCGCTCTACAGGAATCCGTAGCCAGGCGCTGAAGTGACCGAGGATATTGACGTAGTTTTTCACAGTGTGAACCGAATAGTTCCTTCGCTTCAGGAATCTCCGGTATCTGGCAATCGGCTCAGTAGGTTCCATGAATGCCTCCCTGTTCGATAATCGTCATGGCACGGAAGTACTCCTCTTCGCGACTCTTATCGGTCAGGCGAGCATATCGCCGGGTCATCTCTATCTCGCGATGGCCCATCAGCAGTTGGAGACATTCCAGGCGCATGCCAGCGTTGAGCAATTCGCTTGCAAAGGTATGCCGGAGACTGTGGATCATGTAGCCTTTATGCTGCAGCCCTGCAGCACATATATACTTCACGAAAATATTGCGGGCTTGAGTGTACCCTAAATGCTATAGAATAATAGTAAAAAAACATAGATTATTTTATGCCACTTTTGAATATCTCATCACCTGTTTTTCGAGCATCAGCTGTTGACAATAATGAAGATGGGAGTAAATCTCTATCAGGGTTACTATATTTTTTTGTAAAGCAGGTAAATTGTCAGAAGGATCGATTTTTCTAACCTCATTTTCTTTTTCTTTCCCTTCCCTCCAGATATCTCTTGAGCGCCTCTTTCGACGACAGCCAGTTGCGCCCCTCTTTGTGCGCCTCAAGCCTTCCGCTGCGTGCCAGAAGATTGAGATACTTGTCCGTGAACTTTGAGTCTTTTGCAAGTTCAGCGAGTGAAATAAAATGTTCCTTATTCTTCCGCGCCGGAGTCAGCACCTTAAGGTAGATATCAAGCGACCGCTGGACAGCCTGTGCGATAAACCGCACGAACGGCGCGTAGTTGCGCCTGTCAGCCTCTCCCAGAGTCCGGTAATACCTCTTCCGGTCGTTCTTCAGCACAACCGCCAGCGGAAATCCTGCCTGCATCAATACAACATTCATCACAAGTCGTGCAGTCCGGCCGTTGCCGTCGAAAAAGGGATGGATGTTGACAAGCCTGTGGTGCAGAACAGCCACCAATTCAACAGAATGCAGCGCTTTCCTGTTTTGGCGTACCCAGTCAATAAGCTCCTGCATCAACTGAGGCACTACGACCGCCTCGGGCGGCGTATGATCTGCACCGCCGATGATCACATTACTGTTTCGGTATCTGCCGGCCCATTCTTTATCAATGTCCCGCATAACGATCTGATTCAATTCCCTGATCAGCCGTTCAGAGAGCGTGCTGCGCCTATCCTTGTCCACCAACTCGTATAGATACTCCAGCGCCTCTGTGTGGCTCTTCGCCTCAAGATGGTCCCTGAGCGGCTTGCCTTTGATCGTCAGACCTTCATTGATTACAAGAAAGGTCTCTTTAAGCGTCAGGCTGTTCCCCTCAATGGCGTTTGAATTGTATGTCATCTCTATCCCGAATTGTTCCCTCAGTTTCCGCACAGCTGCTTCCGGGAGCGGGCGATAGGAATTCAACAGGGACAGTTTTTCATCCAGACGGTCCTGCATATCCTTGGGTAAGTATTTCATCTTTTATATAGTCCTCTTAATATGGTTTATAGTAATTTATTAGTTATACCATATTAAGCTGATTGGTGTCTGCCCATAAACTGCGTGAATCATAAAAAAGGCTGTCATTGTCTCGAAAATACCTTCTATGGTGTCATTCTCCGAAAGCTTTCGGGGCATCTTTAACAATTGAAAAGTACTATTATTTCTTTCACCTGCTAACACTCACGCCACTTTTGAATACCTCATCACCTGTTTTTCGAGCATCAGCTGCTGACAATAATGGAGATGAGAGTAAATCTCTATCAGGGTTACTATGTTCTTTTGTAAAGCAGGCAAATTGTCAGAAGGATCGATTTTTCTAACCTCATCGATATATGAGTCCAGTTCACTGAACTCAGGGATATCATTCAACCCGTTCTTTTCCATTTCCTTCTTGGTAATGCGCGAATCCATCAGTGCAATCCTTGAAAAATTCCGTATTGTTCCACCTACTCTTTTCAGAAACTCTATTGCATCTTTTTCAGCTACTGAGGAATATCCAATTGCAAACCCCATCAACCTGCTCAGAGATTCATTGAGTTTATCGTGTTTCTTAAGTAACCGCCTACTTCTTTCTTTATAATAATTAAAAAGTTGCTCTTGAGAATCAAATTCGCGGGTCTTATTCATCTCCTTCATTTTAACGTTCATCCGGGCTTTAGCTATTTTGTATACAACAATAGCTGTTATAGCAGATGGAAGCAGTATTTTAACTGCGTCTGACAGAATATCTTTCGCTGCTATTAATTCAGATGGTGATAACATGTCGCTCTTAATCTTCAGATACAGGTTTCTTGAATAATTCCTCTAACCTTTTTATTGCATCTCCTTTTTCCCTGCTTGAAGAAGAGGAGGTAGCCTCTCTGAAGATAAAGTAGTCACAAAAATTAGCCCTGTCCCTTGATCTCTGGAATTCTGCCTTTGGCTCAAGGCATTTATTATGGCTTGTCTCGGAATAGAACCTGCAGTTAAGGCATATGTGAAGGTCTCCCCTGCAGCCAGGACAGGTTGACTTTCTTGACAAATACTTGTCTATCTCAATTTTTTTCCCGCACAGGGCACATACTTTCATCTGAAAATATCCCTATTTTAACTTCTTTATGAAATCAGCAACAGGTATTGCTGCAAGGGTAAGGAGATGTATTGACCCTCTTGCACCAAGTTCAACAGACATTTTCATTATAGCAGTATTATCCGGGGCCTCAAGAATATTCACAAAATCATACGGCCCGAGGACAGCAAACTGCTCTTTCACCTTAACTCCCATCTTTTCGAGTTCCTTATTCACCTCAAGAATCCTCTGGGGATTCTCTTTAATCGTTTTTCTCCCCTCATCAGTAAGTGTACTTAATACAACATAATAAGCCATGTCCCCCTCCTTTTCTGTTTTTTAAAGCATTCTTTATATGAAACCACGTAACGAGTAAGCTCGTTATTATAACCGCAATAACTTATTAACAGTTCCATAATAATGACGACATTATTTTATAAAATCCCTCCTACCCTCCCTTTTCCAAAGGGAGGAATAATGCCCCTCTTTGGCAAAGAGGGGGGATAGGGGAGATTTTTTGATAAATGTCTATTCACTTATGGGAACTTTAAATTATATCAGGTGTATAACCATGTTCCTGCCACTTTTTTTCGCCTGATACATTGCATTATCCACCCTTTTTAAAAAGCTCTTTATATTATCTTCTACATGAAATTCTGTAACCCCTATGCTGACAGTTTTACTAACAATATCCGGTTGTCCATCCAGGGTAAATGGATAAAAAATATTAGCAGCAACAGCCTTCCTGAACCTTTCTGCAACAATTATTGCATCCTCATGCTTTGTATCAGGAAGAAGAACCGCAAATTCTTCACCTCCAAATCTGAAGGCCATATCAATCTCCCTGACATTTTTCATTAATATTTCTCCAATCTTCTTCAGAACATAATCGCCCTCCAAGTGACCGTATTTATCATTAAAATCCTTGAACATATCGATATCTATTAAAAGCATCGAGAGTGGTCTATTGTGTCTTTTTGCCCTTTCAATCTCTTTTACAAGCTGGATATAGAAGTACCTCTGGTTAAAAAGCTCTGTAAGGTCATCAGTAATTACAAGTCTTTTTAACTCAGCCTCGGTTTTCTTCCTTTCAGTTATATCTCTAAATGTTGCAAGCACCGCAGGCTTACCTTCATATTGAATCTGGGTAGATAGAACTTCCATATAATTTCCCTCGCCATTTTTGTGCATTAGCCTGAGCTCTAAAGCAGATTCGACATGTTCACTATTGCCTAACTTATTGAGGTTTTCTAATAACAATTGCCTTTCGTCAGGGTATAAAAACCTGAGGATATCTCTACCAAGCATTTCTTTCTCCTCGTAACTTAAAATCTTAAGGAGAGTCGGATTGACAAATTTAATCAGGCCTTCCTGTATTATCATAATGCCTTCTAATGACCGTTCCACTAATGTCCTGTATTTTATCTCTGATTCTATTAGTGCCCTGGATTTTTCCTTCAACATATTTTTCAATAATTCTACATAATCAGCCCTTAGATTTTTTATAATGTCGCTTTTTGTGACTATCCCAATCACGTCACCTTCGGAATCAACAATTACAAGGCTTCTGAGTTTATTCTTCTCCATTAGTTTTGTCGCATCATACAAATTTATATCTTTATCAGCAGTAAAAACAGGGAAATTCATTATTCCTTCAAGATTATTCAAAATATTGTTCTCAGCAATTGACTTAGTAATATCACGTTCTGTAATTATCCCCACCGGTTTATCATCTTCAATGATAAGCACGCAGCTTATGTGATTTTTTATCATAAGTTCCACAGCCGCTGAAACGGTGTCTTTTCTTCCTAAGGAGATTATTTTACGTTTCATGATTTGCTCTGCCTTTTTGAAACTTATAAAAGAGTCGATACTCAGGTTCTTTATGATATCGGTTTGCGTAACAATCCCGATTATATTATGTTCTCCATCAACAACTACAAGCCTCCTGAGACTGTTTATAACCATAAGATTTGCAGCCTCAGGTATGTCTATTTCCTCAGATATTGCGATGACAGGACTCTTCATTACCGAAACCAACCTGGTTACATTGAGATTAATATTATGTCCAATGATCTGGATGATATCTCTTTCAGTCAATATGCCTGTAGGTTTTTTATCTTCTACAACTACCACACAACTGACGTTATTGAAATTCATCTTTTCCACAGCAGACATAAGGATTTCTTTCGGTTCTAAGGTTATTACATCTCTGGACATAATTGAGCTGATTTTACCTAAATCCATTCACCCTCCGGTAAGATACTGCTTACTATAAAAATATTTTACAAGGATAAGATTTTAATAGCTACTAACTTTTATATTTGTGATAGATACTATAAAGCATTTTCAACAATATTTTAATCTTAAAATTGACATTTATTTACAGGCTTTGCTTAAATTAAACATGTGGGAATATACCGATAAGGTAAAAGAATACTTTTTAAAACCTAAAAATATCGGGGAGATAGAGAATCCTGATGCGGTTGGAGATGTCGGCAGCATTGTCTGTGGTGATGCACTGAGGTTGACCCTGAAAATCGACAAAGAAACAAATAAAATCGTGGATGCCAAATTTCAGACATTCGGCTGCGCAAGCGCAATCGCAAGCTCCTCTGCCCTTACTGAACTTATCAAGGGGAAAACACTTGATGAGGCAATGCAGGTATCAAACCAGAATATTGCAGAATTTCTTGGTGGTCTCCCTATGGAGAAGATGCACTGCTCTGTCATGGGAAGGGAGGCGCTTGAGGCTGCTATTGCCGATTACAGGGGACTGCCAAAGGTTATTGAGGAAGAAGGTAAGCTCGTCTGCAAATGTTTCGATGTTACGGAAGAAAAGATAAGGAAGGTAGCAATTGAAAACCATCTTACAACAGTGGATGAGGTAACTGATTATACAAAGGCCGGTGGCGGTTGCGGTGAATGCAGGGGAGAAATCGAGGCTATTCTCAGGGATATCTGGTCCCTGAAAGCACCTGAAAAACCCGCAGTACCTAAAAAACTTACCAACCTTCAGAAGATCGCCCTTATCCAGGAGATTATCGAGAGGGAGATAAGACCGGGATTACAGGCAGACGGGGGAGACATCGAGCTTATTGATATAGACGGCGATAAGGTCATCATAGCACTGCGCGGTATGTGTACGGGCTGTCTTATGGCAGGTGTAACTATAAGCGGTGTTCAGGATAAACTCAGAGAACTGGTCAGCAAGGAAATAGTCATAGAGGCCCAATGAATACAATATATTTTGACAATAATGCAACAACACCTGTTGCCCCTGAAGTCCTTGATGAGATGCTTCCATATCTCAGAGAACTATACGGCAACCCTTCGAGTATGCATACCTTTGGCGGACAGCTCCACAGAAAGGTTGAAGAGGCAAGGGGCAAGGTTGCACACCTCATCGGTGCTGAGCCTGAAGAGATAATATTCACGAGCTGCGGTACAGAAAGTGACAATACCGCCATCATGAGTGCAGTTGAGTCGTTGCCCAATAAAAAGCATATCGTCACTACAAGGGTTGAGCACCCCGCTGTTTTAAACTTTTGTAAACACCTTGCAAGAAAAGGCTTCAGGGTAACGTTCCTGCCTGTGAATAATCATGGACAGCTAAATATAGATGAATTATTGAAAGCGATTGATGAAGATACAGCTTTAGTATCCATCATGTACGCAAACAATGAGACAGGTGTCATTTTCCCTATTGCGGAGATTGCAGAAATCCTCAAAGAAAGGCGCATATTATTTCATACAGATGCTGTTCAGGCTGTTGGAAAAATACCTATAGATACTAAGGAACTCCCTGTTGATATGCTCTCTCTTTCAGGTCATAAGTTACATGCACCAAAGGGAGTCGGTGCCCTGTATTTGAGAAAGGGCACAAGGTTTCATCCTTTTATAATCGGAGGTCATCAGGAAAGGGGGAGAAGGGCCGGTACTGAAAATATGGCCTCAATCATTGGGCTTGGAAAGGCGTGTGAACTCGCAGGTAAAAATCTCACTGAGGAAATTACTTATCTGAAAGGGTTGCGGAATAAACTTGAGACTGCACTTTTAAAATCCTGCCCTGATGTCAGGATTAATGGTGATATAAATAACAGGCTGCCGAACACCACAAACCTTAGTTTTGAATATGTTGAAGGAGAGGCCATACTCCTCCGGATTAACGAATATGGTATCTGCGCCTCATCCGGCTCAGCATGTACATCAGGGTCTCTCGAACCTTCCCACGTCTTAAGGGCAATGGGAGTACCTTTTACGGCAATCCACGGCTCAATCAGGTTCTCTTTAAGCAGATATAATACAGAGGCAGAGATAGACAGGGTTATCGAGACTATGCCAAAGATAATAAAAGAACTTAGAATGCTATCACCATTCGGAAGGGATAGACTCGACCAGGGTATCAAATGCCCTTAATAACGCTTTGTTTTAAATCCTCGATATTTACTGTCAATATGAGAATCTGCTGCTTTTAAATGTCCAAAAAGAAGTGTTTTTAATTCTCTCGTCAACAGTCGCCCTCTGTAAACATTACCGCTTGGATTTATCTTGACAACCTCGGAATTCTCCCAGTTCTGAAACAGGTCAATAATCTTATTGATCGACTCCTGATGCAGCTTCTCTATTGTTTTCCTTACCGGCAGAGAAGTAACAAGATTTCTATCAATGAAATCACCTATTTTTTCCCTATTAAAAACCGAAAGGAATACCATCCCTTTTAATATCCTCTTATTCGTTTTAAAAGAAAAGATAAATCTATCGAGTGAATTTTCAAGGAAAATGTCATTCCTGATCTGTGTTTTCCTGTCAATCTCTCTTGCCTGCAGCCAGTATTTTTTATCTATAATGCTGTCAGCCTTTATTTCCATTAATGTATGCCCGAAATTCTTTTTATCGACCGTATAAATGTTGTGTGCAACTGTATCAGCTGCAAGATGGCTCATATATCCATATACAAAAGCATTCTGTTGTTTTGTCTTGGTTGCGTTTAAGAGATCAAATGCAACATCCCAGCTGTGCGAGTTTTTACTGTCAGGCAAATATTTTTTCCCGACAAT